>Ga0209207_1000251_pt1 | contig 37918 bp, 31 predicted proteins | sample SaghotsprinmetaG_FD_184140 | JGI IMG/M metagenome (GOLD analysis project Ga0209207, IMG submission 184140) | Hot spring microbial communities from South Africa to study Microbial Dark Matter (Phase II) - Sagole hot spring metaG (SPAdes) (version 3) | ecosystem: Environmental > Aquatic > Thermal...
GCCCTCGTGGGGGTAGCGCAGCTCGTAGTAGTCGTAGCTGGCGGTCATCAGCCGCTGTTTCGCCAGGGTGACGGCCACCCGGGAGGTGTCGCAGGTGATCCAGCGCCGGCCCCATTTCTCGGCGACGAAGGCCGTGGTGCCGGAACCGCAGGTGGGGTCCAGGACCAGGTCGCCGGGGTCGGTGGTCATGAGGAGGCAGCGTTCGACGATCTTCTGAGATGTTTGGACAACATATACTTTGTCCATCCCACTTCCAGATTGGGTATCCGCCCAAAAATTGGTCATTGGAATAGCGGGAAAATCATCGAGGTAGCGCACATACGTAGCATTGGTACCTTGCTTAGCCATGCGCCCCGCTTTGACAAGCCTCGCCATGCCGACGGAAGTCGCTGTCCAGCCTCGGTTTGCTGTTGGATAAAAATCTTCGCCATTCAGCCATACAGGAAAGTGCATAGCTGAACCTTCACCTGAAGGTCGTCCCTCACGCTGGCTTGTCGCAAGCTGGTATCGAAAAGGGCGGATCTCTTGAGTAATTGCTGACGCGCCAGCCAACTCCGCTGGAGTTAAACGACGGCTTGCACCATTTGGTAAGCGTGCAGAGGTATAAGCGTCTGATCCCTCATCACCCAACGCGCGCTCACGGAACAAAGTGCGAAATTTGAGGCTCGGCTGGTCTTTGGCATACCAGATAATGAAATCCGTTGTGCCCGGGAGATAAAGGGATGTTTGTCCCGCAGTTTTCTTGAAGGTAATGACGCTTACAAAATTTTCCGCGCCAAAAACGTCATCTAACAGTTCACGAACATGATGCAGATTTTCATCCCCAATCTGCACAAACACGCTGCCCGACTCGTGCAGCAGTTCCCGGGCCAGGAGCAGCCGGTCCCGCAGGTAGGTGAGGTAGGAGTGGATGCCCAGCTCCCAGGTGTCGCGGAAGGCGCGGATCTGTTCCGGTTCCTGGGTGAGGTCGGAGTCCTGCCGGTCCTTCACGTCCCGCTTATTCGTGAAGGGCTGGAAGTTGGAGCCGTATTTGATGCCGTAGGGCGGGTCGATGTAGATCATCTGCACCCGGCCGGCCATGCCTTCCTTCTTCAGCAGGGAGTTCATCACCAGCAGGCTGTCGCCGGCGATCAATCGGTTCGACCAGCCCTTTTCGTGCTTGTAGAAGTCGATGGCGTCGCGCAGAGGCAGGTTCTCGAAGGGGGCGGCGAATAGGTCGGCCTGGTAGCCGCCCACCCCCTTGCCGTCCTTCTCGCCCTTCAGGCGCTTGCGCACCGCCGAGAGGATGCTGGCCGGGTCGATGCGTTCGTGCACGTGCAGGCTGACGGTGTCCACCTCGAAGCTGGTGCCCTCGGCCTTGCCGGCCCAGTTGAGGTAGGGGGCTTGCAGACGCTTGAGTTCCAGCAAGGCGGCGCGCATCGCGGCCGGGTCGCCGCTGGCCAGGGCGTCGTCGATGAGGGCTTCGATCTTGGCCCGGCCGGGGTCGAATTGCAGGGCGGGGTCGAGATGCGGGTCGTAGGCCCAGCGGGTCTTGCCTTCGGCGGGGTCGTTCTCGGGCTTGACCATGCCCACCTCGGGATTATTGACCCGTTTGTCGGCGTGTCGGTAGGCGAGGACCTGGGGGGCGCCGAAATCACTGCCCGTCACGCGGGGTTTGACGGTCTTTCGCGAGTCCGGTTGGGCGCCCGTCTCTTCGGCCTCGACGTCCTGGGCGGCGAGGTCGAAAGTCGTCAGTTCCGGTTCGGCCCGGTGCACGGAGCCGCCACGAGCCTTGCCCTTCTTCAGCAGCCCGTCGGCGACCAGGGCTTCGCGCACGCGCTCGAAATCGGCGTCGTTGACGGTCTGGCCGGCCTCGGCGGCAGCGGCCAGAAATTTCTCGCGTAAGGTCTGATTGCCGATGGCTGCGCCGCTGAACGGCACCAGCCCCAGCATCAATTCGGCGAGGCCACTTTGTTGTTCCAGCTGCATGGTGTCTCCCCTATCGGTTTTCCGGCATTGTAAACGAGGCATTACCTCACCCCATCGCGCGGATCAGGGCAAAATGGGCTGAGACCTTCCCGACAAGAACACACACATGGGAAACCCACATCAAGCATGTGCGTTCCCACCAAACCTGCAAAGGGAACATAAAGAATCTGCCGGCCATTCTGAAACATAATTGAAATATTTGCCCGGTCCGGCGGTGCTACGATGGTGGCGACTCATCGTGGTGACCCCCATGCCCCTGGCCGATTCGATACGCAAGATCCTTGGCCCCCTGCTCACCCTGGTCCTGCTTGCCGGGGTGAGCCTGGGAATCTGGTATTCATTCCAAGGTCGCCAGACCGAACAGCGCGCCGGCGGCATCGAGACGGTGCGCGGCCTGTCCGGCTCGGAAAAGATTCCATTCCTGAAAGACCCGCGCGTCCTCGAACGGCTCGAAAGCCTGGGCCTGCGCCTGGAGGCGCACAAGGCCGGCTCGCGCGAGATCGCCCTGCGCCCGGACCTGAGCGAATTCGACTTCGCCTATCCCGCCGGCACCCCGGCAGCGACCAGGATCCAGAAGGAAAAGGGCAAGCATCAGGCCTTCCCCACATTCTTCACGCCCATGGCGATCGCCTCCTGGAAGCCGGTGGTGGAGGTGCTCGAGGCCCAGGGCATCGTGCAGAAGCGCGATGAAACCTGGTACATCATCGACATGCTGAAGCTGATGCGCTGGATGGATGCGGGCAAACGCTGGCGCGACATCCCCGGCAACAGCCAGTATCCGGTGGGCAAGAGCGTGCTGGTGTCGACCACCGACATCCGCACGTCAAATTCTGCCGCCATGTACCTGGCCCTGCTCAGCTATCTCGCCAACGACCGCAACGTGGTGCAGGACGAATCCCAGGCCAGCGCGGTGCTGCCCGTCGTCGCGCCGATGTTTCTCAAGCAGGGCTACCAGGAATCCTCCAGCGCCGGCCCGTTCGAGGACTACATCGCCATGGGCATGGGCAAGGCGCCGCTGGTGCTGGTGTATGAGTCGCAATTCATCGAACACCTCGCAAAAACCCCGCCCGCGGCCCGCAATCCGGACATGGTGCTGCTCTACCCGGAACCCACCGTGTACACCAAGCATATGCTGGTGCCGCTCTCCGAGCGCGGTCGCCGACTGGGCGAACTCCTCGCCGGGGACGCCGATTTGCAGCGGCTGGCGGTGGAATACGGCTACCGGGTCGCCCAGCCCGGCCTGTTCGAGTCGGTCAACCGCGGGCGTGGCATCGCCGCCCCGGCCACCCTGCTCGACGTGGTCGATCCGCCAACCTACGAAATCCTGGAAAAGATGATCACCGCCATCGAGCGGATGGCGGCTCAGTAACAGCCCAGTACAGCCCTTCTTTCGCCCCGCCCCCGGAGACCCCCATGAGCGAAACCACCGTACTCACCCCGCCCAGCGTGCTGAATCCGCCTATCCTCACCCCGCCCGAGCCGGTGGCCGTGGTCGAACCCGAAAATGCCGGCCGCATGGTGCAGCTCGACCCGAAGGTCATCCCCGAACTGGATGCCCAGGTCGAGGCCTTCATCCGCGACACCCTTAGCCTGGACAAGCACAGCCCCGGTTTCCGCGAGCGGGTGGAGAGCATCCATCGCATGGGCGACGCCGACGCGATCCGCGCCGCCAGCGTCAGCAACCGCATGCTGGAACGCCCGGTGCGGCTGATGAACGACGGCCTGTTCAGCCCCGGCTCGGGGATCGGCAAGGGGCTGGTCGACCTGCGCCAGAAGATCGAGGAACTCAACCCGGCGCGCCAGGGCGATCTGTTCCAGCCGCGCAAGCTGCTCGGCCTGATTCCGTTCGGCAGCCGCATCGAGGACTATTTCGACAAGTATCGTTCGGCCCAGGGCCACATCAACGCCATCCTCGCCAGCCTGGCCGATGGCAAGGACGAGCTGATGCGCGACAACGCGGCCATCGAACAGGAAAAGGTCGCGCTCTGGGAGACCATGCAGCGCCTGGAACAGTATGTGTACATCGGCAAGCGGCTGGACGAGAAACTGGTCGAGCGGGTCGCCGAGATCGAGGCCGCGGACCCCGAGAAGGCGCGCATCGTCAAGGAGGAGCTGCTGTTCTACACCCGCCAGAAGGTCACCGACCTGCTCACCCAGCTGGCGGTGAGCGTGCAGGGCTACCTCGCCCTGGACATGATCCGCAAGAATAACCTCGAACTGATGAAGGGCGTGGACCGCGCCTCCACCACCACCATCTCGGCCCTGCGCACCGCGGTGATGGTGGCCCAAGCACTGACCAACCAGAAACTGGTGCTGGAGCAGGTCAAGGCCCTCAACGCCACCACCGAGGACATGATCGTCGCCACCGGCGAACTGCTGCGCACCCAGAGCGCCGAGATCCATCAGCAGGCGAGCTCCAGCATGATCGGCGTGGAAAAGCTGCAACAGGCCTTCGACAACGTGTTCGCCACCATGGACACCATCTCGGACTACAAGGTCAAGGCGCTGGACAACATGAAGCTCACCGTCGATGCGCTCACCGGCCAGGTCGAGCGCGCCCGCAAGTACCTCGACCAGGCCCGCGAAAGCGAGGCGCGCGAGGCGGCGCGCGTGGCCGCCACCCCTGACGGCGTGGCCCGGCTCTGAACCCCGCCCCCCTCTCCGGGAGAACCCCATGCACGACTGGCTGCGCCGACTGCTCATTCTTCCAGGCCTGCTCGGCCTGTTGATCCTTGCCGGCTGCGAGCGTGTGGCCGAACATCCGCCGGAGAACACGCTCACGGTGCTCGCCGGCTCCGAGCTCAAGGATGTCGAACCCTTGTTGCCGGAACTGGAAGCCGCCACCGGCGTGCGCCTGAAGTTCGAATACAGCGGCACCCTGGATGGGGTCGAGCGCCTGCAAGGCGAAGAGGCCTTCGACGCCGCCTGGTTCTCGCACGCCAAGTATCTGATGCTGGAACCGAAGGCGCGTGCCCGTGTGCGCGCCTCGGAAAAGATCATGCTGTCGCCGGTGGCGGTAGGCGTGAAGGCGGACCGATTCACGGCCCTGGGCTGGGACCGCATCCCCGATCTGGGCTGGAAGGAAATCGGCCGCGCCGCCGAGGCCGGCCGGTTCCGCTTCGCCATGACCAACCCCACCTCGAGCAACAGCGGTTTTTCCGCCCTGATGGGGGTGGCGGCGGCATTTTCCGGCAAGGCCGACGCGCTCACCGAAGCCGATGTCGAACGGCTCGACCTGCGCCCCTTGTTCAAGGGCCATCAGCTCACCGCCGGCAGCTCGGGCTGGCTGGCCGAGGCCTATGCCGCCGAGGCCGGGCGTCTGGACGGCATGATCAATTACGAGTCGGTGCTGCTCGCCCACAACGCCACGCCCGGCGCCGCGCCGCTGCGCATCGTCTATCCCAAAGACGGTATCCTCACCGCCGACTATCCGCTCCTGCTGCTCAACGAGGAAAAGCGCGCCGCCTACGAAAAGGTTGTGAACTGGCTCAAGGGCGAGACGGCACAGGCCTGGCTGATGCGCGAAACCCGCCGCCGCCCGGTCAACCCGGCGGTTGCCGCCGACCGCGCACTGTTCCCCGACGTGCTGCTGGGCGAGCTCGCCTTCCCCGCCCGCATCGAGGTCATCGACCGCCTGCTGCTCTCTTACCTCGGCCAGCAACGCCGCCCATCGCATGCATTCTTCGTCCTCGACATCTCCGGTTCGATGGAAGGCGAACGCATCGAAGGGCTGCGTGCGGCGCTCAATGGCCTGGCCGGCGGCGACGCCAGCCTCACCGGTCGCTTCGCCCGCTTCCAGAACCGCGAGCGCATCACCCTGATCCCCTTCTCCAGTCAGGTCGAACATGATCTACTGCTCGCCACCGACATGGGCGATCGCCCGGAAAGCAATGAACGCACCCTCGCCAGTCTGCGCGACTATGCCCAACGGCTCGAAACGCGGGGCGGCACCGCACTCTACGACGCCGTCGCCGAGGCCTACCGCCGCGCCGAGATCGCCATGCGCGCCGACCCGGAGCGGTACTACACCATCGTCGCCATGACCGACGGCCAGTCCAACGCAGGCATGAGCTTGGAGGACTTCCGCGCCTTCCACGCCCGTCTGCCCGCCCCCCTGCGCCAAATCCGGGTATTCACCGTGCTGTTCGGCAACGGCAACGCCGAAGAATTGACCGCATTGGCCGAACTCACCGGCGGGCGCATGTTCGACAGCCGCAAGACCGGGCTGTCCGGCATGTTCAAGGCCATCCGCGGCTATCAATGAGCCCGCGCCTGCCCATTGCCATACGAATCTGGCTGTACCTGTACGGCTACCCCAACATCCTCGGCAGCCTGTTCGGCCTCGTGGGGCTGGGCCTCTATTTCTTCGGACTGATCGGCCCCGGCTGGGGCTACCTGGTCGCCGGCCTGTATGCCCTCGGCGCGCTTCTGGCCTGGCAGCTGGCGCCTGCCACGCCGCACCTCGCCATCGCCCGCGAGGCGCACGCCGAGGTCTTGCTGGACGAACTCGATCAACTGGTGCGGCGGGTGGGCAAGCGCCTGCCCAAGACGGCCCAGGAACGGCTGGAAAACCTGCGTCGCACCCTGGCCGAACTGCTGCCCCGGCTGGGCGAGCACACAGTGTTCTCCCAGGAAGGCCACAGCGTCGAAAAGACCGTACGCGAATACCTGCCCGCCACCTTGGAAAACTATCTTCGGCTGCCACCGGCCTTCGCCCATCTCCACCCCTTGCAGGGTGGCAAGACCGCCGAGACCATGCTGCTCGAACAGCTCAGCCTGCTCGATGCGCGCATGCAGGAGATGCTCGCCAATGCGCTCGCCGAGGATGCCCGCGCGCTGGCCGAAAACGGCGCCTTTCTCGAACAACGCTTCCGGCCCTACGACTTCTTCCAGGCGCGATCCCCGGATCGTACATCCTGACCCCCCCTGTCGAGCGGCGAAAATACGACATGACGCCGGTATCCAAGTGGCTTCCCTCATAAATGAAGATGACTCGGTGATCGGCAATCTTCGGCGTTTATTGACACAGTCAAATTAAAAAGGGCTGCATTTATGCAGCCCTTTGATTGACTGGCGCGCTCGGCAGGATTCGAACCCACGACCCCCTGGTTCGTAGCCAGGTACTCTATCCAACTGAGCTACGAGCGCTTCAGTGAAGGATGAAATTCTACTCCCTTCTTCCCCGGCTGGGAAGCCGTCCTGACGTTTTTTGTTGCCTTACAGCGAGGCCATGTCGAGGTCCATCTGGATGGCATTCAGGCCGGCGCGGGCGCAGGCCTCGTCCTGGGCACCGGTGGCGGCGCCGGAAACGCCGACGGCGCCGACGATGTTGCCGACCGCCTGGATGGGCAGACCGCCGGCGGAGAACACCAGGCCTTGCACCTTGCCGACCGAAAATGGCTGGGTGAAACGGTTTTCCAGGGTCGACAGCGGGGCGTTGAAGTTGACGGCGGTGTATGCCTTCTGTCGGCTCACTTCGAGGGTGACCGACGGGGCGAGGGTGTCGCGCAGTACCACCATCGGATCGCCATTGCGATCGACCACGGTGACGCCGACCTGGATGCCCTGCTTGCGGCAGGCGTCAACCGTAGCGCGGGCGAGCCGTTCCGAGGCTTCCAGGGTGAGACGGGGGATCTTGACCACCACCGGGGCGTCGGCGAGCGCGGCGGGGACGGGTGCGATGAAGCCTAGGGCAAGGCAGGACAACAGGGCGCGGGTTCTCATGTGCATCGGAATCTCCTCGAAAAATTCGGTCTGGGTGAATGCGCGCATGGGAGGCGCGCTTCAGCCTGTTCCGCGTGGCCCGTCCGGTCGGCGGGCGCGTAGGGTTTTGATCTGGAACAGTGTGTTGCGCTCATCCTCTTCCAGGGCCTGGCGGATGTAGCGGAGGGTCACATGGTAACGGGGGATGATGTTGTACTTCAACGCATTGACCCGTTTCTGGGTCTTGCGACTGGCGGCGAGCAAGCGCCAGAGCGCGCTTTCCGCCTCGCCCAGGCGGGCCAGAGTCACGGTGAGCTCGCGCAGGCGCAGGCGGGCTTCGTCGAAGCTGGCGTCGGTCCACATCAGGCCGACCGGCTGCAAGGGGAGCGGCGTGGCGCTGACGCTGGGGTATTCCACCCCGACGCTGGAGCGGGCGATGACATGCAGATCGACCGCCGGCTTGAGTCCGACCGATGCCTGGCGCAGCATCTGCCCGCCCATGCGCATCTGGACGATGCCGAGCCAGTGGTAGGCCTCGGCCAGCTCGCGCGTGGTGCGGGCGCGCAATTCGCGATACTGGGCAAGGCGCTCGTAGACCAGCCGGGTGAGCAGGTCGCGCTTCTTCTCCAGCATTTGCTGCCCCTGCTCCAGAAAGCGGGCCTGGCGCCCGATCTGCAGCAGCGCGCTCTTGGTGGGGGGGACGGACAGGCGTTTTTTCATGGATGCGCAGCGTGTAGACGGTCAGTCGGCCGCGATGCATCGACCTCGGTGCAGACCGACCCATCAAGCCGTAGAGAACAGTGCGATTCCACTCTCCATGACTCCTCACCCCTCATGCCACCTCCGGCGCCGCCTGCCACTTGTGATACTTGGCCAGTTCGTCCTCGCCGACCCGGATCAGGGTTTCGCGCGGCAACATGGAAAGCAGGTCCCAGGCGAGATTCAGGGTTTCGAAGACGCTGCGGTCCTCGTCCTCGCCCTGGCCGATGAAGCGGTTCTCGAACGCCTCGGCGAATGCGAGGAAGCGGCGGTCCGCCTCCGAGAGTTCCTCGGCGCCGATGATCGCCGCCAGACCGCGCACCTCTAGGGCGCGGGCATAGCTGGCGAACAGCTGGCTGGCGACATGGGGATGGTCCTCGCGGGTGAAGTTCTTGCCGATGCCGTCCTTCATCAGGCGCGACAGCGAGGGCAGCACCGCCACCGGCGGATAGGTGCCCTGGTTGGCGAGTTCGCGCGCCAGCACGATCTGGCCCTCGGTGATGTAGCCGGTAAGGTCCGGAATCGGGTGGGTGATGTCGTCCGAGGGCATCGACAGGACCGGGATCAGGGTGATGGAACCGCGCCGGTCGCGGATCCGGCCGGCGCGCTCATACAGCTCGGCGAGATCGGAGTACAGGTAGCCCGGATAGCCCTTGCGCGCCGGCACATCGCCGCGCAGCACGGCCACCTCGCGCAGGGCCTCGGCATAGGCGGTCATGTCGGTCATCACCACCAGGACGTGATAGTCCAGCTCGAAGGCCAGGTATTCGGCCGCGGTGAGCGCTGCGCGCGGGGTGAGCAGACGCTCGATCACCGGTTCGTCGGCGAGGTTGAGAAACATCACCACCCGGTTCAATACGCCGGAATCCTCGAAGCTCTCCTGGAAGAAGCGGGCGTCGGTGCTGGACACGCCGAAGGCGGCGAACACCACCACGAAGTCGCCCGACTCCTCGCCCAGGAGCTTGGCCTGGCGCACGATCTGCGCCGCGAGGCGGTTGTGTGGCAGGCCGCCGCCGGAAAAGATGGGCAGTTTCTGGCCGCGGGTGAGCGAATTCATGCCGTCGATGGCGGAGATCCCGGTCTGGATGAATTCGCGCGGATAGGCACGCGCGGCCGGGTTGAGCGGCTCGCCGCCGATGTCGCGGCGATCGGCGGAGACGATGGGCGGACGACCGTCGCGCGGCTGGCCTGCGCCATCGAAGATCCGGCCGAGGATGTCGCGCGAGACCGGCAGACGGAATGGTTCGTCGAGGAACCGCACCCAGGTTCGCTCCAGGTCGAGCGCGTCGGTGCCTTCGAACACCTCCACCAGCACCGCCGCGTCGGAGGTGCGGATGACGAGTCCGTTGCGCACACGACCGGCATGATCGCGCAATGCAACCCGGGTGCCGGCGGCCACACCGGGCACGCCCTGCATCACCACCAGCCCGCCCTGGGCCGAGGCGGCGGTGCGGAATTCGATGTTCTTCATGGCGTCGTGCTCCCGGCCGGGGTGACCGCATAGTCCGTGGCGAGACGGGCGAACAGGGCCGCAATCCCGGCCGTCTCGCGGCGAAGTTCGGCCACCGCCTCCGAGCCGTAGCGGCTCTTCCAGCGCCGCGCCTGGGAAAGCAGCGGCAGCTGCAGCAGTTGCCGCGCCGGGGCGCCCAGTCTGACCAGTTGCAAGCCCTGGGCGTGGATCTCCAGCATGGCGGTAAGCAACACGAACTGTTTTTCCGGCGAGGCGAAGCTGTCCACCGGGTCGGTAGCGGCCTGCTGCAACAGGCCTTCCTTGATGAGTCCTGCCGCCTCCAGGGTCCAGCGTTGCTCGGAGGATAGCGCCTCGACCCCGACCAGGTTGACGATGCGCTGCAATTCCTCCGACTCGGACAACAGTTCCAGTGCCCGCGCCCGCGCCACGGCCCAGCCCGGATCGACGTTCTCGGCCCACCATTTCGCCGCCGAAGGCACATAGCCGGAGAAACTCTCCAGCCAGTCCACCGCGGGGTAGTGGCGGGCGTCGGCCAGCTCCTTGGAGAGCGCCCAGAAGGTCTGGATGATCTCCTTGGTGTGGCTGGTCACCGGTTCGGAGAAATCACCGCCGGGCGGGGAGACGGCGCCGATCAGGGTGACCGAGCCGGAACCGCCGGCCAGGGTCTCCACCCGCCCGGCGCGCTCGTAGAATGCGGCCAGGCGCGAGCCCAGATAAGCCGGATAGCCCTCCTCCACCGGCATGTGCCCGAGCCGCCCAGCCACCTCGCGCAGGGCTTCGGCCCAGCGGCTGGTGGAATCGGCCACCATCACCACGTCATAGCCTTGGTCGCGGAAATATTCGGCGAGAGTGATGCCGACGTAGACCGAGGCCTCGCGCGCCACCACCGGCATGTTGGAGGTATTGGCGATAAGCAGGGTGCGTTCCATCAGCGGCCGCCCGGTGACCGGGTCGGTCAGTTCCGGCATGGATTCGAGGATGTCGGTGAGCTCGTTGCCACGCTCGCCGCAGCCGACATAGATCACGATCTGGGCGTTGCACCAGCGCGCGATCTGGTGTTGCAGCATGGTCTTGCCGGCGCCGAAGGGCCCCGGAATGGCGGCCTTGCCGCCCTTGAGCAGGGGATAGAATGTATCCAGGATGCGCTGCCCGGTGATGAGTGGCTGCACCGCAGGGTCGCGGCGCCGGAACGGGCGCGGCGTGCGCACCGGCCAGCGTTGCAGCATGGACAGCTTGTGCAGGCGTCCATCGCCACCCCGTACCCGTGCCAGGGTTTCCTCGAGCCGGTATTCGCCGGGCGGGGCGAGCTCGATCAGATCGCCCTCGACCCCGGGCGGGACCAGGATGCGATGGGCGATGCTAGGGGTTTCCTGCACCGCGCCAAGGATCTCGCCGCCCCCCAGACGCATTCCGGGACGCATGCCGGGGTCGGGCTGGAAGGGCCAGGCCTTGTCCCGGCACAGGTTGGCCACCTGGAGGCCGCGCGCGATACGGTCGCCGCTTTTCGCCCGCATCGATTCCAGCGGCCGCTGCACGCCGTCGAATATGCCGCCCAACAGGCCCGGGCCCAACTCCACCGAAAGCGGCCGGCCCAGTCCTTCGGCGGCTTCGCCCGGACGCAGGCCGTCGGTGTTTTCGTAGATCTGGGCCAGCGCATGTTCGCCGTCGCGGCCGATCACCTCGCCCACCAGCGCCAGCCGCCCCACCCGCACCTGCTCGCCCAGCACCGCGCCGGGCAGGCGTAACTTCACCAGCGGTCCGTTGATCTCGATGATGGTGCCCATGTTGGTTTCCTGTCGATTCGGCGCGCGCATCATCCGCCACGCACCAGGGTACCCAGATCGGGCGCGCTGGCATACAGGCGCTCCATCACCCGCTGCGCCAGCACATCGGCCAGCCGTTCCAGGCGCGCCTCGAAGGTCTGGTCGAGGCGGACCCGATCCTCCGGGCTGCGTACCCGCAAGCCCCCCAGGCTGGGCTGGTCATGTGCAATCAGCTCTACCCGCCGACCAGGCGCGGCGCGGGCGACGAAGTCATCCCACACCGGCTTGAGCCGGTCGCGATCGGCCGGGTTCACTTCCACCACCAGCTCACCCTCGGGCAGCTCGGCGGCGGAAGCAGCGAACAGGCCGTACAGCACGTCGACATAACGCCCTTCGTCCCGGGTCAGCTCGGCCAGGCTCCGCCTGACCTGATCGATCACCGACTGGGTCAACGCCCAGCGCAGGCGGTCCAGCTCGGCGGCGAGATGCGTCTCGGCGGCCTGCATGCGACGCCTGAACAGGCGCTCCGCTTCCGCCTTGGCAGCAAGGATCTCGCGCGCTTCCCTAAGCCTCAGCCGCTCGCGCGACTCCGCCTGGATGCGGGCGCGGGCGGTTTCGGCACTGTGCATGTGTTCGCGCGCGAGCGACTCGGCCTGCCGCAGCAGGGCCTGTTCGAGTTGCAGGATCTGGTTTTCATCGCTCATGATCGAAACCTCTGAACCCCGTCAGGAGGCGCTGTCCGCCTGGATCACCGCGCGCAGGGCCTCCGGCCCCAGCACCGCCTGGACCACGGCATCGACCGCCGGGGTGTAGTCCTGGGGTGCGTTCAAAGGCGGCAGCTCGGTCACCACGATACGCCCGCCTTCCTGGCGCAGGCGATCGAGCCAGGGGCCACCGGCATGCGCCAGCCCCGCCTCCAGCAGGACCAGTGCCTCCGCCCCTTCCCGCGCCAGCGCCGCCAACACCGCCTCGACCCGTTCCGGGTCGGCGTCGAGATGCACCTCGGCGCCGATCAGGCTGAAACATTCAGCCAGCGCCGCGCTGCCCAGCACCACCAGTCGCGCGCCGGGCATGGCTCAGAGCCTGTCCAGCAGCAGGATGGACATCACCAGGCCATAGATGGCGATGCCTTCGGCCAGACCGAGGTAGATCAGTGTGCGCCCGAACAGCTCCGGCTTCTCGGCGATCACCGCCAGCGCCGCCGAACCGATCGGACCCAGGGCGATGGCGGCGGCGATTGCCGCCAGGCCGGTGGGCAGACCGATGCCGATGAACATCAGGCCCAGACCGACGCTGTATTCGCGTCCCGCCTCGGCGTCTGGCGCCTGGGCCAGCACCTCGGCGCTGCCCAGCCAGAGGATACCGAGCAGGGCCATCGCCCAGATTCCCAGATTGAGCATCAGGCCGCCCTTGATCCAGGCCGGCGCGACCCGGCGCGGGCTCGTTTCCAGATAGATGCCGGCAGCGATCAGCGCCACCACGCTCAACACCATCGATGCAGCCAGAATGACCATGTCGATTCTCCTTGTTCAGACACCGGGCCGTCCCTCCAGGCGCAATGGCTTGAATTCGACGCCATCGGCGATGAAGAAGCGGGAAAAACCTTCGTAATACATCAGACGCAATGCCTGGATGGCGACGATGGCGCCCTCCAGGACGATGATCACCACATTGCCGAGCACCAGGGTCAGGCCGTACCCCACCCCCTGCATGCCGCTGGCCAGGGTGAACACCGCCAGCGCCAGGGCCACGTGGTTGAGGCTGAACGCCGCCACCCGCAGGAAGGACAATGTGTTGGCGAACAGGCCGATGGCCGCCTCGAAGCTCTCGATGAAGGTAACCAGCAGCCGCTCCCCAAAGGGGGCGCGGGTCTCGATCCATACATGCGCGGCGGCCAGCGCCAATGCCCCGACCGCGGTCAGTCCGGCCACAAGTGGAAAGCCCGCGCCCCGGAACCATGCATCCAGGCCCGCCACCATGGCAAGGTAGAACACCAGCCCGGCCAGGCCCGCCGGCGCGAACAGGGCCACCCCCGGCCGCCCTTCGGCAAAACGGTTGCCGGCATGAATCAGCAGGGTGACGGCCATGAAGGCCACCCCGGCGTACACTGCCAGACGCAACAGGTGACCGGGGTCATGCATCGGCGACAGCCAAACCGGATGTAACCATTCCTCGTAGCCGAACACGCTGCCGTACAGCACGCCGAAGCCGATCGACGCCAGGCTGGCCCAGATCCCGACCCGGGCGAGTCCGCCCAGGCGCCGGCGCAAGCCGAAAAACAGCAGCAGCAGGACCGCGCCGTGCCCCACGTCGCCGAACATGGCGCCAAACAGCAGCACATAGGTGACGGCGAACAGCAGGGTGGGATCGAACTCGCCATAACGCGGCACGCCATAGCCCGTCACCAGTGCAGCGAAAGGGCGCAACCAGGCGGGATGATGCAGCAGACTGGGGACGCGCTCGCCCGCTTCGGGCTCCCGCCACTGCAACAGGTAACGGCCCTGGAAACGGGCCTCCAGGCCGGCCTGCAAACGGGGCAGATCGCGGCGCGGCGCCCAGCCGGAAAAAAGATGCAGATGACCCTGGCCGCGCAGGCCATCGCAGGCCGCCTCGGCCAGCGGTCGGGCCAGCATGAGCAGGATGCGCGCCTGCTTCAGCCAGTCGGCATACTGCGCATGCTTCTGCGCGCGGGTCTCGCAATAGCCCCCGGCCAATGCATCCAGGCGCTGGCGTTCCGCGGCGAGATAACGCCCCGCCGCCTCGGGATGGGTCTGCAACTCCGGCGGCAGCGGCAATTCGCGCCAGCCCGCCTGGGCTAGCAGGCCGCCCAGCTCAGTCTCCCCGCGTGGCCCGGCCACCACGGCATAGACGTGCTCGCCATCGCGGTCGAACACCGTCATCACCTGACCGGCCAGCGCGAGTGAATCGCGCAGGCGGCCGACGTTGACAATGGCCACCTGGCCGATGTGCGCATCGAGCAGTGACCCCGCGCCGAGCAGACGGGATAGATCGACATCCAGACCCTTGAGATGGGCATAGGTGGCCTCCAGGGTGGCCAGACGCTTGCGTTCATCGGCCACCCGGAGCTCGTTTTCCTGGCTGGCCGAACAGTCCTGCCAGATCTCGCGCAGGCGCCCATTGATGCCCCGCAGCTCGCGCAGGTTGGGGGCGATGGCATCGGCCGGGATCGGCGGCAACTCGCCCAGACCGCAATAGCCGACGATCTTGGCCATGCGCGCCTCGGCCTCCTCGAACACCTCGCGATACTCGCTGCCCGGCTCGGCCGGAAGGGGGGCGTCGGCCTCGGCGGCGGGGTTGAACACGCCATGACGGGCGAGCAGGAGGGCCATGTCCTGGGCCTCGCTGGCCAGGCACCACAGCTTGACGCGCAACATGGGCAAGGCGCGGAACATCAGCCACCTCCCACGCCCTGCATGGCCGGCGGGCGTCCGAGCGCCTGACGGATGGAGGTCAGCGGCAGGCCGAGCTGACGTCCACGCAAGACCGCGCGCACGCCGCGCAGGTCGTATTCACGCAGGATCAGATAGGCGAATGCGCGGGTAAGCGCATGTCCGCCGCCGCGCAGCATTGCATGCGCGCGCCGCGCCAGCTCGCGCTCCAGACGGGCGAACAGCTCGACGATGTCGCTGCAACCGGCCAGCGCGCGCCCCAGCCGCGGCGGCAATTCGTCCAGTACGCCAGCGAGATCGGCCCGGGTGACCAAGCGGCGAAGCGTGTCCGGCGCCATGCCGAACGGGGAAGCCACCAAGAGGTAATACACCTGGGCCGGAGGCAGACCGTAATTGAAGCGGTAGCGCAACAGCCAGACCAAGTTGACCCGGTCGATGAGGCAACGCATCAGTTCGCCGAAGCCCTCCCCCGCCGTGTCGCGCAAGGGCCGAGCGGTGCGCACGAGGGCCTCGAAATAGCTGCGATCGAGGGTGGCGTCGAGGATAAACGGGTCGTGCCCCTGCTCGAATGCGCGCCGGGCATTGCGGACGATTCCGCCATAGGGGCTCGACTCCAGCCGCCGCAACAGTTCGCCGACATCCTCGACATGACTGAGGGTATCGAGATCCAGGCGTGAGAACGGCCCCATGTCGATCAGGCGATCCGCCACCGCGGCCGAACGCTCGCCCGCCATCTTGGCGCGGATCAAGGTCTTCAGGTTGGAGATCTCGAAGCGTTCGGTCCAGTAGACGATGAAGCGGCGCGCCTCACCCCGCAATGGACGCACCAGGATGCGCGTCTCGCGCAACAGTTCGGCGATGATGCGCCCCTCCAGCGACAAGGGCGCGTCGCCGCCGAAACCGATGGCCAGTAAGGCGAGCTGGCGTTCGTCCAAGGCCGCCGGCACCTCCTCGGCGGGCGCGCCGATCAGCGCATCGAAATCCGCGTCCTGCCACAGGCGCTGCCTGAACAGGCTGACACGTGTGTTGAGATAGGACGACACGCCACCCTTCCATGCGACACGGGAAAACCAGCCCGTGTCGCGTCGATTTCTTTGCGGCGAAGAGGCTTACCAAGCCGGATCGATCAATATCCCCAGCCCGGCCGCAATGGCCTCCGCCTCGTGCCGCTCGGCCAGCTCGCGCAAGGCGTGCTGACGCTCCTCGTACTTGCGTTTCAGCTCCATCACGCCTTGTTCGGCGCGGGCCTCGGCCTCCTCGATGAAGGGCGCCCGGATCTCTTGCAGACTCGCCTCGAAGCGCGCTTCGGCAGCGGCGACCTCGGCCAGCGCCTGGTCGATCAGGCGCTGCCGCTCGCGGTCGGCGGCGGCGACGATCGCCTCGGCGCGCGCCTCGGCATCGAGCAGGCGTTGCAGATCGGAGGCCATGGCCGCCGCTCAGCGCACCTTCACCTGCACCAGTTCCTCGCCGTCCGGATCGGTGACATGCACGGCGCAGGCGATGCAGGGATCGAAGCTGTGGATGGTGCGCAGGATCTCGATCGGCTGTTTTGGATCGTGCAACACATGGTCCTTGAGCGCGGCCTCGTAGGCGCCGTCCTGGCCCTTGTCGTCGCGCGGGCCGGCATTCCAGGTGGAGGGCACCACCGCCTGGTAGTTGGCGATGCGGCCCTCCTCGATCACGATCCAGTGCCCGAGACCGCCACGCGGCGCCTCCATGAAACCCGCGCCCTGGGCACGCTTCGGCCAGGTCGAGGGTTCCCACAGGCGGTCGTTGAATGTACGCACGTCGCCGGCCTTGATGTTGGCGATGAGCTGGTCATACCAGCCCTGCATGGCGTCGGCCAGGATCTTGCTCTCCAGGGTGCGGGCGGCGGTGCGTCCCAGGGTGGAATACAGCGCATCGACCGGCACGTCGAGGTGCTTCAGGGTCATGTGCACCAGATCCTTGGTCTGCTCGTGCCCCTTGGCATACAGCATCAGCACCCGGGCGAGCGGTCCCACCTCCATGGCATGGCCCTTCCAGCGCGGCGACTTCAGCCAGGAATACTTGGCATCGACGTCCAGATAGTCGTAGGGCGGCTTCGGACCGGTGTAGTCGAATTCGGTCTCGCCCTTGTAGGGATGCAGGCCCTGGCCATCGCCGCCGCTGTACTTGTACCAGGCATGACTGACGAATTCCTGGATCTCGGTGTCGGCATGCAGGTCGACCGGATGAATGGTGGACAGGTCGCGGTTGAGGATGGCGCCGCGCGGGAACATGAACGAATCCGGTTCCCAGATGTTCTGCGCTGGGAAGTCGCCATAGCACAGGAAATTGCCCAGGCCTTCGCCCTGCGCGCCCCAGTCCTTGTAAAAACTGGCGATGGCGAGCGTGTCCGGCACGTAGACCTGGTCGACGAATTCGCGCATCTGCTGGATGACGTTCTGCACCTTCTGCAGACCGACCATGTTGACCGAAGTGGCATCCTGGCCGCCCCGGAAACGCGGCCCCGCGCCCTGGCCGGTGTGGCCCGGATCGACGCTGATGGCACAGGGCACGCCACCCACCACGAACATCGGGTGCGGGTTCTTGCCACCGAAGATGGCATGCAGCTTGACCACTTCACGCTGCCATGCAAGCGCCTCCAGATAATGCGCCACCGCCATCAGATTGACCTCGGGCGGCAGCTTGTAGGCCGGGTGACCCCAGTAGCCGCCGGAGAATATGCCGAGCTGGCCGGATTCGACGAAGGTCTGGATGCGCTTCTTCACGTCCTCGAAATAGCCCGGCGAGGACTTTGGCCAGCGGCTGATCGATTGCGCCAACTGCGAGGTGGCCTTGGGATCGGCCTTCAGCGCCGAGACCACGTCCACCCAGTCGAGTGCGTGCAGGTGGTAGAAGTGCATGACATGGTCATGGATGTACTGCGCGCCGATCATCAGGTTGCGGATCAGCTCGGCATTGGGCGGAATCTCGTAGCGCAGCGCATCCTCCACCGAGCGGATCGAGGCCATGCCATGCACCAGGGTGCACACGCCGCAGATGCGCTGGGCGAATGCCCAGGCGTCGCGGGGGTCGCGCCCCTTGAGGATGATCTCGATGCCACGCACCATGGTGCCGGCGCTGGAGGCGCGGGTGATGCGCCCGGATTCGTCGGTTTCCGCCTCGATGCGCAGGTGGCCCTCGATGCGGGTGATGGGATCGACTACGACACGTTTGCTCATGGATTCGTCCTTGTGCGCGTCCTTGGGCGGCTTCGTTCCGCTGCGGCGCGGCTCAGCCCTTGTTGCTCAGAAAGTCGGCGAGGATGCGGTACTGCTGTTCCGCCTCGCGGTTCTCGGTGCCCTGCCCCTCGGCGATGGTGGCGCAGGTGCGCGCCATGCGCGCCCGCATCGCCACGTCCCAGGCCAGATTCACCGCCTTGGGTTCCGGCGTGACACTGGTCGCGGCGGCCTCGGCGACGAAGTGGCCGGCCTGGCTCATCCAGTCGCCCTGCTGGCCGCAGTGGGTGTAGGACTCGATGGCCGCGGTCTTGGCCGCCGAATACACCACCTCCAGCTCGGGAGCGCTGATGTCGGCGCGCCGGGCGGCGTGGATGGCCGCCTTGACGCGCGAATCGTTGGTGAGCGTGCCCACGTTCTCGACGAACCGCGCCGCCACCAGGCGTTGCTGCGGCACCGTCAGTGCCGCGAGCGCGGCGCGGAAGTCGCTGTCGTTCTGGATCGTGCTCATGACTTCGCCTCCTCGCCTGCGGCGTCCTCGTCATCGAGATGCTCAGCCAACAGTTCGGTCAGGCCGAGCAGCCGGGTATCCATGTTGTAGTGGTCGAAGGCCTCTTCGATGACGATGCGGCAGTTCGCGCAGAAGGTCACCACGGTATTGACCCCGGTTTCCTCGATCTGCCGCTTCTTCACCATGAAGGCCTTGGTGCGCAGTGCCTCGGCCTCCTCGGTATGGATGGCGGAAGCGCCACCGCCTCCACCGCAACACCAGTTCCACTTGTTGTGGTCGGTCATCAGCCGCACCTCGGAGGCCACCGTGTTCACCAGCGGCTCGGGCGCTTCCAGCACGCCGCCGCGGCGCACGATCTGGCAGGGGTCGTGCACTGTCACCGGGGTGTCGAACTTCGACTTCATCTTCAACACGCCCTTGCGCCGCAACTGGTCGAGCAGTTCCAGAACGTGCACCACCTCGAAGTTGAACGGCCGCCCGACCAGGTTCGGTCCTTCCCAGCGGATGGCCATGTAGGCGTGGCCGCATTCGGGCGAGAGCACCTTCTTCACCTTCAGTTTCTCGGCCGCGTTGACGATACGCGACACGATCACCCTGGCGATGTCCGAGGTGCCGATCTGGATGCCGGCGTTGGTGGCCTCGAAGGCCTCCGAGGACAGGGTCCAGGTGATGCCGGCCTTCCTGAAGATGCGCGCCAGGGCGGACAGATATTCGGGATAGTTCATGATCTCCATCGAGGAGAGCAGCACCATGTACTCCACCCCTTCGACATCGACCGGGATCTTCGTCTCCAGGTCCGCTTCCTGATGCTTGATCACCGCCTGCACCGCCGACCACTTCACCCCCATCGGGCTGCCGATCTCGACCGTGCGCTTGACCGCGCCACGGATGTCGGGCGGAGCATAGCCGGCCACCGACATGCCCTCGCGCAACTTGCGGATCATCATGGCGATGTCATTGCCGACCGGGCAGACCATGGTGCAGCGGCCGCACATGGTGCAGCTGTCGTACACCAGCGGCTGCCACTCTTCCAGTTCCGCCTCGGTCACCGGCTGCGACAGCCCCAGGCGTTTGGCGATGCGGCCGAGCAGGGTGTATTCCTGTTCGTACACCCGGCGCAGCGGCTCGAGCTTGTGGATCGGCGTGTATTTCGGATCGCCGGTCTCGCGGTAGAACAGGCAGGATTCAGCACAGATGCCGCAATGCACGCAACTGTTGAAAAAGCTCGCCACCGGGGCGTCGATCACTTCCTTGAGGACGTTGATGCCTCGTGCCAAAGATGCGCTCATATCGGTACCCCTTCTTGATGAGCAATCAAATCATGGTCTGCAAAACGGCGCCCGCCGGCATTCGCCACACTCGCCCCCCGCTTGCGCGGGGTTCCCGCTCGCTGCTCATACCGGTACCCCTCTATGACCATGGATCTTGCCGGTGTACCAGCGCGAGCCGAAGGTGGTGAATGCGTGGAACAGCTTGGTGAAGGGCAGAACGATCAGCAGGATCTCCACGCTCAGGATGTGCAGGGACAAGAGGGTGGTGTAGGGCAGGCCCAGGTGCTTGACGGCGAGATAGCCGGTGAGCACGGGCAGGAAGGTCACGGTCCAGGTGAACCAGTCCTCGAACCCGGACAGGAAACGCTTGACCGGATGGTTGATGCGGTCGATGAGCACCGCCACCATGGCCGCCAGGGTGATCATGGTCACGGCGTCGATCACCGGCGAGGGCAAGGCCGGCCAGGACAGGCCGACGATGTCTTCCACCAGCTTGATGTGGGGCGCAAAGAAGAACACGATCAGGAACAGGCCGATATGGAACACATAACCGCCGATGTAACTCACCGGCGAGCGCTTCACCATGCCCGGGGGCGGCAGCATGCGCCGGCCGATGGTATGCCAGCCCGAAGCACCGGCTCGCTCCCGGCCCGGAGCGAGATCGGCCTTGCGGCCCAAGCTGTAGATTTCGAACAGGCGCCACAGCACGCCCAGCACGAAGATCGACACGGCGATGTTCATGCCGGGGCCGCGCACCCAGGTGAGGAATTCAAGCTCGTTCATGGTTTCGTTCTCCAGTTCCGCCCCACTGCGGGACAGTCGCACCCGGCGGCGGGGGTGACCCCGGCCGCGCCCGATCCTTATTTGTCGAGGTCTGCCAGGGTGGCAGTCTCATGCCCAGCCCGGACCTCGGCCTTGCGTGCACGGTTGGCCACGCTCACCACCGCGCCGACCACCACGCCGGCCGCGGCGGCGGCAGCCATGCCCTTGAGCGGGTCGGCGGGCAGGGACAGGGCACGGTAGAAACCGCCGGCATCCCAGAAATCGGGTTCCGAGCACCCGATGCAGCCGTGTCCGGATTCCACCGGCCAGGAGGTGGCATCGTTCCATTTCACGCTGGCACAGGCGTTGTAGGTGACCGGCCCCTTGCAGCCCAACTCGAACAGGCACCAGCCACGGCGCGCGCCGGCATCGTCGAAGGTCTTGGCGAACTTGCCCTGGTCATAGAACGGGCGGCGATAGCAGCGGTCGTGGATGGTCTCGCCATAGAAGGCGCGGGGTCGCAACAGACGGTCCAGCTCGGGCAGACGACCAAAGGTAAGGTAATGCGCGATCACCCCGGTCATCACCACGGGAATCGGCGGGCAACCGGGGATGTTGACGATGGGCTTGTCGCGCACCAGGTCGGAGATCGCCACCGCCCCGGTGGGGTTGGGCCGGGCCTTGGGCAGACCGCCGTAGGTAGCGCAGGTGCCGACCGCGATCACCGCCGCAGCGCCCTTCACGGTATCCATCAGCATGTCGTGGTTGGAAATGCCGGCGATGGTGGAGTACACCCCGCCATCCTTCATCGGCACCGAGCCGTCCACCACCACCAGGTACTTGCCGAAATGCTGCTTCATGGCCTCCTCGCGGGCATGTTCGGCAGCCTCGCCGGACGCGGCCTGCAAGGTGTGGTGATAATCGAGCGAGATCGTCTCCAGGATCAGACTCTCCAGCGTCGGCGAGTGCGAGCGGGTAATCGCCTCGGTGCAGCCGGTGCATTCCTGGAATGACAGCCAGATCACCGACGGCCGCGCCGCCCGCGTCAGCGCCTCCGCCATGGCCCGGCCGGCGCCGGCCGGCAGCGCCATCAGGGAGGCCAGCGTGGCACAGTACTTCATGAACGCGCGACGGGAGATGCCCTCTCCCGCCATGCGTTCGATCAGGGGATTACGTTCACTTTCCGGCATTGCCTGACTCCCATGAGTGGACACGGACATTGATCAGTCTAGTTCAAAAATTCGATGATTGAGACGTTCCGATCCGAGTATCACGTCATCCGGGTGCGCCAGCAGCAGCTCCGGCACCCGCGTGATCTCGATGAACTCGCTCATCCGACGACCCTGTTCGTTGCGGTGCTCCACCCACCACACGCCACTGTATGCGGTCTCATGGAGGATCGATTCGCCCGCGGCTGCGAGCCGCACATGCACCTCGCCCTCGCCCAGCTCGCGCCGCAGCCAATCGCGATCGGCTTCGCTCAGGGGCAGCCCGGACAAATCGATCACATGCGCCTCGCCTCCGGCCGCGAAGCGGGCCAGCCTGTCCGCGACCTCGATCAGCAAGGCACGGCCGTTGCCGGTGAGACCGCCGTCCATGGCCTGGATGGGGATGTCAGCGAGCGCCATCGTCCGCCTCCGTCCTCCAGCGAGCAATGAGCGCATCGACCCGCTCGACCGCGGCGGGAATCGCCGTGGCCACGGCCGGGGTGGGCGCTTCGCCCCAATCCAGCCTTTCCGGCTGGATGCCGATGAGTGCCCGGCGCACGGGCCAGTGCCCAGCAAGGCGGGCGATGCTCATCAGGTCGGTGAGCCCCACCTCATGCACGCTCTGCTTGCGATTGCCGATCAGGAAGCGGTCCATCGCCTCGCCCTCGAACACCGCCACCGTGCCGGGCACGGCCTTGATCTGGGCGGCATCGACCACGATCAATGCGCTGGCGTCCTCGATCACCGGGGCGAGCGAAAAGCTGAGCGTGCCACCATCGACCAGCTCGACGGTCGGATCGTTGCCATAGTGTGGACGCAAGGCCTCGAGCACATGGATGCCCACCCCTTCGTCGGAGAGCAGGGTGTTGCCGATGCCGAGGACGAGCAGGTTCATGGCGTAGCAGGCTGTTAAACCTAAAAACCGCAGTTAAACACGACCGAAGGGCGGTCCAAACGGATGGCTGGCGCGACCAGCCCGCAGGGCGCAGGACAGCGCGCAGCGAGGGATGGGCCGCAGGCCCACAAGCGACGCCGCCGCACGCTGAAACTTCGTTTTGGCGAAGGCTCACAGCGGCGCAGCCGATCAAGCCGCGCGGCCGAATCCCACACCGCGCAACACAGCCGATGGCCCACCGCAGTCGTTTTCAACCGCCTGGTAGAGGCGGGCGAGCGCCCGAATTTGCGTGCAGCGTATGTTTTACGCATCATGCCCGCATCATAATGACCTGCTCAGTGCATGCTCAATGTTTCGCGCCATACCCAGCCCCAGGCGGCCACGCCGGTTTTCTTTTTTGCCACAAAGCCTGTTTTCCATCGGCCTCCTGTTCGCGCTCACCGTTCCGGCAGGCGCAGATGCGCCCCCGAAGACAGTGAGGGTCGAGTTCGGCACGCACCGGATCGAGGCCGAAATCGCTGCCGACGAGGTCAGTCGCCAACGCGGTCTGATGGGCCGCACCCGGCTCGCCGAGGATGCGGGTATGCTGTTCATCTTCCCGCACGAGGACTACCACTGCATGTGGATGAAGAACACGCCGTTGCCGCTGGCGGTGGCCTTCATCGATGCCGAGCGGCGGGTCATCAACATCGCCGAAATGCAGCCGCTCAGCGAAACCCCGCATTGCGCCGCTGGCCCGGCCCGGTATGCGCTTGAATTGAGCCGGGGCGGATTCGCCCGACGCGGTGTTGCCGCCGGCGACCGCATGCGCGTCACCCGCCCCTTGCCGCCACCCCGCTGAGCCAAGCTCAGCGCCGGCTCATTGTTGTTTATCCACCGGTCTACACAACTCGGCGATACGATCCAGACGATAATCCCGCGCCAGGCTGGCGAGCTTGTCCGCCAGCTCGGGATCGATCGGGCGCAGGCGTGCGATGGCGACCCGGGCGGCCTGGATGTCGAGCAGCTCCGCCGCCTTGCACAATCCCCGAAGCAGTTCCACCGGGATATGATCGAGCGCCCCCGGCGCCAACGGTTGCTCGGTTTGTGGCATATGCTCCTCGTCGCGTGTGAACCGCACCCCGAGGCTGCGCTCCATCACCGCGAACAGGCGGCCGGCATCGAATGGCTTGACCAGCACGTCATCGCAACCCGCGGCGAGAATGCGCCCCCGGTCATTCTCGAATGCGCTGGCGGTGAGCGCGACGATGCGGATCTCCTTGCCGCTCGGCAACTCACGGATGCGACGCGTCGCCTCCAAGCCATCCATGCCCGGCATACGGATGTCCATGCAGATGAAATGCGGCCGCCAGCCGCGCGCCATCTCGACCGCCTTGCGACCGTCCTCCACCACCTCGACATCGAAGCCCACATCGCGCAGCAGGCGCGCCAGCAGGTCGCGACTGTCGGCCTGGTCCTCCGCCACCAATACCCGCCAGACCGGCTGGCCTGGGGCCAGTGCGCGCACGGTACCAGGACTGACGGTCGGCGCGGGCGGGGTTTCAGTGGCCGGCAGGGGGATTTCGAAACTGAAACGGCTACCCTTGCCGGTCGCGCTCTCGAGCCTCAACTCGCCCCCCATCAAGTGCACCAGTTCGTGGCTGATGGCCAGCCCCAGGCCCGTGCCCTCGCCCCGCGCAACCCCCAGCGAGGTCTGGTAGAAGGGCTGGAACAAACGCGCCTGCTCTTCTTCCGGAATACCCGGGCCACTGTCGCTGACCTCGAAGCGAATGCGTTCGCTGGTCTGCGCAACACGCAGGGTCACCCCGCCCAACTCGGTGTATTTGACCGCATTCGAAAGCAGGTTGAGCAACACCTGGCGCAAACGATTGGCATCCCCAAGCACATGCCGCGGCATGTCCTCGGGCAGCACGAGCTCGAAACGCAATCGTTTTTCGTGCGCCCGGATCCGCATCATGTCGGCGATGCCGCCCACGAGCTCGGGCAGATCGAAGCTGGCCGAAGTGATGACTGTGCGCCCGGACTCGATGCGGGAAATCTCCAGCACATCGTTGATCACCGCCAGCAGGTGCTGGCCGCTGCGATGGATGCCGTCCAGCCATTGGCGCTGTTCCTCAACCAGGCCGGCATCGCGCCGCAGCAGCTGGGCGAAGCCGAGGATGGCATTGAGCGGCGTGCGCAGCTCATGGCTCATGTTGGCGAGGAACACGCTCTTGGCGCGGTTCGCGGCCTCGGCGGCATCACGGGCCTGGCGGATCAGCGCGTTCTGTCGGCGCGCATGCCACAGCCCCGCCAGCACCAGCAGCAGGAGCAGGCTGAAACCGCCCACGACCTCGAGGATCAGCGCATAATCGACCGGTCGCGCCAAATCACCCGGCATCCAGCGGTTGGCGATGAACAGGCGTTCGTGCTCGGTAATCGAGGCCAGCGCCTTTTCAATCAGGTCACGCAGGATGGGCAGATCGTCGCGCACGGCGATGGCGAGATCCGGCCGATCCAGTTCGAATGGGGCGACGATCTTGAGATTGGAAAGGCCATGCCGGCTGATCTCGTAGGCGGATACCGCGAGATCCGCCACCATGGCCGCGGCGCGCCCGCTCACCACCGCCCGCAGACCCTCCAGATTGGTTTCCACCAGCAGGGGCTCAATGTCCGGGAAACGCTGACGCATCACCTCATGCGTGGCATAGCCGCGGATCACCGCTACCTTGCGCTTGGCATAGCGCGAAAGATCGGTGGAAAACGGCTCATCCTGACGGGTGACGATCACCGCCAGGTCCTTGATCAGTGGCCGGGTGAACAGGAGATATTTCTCCCGCTCCGGGGTCGGACGGGCCAGGCTGACGATGTCGATGCGTTTCTCCCGCGCCGCATCGAGCACCTCGCTCCAGCTCAGGCCATGCACCGGCTCGATGTGGATGCCGAGACGCTCGCCGATGAGGTGCATGTAATCGCTGACCATGCCGGCATGGCGACCGTCCGCGCCGGTGAAATCGAAGGGCGGGAAGCCCGGATCGTAGCCCATGCGCAGGACCGGCTTGCGCGCCAGCCATTCCCGCTCCTCGGCGGTGAATGTGAGCTGCGGCGTGGGCGGCGCGGCGACATCGCCGAACCAGGCGACGTCCAGCCGAGCGCGCTCCTCGTCGCTCACCCGCGCCATGGCCTTGGTGAGGATGGCCTGCAACTGCGGCCAATCCTTGCGCACCGCCATGTGATAGCCATCGAACCTGCCGCGCGGTCGCGGCCATTCACCCAGCGAACGCACGTTAACCAAGGTATGGTCGCGCGCCAGACGCGTCCCGCCGGCGAAATCCATGACGGTGGCATCGGCCTCGCCATGGGCCACCCGCTTGAGGGCCTCGACGTAATCGCCCACCTCCAGAAAGCGCGCCCGTGGCAGGCGCTGGCGCAGTTCATCGATCAGCGCATCCCCCGGCACGATGGCGAAGGCAAGACCGTCGAGACGATCGAGGACCAGCGGCGGCCCCAGCCCCTCGCGCGCGAACACCACCGGCGCCACTTTCTTGTAGGCCGGTGTGAACAGGAAATCGCGCTCGCGCTCCGGGGTCTGAAACAGGACCGGCAACACGTCGATCTCGCGCCGGCGCAGTTTGGCCAAAAGCTCGCTCCAGCGCGGCGAGGCCACGATCTCCAGACGCAGGCCGGCCTTGTCCGCCAGGAGCCGCAGGTAATCGGCAGAATAGCCGCGCCACTCGCCCTTCTCGACGAAGTCAAAGGGCGGGTAGTCGAGTTCCACGCCCACCCGCAGCACCGGATGGGCTGCAATCCAGTCCCGCTCCTCCCGGGTCAGCCAGTCCGGAGCGGTGCTGCGCGATGCGTTGTCGGGCCGGCCCACTTCGTTCAGGACACGGTTGTAGGCCGAACCGCGCTCGCCCCGCGCCTCCAGCAGATAGCGATCGAGCTGGCCGAGGAGCGCCGCGCTGCCCTGCCGCGGTGCGGCGAAATGGAGCTGGGCCGGAAACAGCACCACCGGGGTTTCATGCACCCGGTACAGGCCCTGGTTGCGCCGGCCGAACAGGTGATTGACGATGCCGACATCGGCCAGACCGCGTTCGACCAGCATGAACACGTCGGCCATCGAGGACACCGCCACGAAGCTCGGCGTGAGGCCGAAGCTGGCCATCAGGTCGCGCATCTCGCGCTCCTGCAGCGAGCCACGCAACACCGCCAGGCGTTTGCCTTGCAGATCGAGCAGGGACCGGATCTCCCCCGGCCGGCGGGCATACACCTGCGACCAGCTGCGCATCACCGGAAACTGGTTGAACTGAAAGCGTGCGGCACGTTCGGCCGAGACCGCCACATCCGGCATCAGGTCGAGTTCACCGCGCTGCAGGCGCTTTAGACAATCCTCCCACTCGCAGTACACGTACTCGACGCGGTAGCCGAAACGGCGCGCGAAATCGTCCACCAGTTCGGCGAAGTGGCCTGCCACGCGACCGTTCTCGTCGCGCCAGATCTTGGGCGGATTCTGGTACACCCCCACCTGGATGACCGGAGCCTCGGCCGCCCGCGCGGAAACGGCGAGCAGCAGGAGCATGAGGCCCAGCCAGGCGCAGCTAAGGATGCGTGCCAGCCCTGCGCGGGTGGCTTCGGAATGGGGACGCATGACGGTTCGCAAAAAACCCGGCGAGACTGGAGTGCGGATCGTACAGCATAGCAAATCCGGGCGGACTGTTCCGCCGCGTCGACGCGGCTGCCCGATGTCCGGAAAAAGGGTAGGATGCCCACTTCGCCAGGGCGTGACCTGGCCAAGCGACGAGGAGGATGGCATGCTGGAGATGGGTCTGTATGGTCTGGGGCGCATGGGCGGCAACATGGCGCGCCGCCTGAGCCGTGGCGGCGCGCGGGTGCTGGCCGGCAACCGCAGCTTCGAGGTGACGGAGCGGATCGCCGCCGAGGAGGCCAACGTGATCGCCTGCCGCGATCTAGCCGCCATGGTGGAGGCCCTCGAGCCACCGCGCCTCGTCTGGCTGATGCTGCCGGCCGGCGAGGCCACCGAAGCGGCGATCGATGCATTGATCCCGCGGCTCGCCCCCGGCGACCTGATCGTCGACGGCGCCAACGGCTATTACAAGGACGCCCAGCGGCGCGCGGCGCGTCTGGCCGCCTCCGGCATCGCATTCGCCGATGTCGGCGTATCCGGCGGCATCTGGGGCCTGGAAAACGGCTACTGCGTCATGATGGGCGCCGACCTGGAGGTGGCCGGGCGCGTCCGCCCCATCCTGCAATTGCTCGCGCCTGCGTCGGACCGCGGCTGGCTGCATGCCGGCCCGGTGGGTGCCGGACACTTCACCAAGATGATCCACAACGGCATCGAGTACGGCATGATGCAGGCCTTCGCCGAGGGTTTCGCACTGCTCAAGGCCAAGGAAGAGTTCGAACTCGACCTGGCCGCCGTGGCCGAATTGTGGCGGCACAGCTCGGTGGTGCGCTCCTGGCTTCTGGATCTCACCGCCGACTTCCTCAACAACGACCAGACCCTCACCGACATCCAGCCCTTCGTGTCCGACTCCGGCGAGGGCCGCTGGACGGCGCTGGAATCCATCGAACAGGGCGTGCCGACGCCGGTGATGACACTGGCCCTGATGAGCCGCTTCGACTCCCAGGGCAAGGCCGATTTCGGCAACAAGATGCTGGCGATGATGCGCAAGGGCTTCGGCGGTCACGCCGTCGCCACCGGTTCGGGAGACTGACATGGCCAGCCATACCGAAGACGCCATCCCGCCCTGCAATTTCGTCATCTTCGGGGCGACCGGAAATCTAGCCACGCTCAAGCTGCTGCCGGCGCTCTACCGCCTGGAGCTGGGCGGCCGCCTGCCCGAGGCGCTCAGCTTCATCGCCCAGGGGCGGCGCGAGTTCGACGAGGCCGGCTGGCGCGAGCACGTGCGCACCCTGCTTTCCGAGCGGCTGAAGGCCGAAGGCGCGGTGCTGGAACGCTTCGCCGCCCGCTTCGACTACCTGTGCGGCGAGCTCTCGGACCCGGACACCTACACCCGCCTGAAGGAGGCGCTGGGCAAGCCGAAGATGGGCGTGTGCTCCAACGTGGTGTTCTACCTCGCCATCAAGCCCAACGATTTCCCGGCGGTAATCAAGAACCTCGACGCCTGTGGCCTCAACAAGCCGCGCGGCCTGCACCGCATCGTGGTGGAAAAACCCTTTGGCATCGACATCGAATCGGCCCAGGTGCTGAACGAGCTCCTGCACCGTCACTTCAACGAAGACCAGGTGTTCCGCATCGACCATTATCTCGGTAAGGAGACGGTGCAGAACCTGCTCGTGTTCCGCTTCGCCAACACCCTGATCGAGCCCTTGTGGAACCGCAACTTCATCGATCACGTACAGATCACCGTCGCCGAGGAGGTCGGCATCGGCAGCCGCGCCGATTATTACGACCGCGCCGGGGCCCTGCGCGACATGCTGCAGAACCATCTCATGCAATTGCTCGCAGTGGTGGCCATGGAACCGCCGCCAGCCCTGGAGGCCGACGCCCTGCGCGACGAGAAGGTCAAGGTGCTGCGCTCCATCCGTCCGATCTCCAAGCGCTCGGTGCATGCGCATGCATTCCGCGCCCAGTACAAGCCCGGCATGGCGGGCGGCAACCCGGTGCCGGGCTACCAGGACGAACTGGGCGTGGAAAAGGACTCGGTCACCGAGACCTTCGTCGCCGCCAAGTTCTACATCGACAACTGGCGCTGGCGCGGCGTGCCGTTCTATCTGCGCACCGGCAAGCGGCTCAAGGAACAGTTGTCGATGATCAGCATCCGCTTCCGCCACCCGCCCCAGCAACTGTTCCGCGAAACGCCGCTGGAAACCCTGGCGCCGAACTGGGCGGTGCTGTCCATCCAGCCACGCGAATCCATGCACCTCGAACTGCACGCCAAGCGCCCCGGCCTAGGCATGGAAACCCGCATCGTCCGGCTCAACGCCGGCTACCGCAACGAGGACGAACAACCGCTCGATGCCTATGAAGCCCTGCTGCTCGACGTGATCGAGGGCGATCGCACCCTGTTCATCCGCTTCGACGAAGTGGAATGGGCCTGGCGGGTGGTAGACCCGATCCTCAAGTACTGGGCCCAGGAACGCGACTTCATCCACACCTACCCGGCCGGCAGCTGGGGCCCCATCGAGGCCAACCGCCTGTTCGATGCCGAGGACACCGAGTGGCGCAACAGCGTCTGAAAGACATCTGAGCGCCCCAGGGCCGGGCTACGCCCAGCCCGACCCCCGAGGAGGACAAGAAAACTCGGGGGGCGGCCCTTCGTTTTCTTGAGAAAGCCTTCAGGAAGACTTTCCCATGCACAAGAAACCCATCGGCGCCCTCACCCTCGGCGACGCCCCTCCGTCGCCGATCTCGCCGACTCCCGCCGCTTCGGCGTCATGGTCGCCGCGCGCGGTGAGGCCACCGCCGCAGCGGACCTCGATCAGGTTGCGAGCTGGAAAAGACCGTGCCGCCCAACACTCCATGGGTCAAGACCGCGCGCCGGGTCGGCGCCAATTTCGGCGACTGAAAGGCGCCACCACGGGCAACTCGCGTCCGGACAGTTCGCGGGTCAATGCGCGCTCATCAAGGATGGCCACATCGCTCCAGCGCGCGGCAAAGACCGGACGAACAGGTTAGCAGGCTGTTGAAAAACGACTGCGGTGGGCCATCGGCTGTGTTGCGCGGTGTGGGCTCCGGCCGCTTCACTTCACATCGGCTGCGCTGATGTGAGCCTTCGCCAAACGAAGTTTCAGCGCAAGCTAAAACGAATGTTTCAGCGTAAGCTAAAACTTCGTTTGCGCGCCCTCGCCGATCGATTTGAGATGGGGCTCCGGCATCACCTGAAGGTGAGCCTTCGCTGAAACTCGCTTCGCTCGTTTTCTCGGTCGCAGTACTCCGTGCGCCTCGCATCGGATCACCCTCGCGACGTTTTTCAACAGCCTGTTAGAATGTGGACCGGCCGCGCGGATGTGGCGGAATGGGTAGACGCACTGGATTTAGGTTCCAGCGCCGCAAGGCGTGGGGGTTCGAGTCCCTTCATCCGCACCACGACGGGTTTTACTCCTGTCGCCCGGGCCCTGTCCCACGCATAGATCATTGCCATGTCCCAGATCACCCTCGCCCTGTCCAAGGGCCGCATCTTCGAAGAGACCCTGCCGCTGTTGAGCGCGGCCGGCATCACACCGGACGAGAATCCGGAATCGTCACGCAAGCTCATCATCGGCACCCACCGGCCGGACGTGCGCCTGATCATCGTGCGCGCCTCCGACGTGCCCACCTATGTCCAGCACGGCGCTGCCGATCTCGGCGTGGCCGGCAAGGACGTGCTGATGGAGCACGGCGGTGACGGACTCTACCAGCCGGTCGATCTCAACATCGCCCGTTGCCGGATGATGGTGGCCACCCCGGTCGGTTTCGATTACGAGTCGGCGGTGCGGCGCGGCTCCCGCCTGCGGGTGGCGACCAAGTACGTGCAGACCGCGCGCCTGCATTTCGCCGCCAAGGGTGTGCATGTGGACCTGATCAAGTTGTATGGCTCGATGGAACTGGCGCCGCTGGTGGGGCTGTCCGATGTCATCGTCGACCTGGTATCCACCGGTGGCACGCTGAAGGCCAACAATCTGGTCGCAGTGGAGGAAATCTGCACGATCAGCTCGCGGCTGGTGGTCAACCAGGCATCGCTGAAACTCAAGCATGGGCTCATCCAACCGCTCATCGAGACCTTCCGGCGTGCCGCCGCCCCGGCGATATAATCCCCTGTCCACTCCATCCTCCCAATCCCGCCATGGCCACGCTCAACCTCACCCGACTCGACTCCAGCCAGCCCGATTTTTCCGCGCGCCTGAATACATTGCTGAGCTTTTCGGACGAGACCGATCATCGCGTCACTTCGGCGGTGGAAGAGATCCTGGCGGCGGTGAAACGCCGTGGCGATGCCGCGGTGCTCGAATACACCGCCCGCCTCGACCGCCTGCAGGCCGCGAGCATGGGGGAGCTCGAACTGCCGCGCGCGCGTCTGGAAGCCGCGCTCGCCACCCTGCCCGGCCAGCTCGAACGCGCCCTGCGCCTGGCCGCGGAGCGCGTCCGCGCCTATCACGAGCGTCAGCTCCAGTCCTCCTGGACCTACACCGAGCCGGACGGTACCGTACTGGGGCAACAGGTCACCGCGCTCGACCGGGTCGGCCTGTACGTGCCGGGCGGCAAGGCGGCCTACCCCTCTTCCGTGCTGATGAACGCGATTCCCGCCAAGGTGGCGGGCGTCCAGGAACTGGTCATGGTGGTTCCCACCCCGGACGGGGTGGTCAACGACCTGGTGCTCGCCGCTGCCGCCGTATCCGGGGTGGACCGGGTGTTCACCATCGGAGGCGCCCAGGCGGTCGCGGCCCTGGCCTACGGCACCGAGACCGTGCCCCAGGTGGACAAGATCGTGGGGCCGGGCAATGCCTATGTCGCTGAGGCCAAGCGCCGAATGTTTGGCATCGTCGGGATCGACATGATCGCCGGTCCGTCCGAAATCCTGGTGATCTGCGATGGCCAGACCGATCCGGACTGGATCGCCATGGACCTCTTTTCCCAGGCCGAGCACGACGAGCTGGCGCAGTCCATCCTCATCTCCCCCGATGCGGCCTTCCTCGATGCCGTCGCCGCCAGCATCGACAGGCTGTTGCCGACCATGCCGCGCCAGGAAGTGATCCGCGCCTCGCTGGCCCACCGCGGCGGACTGATCCTCTGCCGCGACCTCGACGAGGCGGCCGAGATCGCAAACCTCATCGCCGCCGAACATCTGGAACTGTCGGTGGCCGACCCCGAGGCGATGTTGCCGAAAATCCGCCACGCCGGCGCCATCTTCATGGGCCGCAACACCTGCGAGGCACTGGGCGACTATTGCGCCGGCCCAAATCATGTCCTGCCGACCTCGCGCACCGCGCGCTTTTCCTCGCCGCTGGGGGTGTACGACTTCCAGAAGCGCTCCAGCCTGATCCACGTCTCGGCCGCAGGCGCCCGGACCCTGGGCGAGGTGGCTGCCGCGCTGGCCTACGGCGAAGGACTGCAGGCACACGCCCGCTCCGCCGAATACCGCGCCAGGGGCTGAGCGTCCGGCCGCCCCGGCTGAAGCCGGCCCCGGGCCGTATGCCGGGCGTGAATTTTCTGGGCTATCCCGTTCCACCGTCGCGCTGGTTGTTTGATCCTAAAAACCGCAGTTGAACACGACCGAAGGGCAGGTCTAACAGCCTGCTAAACGGGTGTCTGGCGCGACCAGCCCGCAGGGCGCAGGACAGCACGCAGTGCTGGTCCCGAGCGCAGCGAGGGATGGGCCGAAGGACCACACAAAGCCAGGCGCCCGTTTGGGCCGTCAAGCGGGCGTGGAACGATCTCACCCAATCGGTGAAGTCGAGCGAAGACTGAAAACTCAATGTATCCAACATGCTACGAAGTCATCAAAGCGATCAACTGCGGTTTTTAGGTTGATACTATTGATACGGTTGCGCGTCGCCGTGTGCCGGCGCGACCGCGCTTTACCGAGCGCGCCCGGACAGCCGGCGACCCGAACCAAGCCGATAACACACAAGCAGGAGGCTCATGGCAGACACTGACCAATCCGCGCACGCGAAACCGAGCTGGGATGTCCCGGCCGGAGTGCGCGCCCATCACGATCCCCTGCTGGAATGCCTGGCCACCCTGGCCCGCCTGCATGGCACACCGCACTCCAAGGATACCCTCGCGGCCGGTTTGCCACTGATCGACAAGAAGCTCACCCCTTCGCTGTTCGGTCGTGCCGCGCGCCGTGCCGGTCTGGTCACCCGGCTGGTCAAACGCTCACTGGATTCATTGGACGAATCCCTCATGCCGGTGGTGCTGCTGCTCAAGGACCGCGATGCATGCATCCTGGTCGGTTGGGAGGACGGAGGCGCCACGGCACGGGTGCTAATGCCCGAGCTGGGTGAAGCGGCGATCAGCCTGTCGCTCGAAGACCTGGAGGCCCGCTACGCCGGCATGGCCATCTTCGCCCGGCCCCAGTACCGCTTCGACCGGCGCGCCGCGGTGGTCAACCCGGCCCGTGCCAAACACTGGTTCTGGGGCGCGCTGTACGAAAACCTGCCGGTCTACCGCGATGTGCTGCTGGCGGCGGCGCTAATCAACGTATTCGCCCTGGCCATGCCCCTGTTCATCATGAATGTGTATGACCGGGTGGTGCCCAACCGCGCGGTCGAAACCCTGTGGGTCCTGGGGGTCGGGCTGGCGCTGGTGCTGCTGGCCGACCTCGCCTTGCGCACCATGCGCGGTTACTTCGTCGATCTCGCCGGACGGCGGGTCGACGTCGAGCTGTCCTCGCGCATCATGGAACGGGTCCTGGGCATCCGCATGGAACACCGCCCCACCTCGGCCGGCTCGTTTGCCGCCAACTTGCGTTCATTCGAGACGGTGCGCGACTTCATCACCTCCGCCACGGTCGTGGCGCTCATCGACCTGCCCTTCGCGCTGCTCTTCCTCGGCGTGATGTTCTGGATCGACTGGCCCATGTTCATCCCCGCACTCGTCGGCATGATCCTGGTGGTCAGCTATTCCTGGCTGATCCAGGCCAAGATGCACGAACTCTCCGAGGTCACCTACCGCGCCGGAGCCATGCGCAACGCCAACCTGGTGGAAAGCCTGGTCGGCCTGGAAACCGTCAAAGCCATGGGCGCCGAAGGCATGATGCAGCGCAAGTGGGAACGCAGCGCCATCTTTCTCGCCCGCATCTCGACCCAGCTCAGGCTGCTGGCAGCCACCACCACCAACAGCGCGGTCTGGGCGCAGCAACTGGTCATGCTCTCGGTGGTGGTGGTCGGGGTGTACCGCATCAGCGACCTGCATCTGACCATGGGCGGACTGATCGCCTGAAGCATGCTCGCATCCCGCGCCATGGCCCCATTCGGCCAAGTGGCGGGCCTGCTCACCCATTACCACAACGCCAAGACCGCGCTCGACTCGCTCAACCAGATCATGGCCAAGGATGTCGAGCGCGAGTCGGAAGAACGGTTCATCAGCCGGCCGCACTTTAAGGGCGAGATCGAGTTCAAGGACGTTTCTTTCGCCTATCCGGGCGAAAACATGCCGGACAGCCTACGCGGCATTTCATTCAAGATCCGCCCCGGCGAGCACGTCGCCATCCTCGGCCGGGTCGGTTCCGGAAAGTCGACTCTGCTCAGGATGATCCTCGGCCTGTACCAACCCACCGGCGGCACGATTTTCATCGATGGCGTCGACATCCGCCAACTCGACACCAGCGAGCTGCGCCGCAACATCGGCTATGTGCCGCAGGACATCACCCTGTTCTACGGCAGCCTGAAGGAAAACATCGAGCTCGCCACCCCGGCGATCGATGACACCGACCTGTTGCACGCCGCCGAGATCGCCGGGCTTGCAGACATGGTGAACAACCATCCCCAAGGCTTCGAGATGCTGATCGGCGAACGCGGCGAATCGCTCTCCGGCGGTCAGCGCCAGGGGGTCGCCATCGCCCGCGCCGTGGTCGGCAACCCACCCATCCTGCTGATGGACGAGCCCACTGGCTCGATGGATCACTCCAGCGAGGACGCCGTCAAGCAGCAACTGCGCAACTACGCCGCCGGCAGGACCATGCTGGTAGTGACCCATCGCACCTCGCTCCTCGACCTGGTCGAGCGCATGATCGTGATTGATCGCGGCAAGATCGTCGCCGACGGACCCAAGGACAAGGTCATCGAGGCATTGCGCCAGGGACAGATCGGGAAGGCATCATGAACCAGGCTCAGACTCCGCCCACCGGACGCCCCTTCGTCGAACGGCGCAAGCGCAAGCGCGGCTTCATCGACCGCCTGTTTTCCCGCTGGGTGCCGGCGCGCACGCCGGAAGAACTGGATTGGGTCAGCGACGCCGAATGGGCCCGCCTGCAACAGGAACCCCTGCGCGCCCGCGCCGCGCTGCGCGGCGTCGCCATCGTCGTGGTCCTGCTCATCACCTGGGCCGCATTTGCCGAGATCGACGAGGTGACACGCGGCGAAGGCAAGGTCATCCCCTCGCGCCAGCTGCAGATCATCCAGGCCGTCGATGGCGGCATCATCTCCGAGATGCACGTGCGCGAAGGCCAGGTGGTCGAGGCCGGCCAGACCCTGCTCAAGATCGACGCCACCCGCTTCGAGTCCTCCTTGCAGGAAAACCGCGCCCAGTACCTTTCCCTGCTGGCCAAGGCGGCACGCCTGCGCGCCCTCGCCGAAGGCCGCGGCTTCGACATGCCGGCCGAGGTGATGCGGGAGGATCCGCAGCTGGCCATGCAGGAACGCAACCTGTACGACGCCCGCCGTGCCGAGCTGGATGCCCAAGTCAGCATCGCCCGCCAGCAGCTCACCCAGCGCAACCACGAACTGTCCGAGATCAAGGTCCGCCGCGACCAGGCGGCCATGAGCTATGACCTCACCGCGCGCGAGCTGGCCGCCACCAAACCGCTGGTGGCCACCGGCGCGGTCTCCGAGGTCGAGGTGTTGCGCCTGGAACGCGACGCCAGCCGCTTCCGGGGCGAGCGCGACCAGGCCACGGCGCAGATCCCCCGCATCGAGGCCGCGATCGCCGAAGCCCAGCGCAAGGTCCAGGAGGTCGAACTCGCATTCCGCAACGTCGCCCGCACCGAACTGGCCGAGGTCACCGGCCGCTTGAGCGCGCTGTCCGCCGGCAGCACCGCACTGTCCGACCGGGTCAAGCATTCCGAAGTGCGCTCCCCGGTCAAGGGCACCGTCAAGCGCCTGCTGGTCACCACCGTCGGCGGGGTAGTCCAGGCCGGCAGCGAGATCGTCGAGATCGTGCCCCTGGAAGACACCCTGGTGCTGGAAGCCCGCATCCAGCCCAAGGACATCGCCTTCCTGCGCCCCGGCCAGGAAGCCATGGTCCGCTTCACCGCCTACGATTTCTCCATCTACGGTGGCCTGGAGGCCGTGCTGGATCACATCGGCGCCGACACCGTCACCGACGAAAAGGGCAATGCATTCTATGTGGTCCGGGTGCAGACCAAACAATCCAGCCTGGGTGAGAACCTGCCGATCATCCCGGGCATGGTGGCCGAAGTGGACATCAAGACCGGCAAGAAAACGGTGCTGTCGTATTTACTCAAGCCCGTGCTTCGGGCCAAGATGCATGCCATGACAGAGAGGTAAGCACCATGCGCAAACAGATCTTCCTGACCCTACGGGATGAACCGCTGCCCAACTGGCGTACCGCTTTCCCCGAGGCCGAGATTCGCGCCTATCCACGTCATGGCGAGCGGATCACCACGCAGCCGGGCCGTGCCGTGCTCTGGCTCCATCTAGGCAACGACCACGTCTCCCCAGCGGCGCGCGTCGGCTCGATGCGCGAGGCCGCCCCCGGCTGCCCGCTGCTGGTGTTGTCCAACGTACCCAATGACGAGGAAGGTCTTGCGGTACTGGAAGCAGGCGCCGTCGGCTACACCAGCAGCCTCGCCGTCCCCGAGCTCATGCGCCAGATCGATACCGTGGTCGAGAACGGCGGCCTGTGGGTCGGCCCCGAACTCCTGCAACGCCTGCTCGCGGCCCTGGCAGCCCGGGCCGCCGGCGCCCAATCGCCGCAACGCCTGTCCGGCCTGTCCCCACGTGAACTGCAAGTCGCCCAGGCGGTGGCGCGTGGCGCGTCGAACAAGGAAATCGCCCGCGAGCTGGACATCACCGAACGCACCGTCAAGGCCCACCTGTCCGCCATCTTCCAGCAACTCGGCGTGCGCGACCGCCTGCAGCTCTCGATCCTGGTCAACGGCCTGCCCCCTGCCCGCCCCCCGGTGGAATGACACAGACCTGCTGCTATTGTGACGGCCATTGTGCTCCTCGCCGCACACGCGCCATGACCTGCCCGCAATTCTTTTGGACACGAAATTGGGGTAAACAGACGTGTCTGAGAAAGGAGCGGGAAATGCTGAATGAGAGTGAAGTTGGTGGGGTTGCGCTGGGCGCGCTGCAACGAGCGTAGCG
>Ga0209207_1000255_pt1 | contig 37674 bp, 52 predicted proteins | sample SaghotsprinmetaG_FD_184140 | JGI IMG/M metagenome (GOLD analysis project Ga0209207, IMG submission 184140) | Hot spring microbial communities from South Africa to study Microbial Dark Matter (Phase II) - Sagole hot spring metaG (SPAdes) (version 3) | ecosystem: Environmental > Aquatic > Thermal...
TCATTGTCGGTTTTGGATTCGGCGACGTGGCCGAGAAAACCCTGTTCGAGTATGAAGACATCAAGGGCGATGCCCACGCGGTGAAGGTGGCGAACATCAACCCGTATTTGGTGGACGCGCCGGATGTGGTCTTGCCGCGCCGCTCGAAACCGCTGTGCGACGTGCCGGAGATCGGCATCGGCAACAAGCCGATCGATGGCGGCCACTACCTGTTCACGACGGACGAGAAAGCCGCCTTCCTCAAGTTGGAGCCTGCTGCTGCGCCATTCTTCCGGCGCTGGATCGGCGCCGACGAATTCATCAACGGCTATGAGCGTTGGTGTTTGTGGCTGGGGGATTGCCCGCCCGACAAGTTGCGCGCCATGCCGGAAGCCATGAAGCGCGTTCAGGCCGTGAAGGCGGAACGCTTGGCGAGCAAGAGCGCGCCGACACGCAAGCTTGCCGATACGCCCACACGGTTTCATGTCGAGAACATGCCGAACCAGACTTATGTAGTAATCGCCAAGGTATCTTCGGAGCGACGGCGGTTCGTTCCTATGGGGTTCGAGCAACCCTCGACATTGGCCAGCGACCTGCTGTTCATGCTGCCCGATGCCACGCTATTTCATTTCGGTATCCTCACTTCGACCATGCACAACGCCTGGATTCGTGCGGTTTGCGGACGACTGGAAAGCCGCTACCGATACTCGGCCGCCATCGTCTACAACAACTTCCCCTGGCCCTTTTCCCTCACCCCGGCCCTCTCCCAGGGGGAGAGGGAGCAAAAACAGCGCGCCGCCATCGAGGCCGCCGCGCAAGCCGTGCTCGACGCTCGTGCCGCGCATCCCGGCGCCAGCCTCGCCGACCTCTACGACCCGCTCACCATGCCGCCCGATCTGGTGAAGGCGCACCAGACCCTGGACAAGGCCGTCGATGCCGCCTACGGCTACAAAGGTGCCGCCACGGACGCCGCGCGCGTGGCCTTCCTGTTCGGCCTGTACCAGCAACTCGTCAGCCTGCTGCCCGCCGAAAAGCCCAAGGGCCGGCGCAAGGCGGCATCCACATAACAGCCTGTTAAGCGCGTATGATGTGCAATATTCTGTACGCTTCTGCATTACAGGAGGCTTTCATGACGATTACCGCGAGCGATGTCATCCCGTTATCTCAGGCACGCGCCAATTTCTCCGAATTGGCCGAAGAGGTCAAAGGCGGTGCAGAGAAGATCATTACCAAGAATGGCGAGAGCTACATCGCGCTGATCGATGCGAATCGGCTCGATTACTACCATCGACTTGAGCGCGAACGCATTCATCTGCTCCTGATCGACGAGGCCACCAAGGGGCTGGAGGATGTGGCGGCGGGCCGAGTCAAGGATGCTCGCAGCGCCATCACGGCCATGAAGCGCCGTCGTAGCGCCTGACGGTTTGGGCGCTGGGCATGGCCAAGAAGCCGGCCGTCAAATTTACCGCCAACTTCGAGCGCAATCTTGAAGACATTGAGCAGTTTCTGATTGAGGCCGAAGCGCCCAAGGCATTCGATGGACTGCTGGATGAACTGCTGGAAACGGTGATTCCGAATCTGGAGCGCTTCCCCAAGATGGGGCGGCCGTTCATGCGAAGACAGGTACATTCGGTCGAGGTGACCAATGCCGTCGATGCCCTAACGAAAAGGCTGGCTGTACTGACCGCCGATCCCGATGCGATTCGGGAATACGTGTTAAAGCATTACCTGTTGCTCTGCGCCGTCGCAGATGAGGCGGTCTATCTGCTGTCGATACGGCATCACAGGCAGTTGTCGTTCGACTTTGAGGGGCATTGGAGCCCATAGCGGAATAGCATGGCAAGATAACGGCATTTTCAAAGTGAGCGCCAAAGAGGGGTTCCAGGTTCAGGGATTGCCGCTGGAACTTTGAACCACAGTCACAGAGAACAAAAACAAGGTTGTTTTGTTCGAACTGGCGACCGCCGAAAGCGGGATGCAGGCGACAGCAGAACGGCCGTTGGCAGCCCTCACCCCGGCCCTCTCCCAGGGGGAGAGGGTGGCGAAGCCGGGTGAGGATGGCGCCGTAAGGCGCCGGCAGCTCTGCGAAAACCCGAAGTTTTGGGAACCATGTGGTAAGGCGTCTGGGATCAATCAGGTATCCGTCCGACCGGCGTTCGCCGGAGTGACCGATGTTCCGCGCTTCCCTTATTTGTCCTCATCCTTGCGTAGCCGCGACAGCCAGTATTCCATCTGGCGACCGGCGGCTTCCCGGCCACCCAGGCCGAAGGAGAGGGCGACCGCCACCGCAATGGCGCCAAACACCAGGGCGAACGCGAGGTTGACGATGTCGTCGGCGATGCCCATCGCGGACAGACCCATGGCCAGCACAAGGCCGAGGATGGCATATCGGGCGATGCCCGCCACGCCCCGGGCCTCGTCGTTGCTGGCGCGCAGGATGGCGCGATGCGCCAGGTTGGCGAGCCAGAAGCCGATCAACAGGATGGCCACGCCGAGCAGCACGTCGCCGCCGAACTGGATGAAGCGGGCAACCAGTTCCTCGACCTGGGTGAATTCGAGCCGGTGCGCCGCTTCCACGGTGGCGAACAGCATGGCGAAAAAGACCATCAGCCTGGCGATCAGGTCGGAGGGTTGCAGGTTTTCGTTGAACAGGTGTCCCAGACCGATGTTGTCGGGGATCTTGTTGAAGCCGACGTTCTCCAGCAGGGTGCCGATCAACCCGGCGGCAAAGCGGGCCACATGCCAGGTGATGAACAGGATGATGACAAAATGGCGTGTCATCTGCTGCGTTGCGCGGTGTTGGCTTCGACCGCGCAGCTCGATCGGCTGCGCCGATGTCCGCCTTCGCCGAAACGCGCTTCGCTCGTTTTCTCGGTCGCTATGCTCCGTGCGCCTTGCATCGGGCCCTCCTCGCGACGTTTTTCAACAGCCTGTTAGGTTCATGGCCGGTCGCGTTCCACCGGCCGGTCTTCGGCGATCCAGCGCGGCAGGCTGCCGTTGAGGTACCAGACATCGTCGTAGCCGAGCAGGCGCAATGCCATGAGCGCCTGGGTGGCGCGCAGCGCGGCGTCGCAATAGAGCAGGATCGGCGTGGCGCGGTCGACAGGCAGCCGGTCGATGCGCGCGAGCAATTCATGATAGGGCAGGTTGACCGCGCCCGGCAGTCGGGCGAGGGCGAATTCGTCCGGATTGCGCACATCGATGACGATATAGAAGTCGTCGCGCGGATCGTCGCTCAATGCCGAGGGCGCGATGCGGAAGCTTTCCACCGGGGTCGCGGCGAGGTAGGCGGTGATGCGTTCGCGCAGCAGCTGTTCTGGCGCATCGGCCAGCCCGCGCTCGCTCGCGCCGGCGAGAACGAGGCCGGACAGGACGGCCAGTGCGGCCGGAACCACGCGCCGGCCGGGGTGTGCGGGGGTGGGGCTCATGGGAACATGATAGTTGGGTTTTGTTCAGGACGGCAGCGGCGAATGGCGTGGAATTGCTATCATCCGCCGCCATGAACACATTGCATATCGACGCCGATGCGCTCGGACTGGATTTCGATGCCTGCCGCAAGCTGGCGGAGGCGGTGGCCGGGCATCTTCTGGGCGAAAACATGCTGTTGTCGTTTTACGACCGCGAGCGCGATCTGGAGTCACCCGGCGGCGTCTCAGAATGCCATCGGGGTTGCGCGATCCCGGGTTGGGTCGAGTATGCGCAAAGCCGGGGGGCGACCCTGATGCTGAGCTTTAGCCAGGGGCGTTTCGCGTTCTGCTTCATGCCGCTCACGGCGGCGAACTGGCCGAACCGATGACGGCGCCTCTCGACGCCGGGGATTTGCGCAAGCTGTGTGCGCAACTGGCCCGCCTGCCCGGCGGTGTCGCGGCGGCCTTGCCGGATTTTTTCGGCGCCTTGGTGGCGCGCGCTGAATTCAGACCGGACGGGGGCGAATGCTGGCATCTCGCCGGGGGAGGCCAGCTTTTTCTGGCGGCTTGGGGCGAGGACTGGCGCATGGGTTTCGAGCAGGCCGGACAGACGGGCGAGATCGCGGCTTTCCCGGGCTTCATGGCTGAGGTCGCGCACGCGGAATCGGTGCCGCCCATGCTCCTCGCGCTGCTGCTGGTGGCCACCGGCCAGGTCGACGACGGCCGTCGGCTCAAGCGTGCCTTGCCGCGTCTGGATGGCGCGGCCAAGGACATGATGCTGATGAGTGTATGCCGGCTGTGCGGCTGAGCCCGGATCGCGGAGGCACGCGGTGAGCGGCGACTTCCTGGTCGATCTGTTGCTCCAGGTGTGGCTGCCGATCGCTGCGCTGGTCGCGGCGGGCGGATTGTGGACCCGCTATCGCCCGGCCTTCCCGGCCGCGACCCTGCGCGTGCAGCTCAATCGCCTGGTGGTGGACGTATTCGCTCCGCCCCTGTTCTTCGCACTCTCGGCGCAGGCGGTGATCACGCCGCAACTGCTCACGGTGCCCTTGCTCACCGCCGCCGGAATTCTCGCCAGCGCGGCCTTGCTGTATCTGCTGTTGTTCCACTCGCCCCTCGGGCAAGGCCTGTCGCGCGAGACACGGGCAGCGATCCTGCTCGCCGGGAGTTTTGCTAACGTGCTGTTCATGGGCTACCCCACACTGACCTTCCTGTATGGCGTCCAGGGCGGGGCCTATGCGGCCTTCGCCGACGTGCTGGCTTCGACGCCGCTGCTGTGGACCCTGGGGGTGTGGATCGCCACCCGGCTGGGCCATGAGGGCGGACAAGGTGTCAGCCTGTTCCGCACCGTGCTCACCCTGCCGCCGGTGTGGGGCTTCGTGCTCGGCTTCGCGGTCAACTTCGCCGGCATCGATGTCACGCCGCTGGTCAAGGCGGCGCAGTTCATGGGCCAGGCCACCATCCCGATCATGCTGTTCGCGCTGGGCCTGTCGATTCCATGGGGCCGGCTGCGTGCTCCCGCGCCGGTCATGGCGGCGGTGGCGGTGAAGCTGGTGCTGGCGCCGTTCTTGGTCTGGATGCTGGCCCGGGCCTTGTTCGAACCCCTGGCCGACGCCCAAATGGCGGCCATCCTCGAAGTGGCGATGCCGACCATGATCATGGCCGCCGCATTCGCCGACCGTTTCCAGCTCGACGTGCGCGCCGCTGCGCTTACCGCTGGCTGGTCCAGCTTGCTGTTCATGCTCACCCTGCCGCTCTGGATCGCCGTGTTGGCGGCGGGCTGAGCCTCACCGCCGCGCAGGCTCGCACTTGCCCAGGTGGCGGCCGCTGACCTGGCTGGTCATGGTCTGGCCCTTCATCTCGCCGCCGGTGAAGCGGATGGTCTGCTTCATGTCGAAGCGGGTCTGGGTCCAGGTGCCCTCGCCCTCGATCCGGCTGGGGGTGGCGCCCCTGCATTCCATCCCCCAGCTGAAGCGCGCCCCGCTTTGCTTCGAGTGCAGCATCTTGCAACTGGAGTCGTTCTCCGGCGCCAGGTTGCGACCTTGTTGGATGTCTTGCGCGGTGTAGCAATGGCGCAGGGTGGTGGCGGGCAGGTTCATGCCCTTGGGCAGGCCGGGCATGGCCGGCATTTCCATGCGGGTGCTGATCTCCCACAGGCCCTCGCGCATGTCGGTGGGCGTCGCAAGCACGGGGAAAGACAGGGCAAGGGCGCAGAGCGCGCCGGCTAGGGTGGGGATTGATCGCGACATGGCAAGCTCCATCACAATGCGGTGGATATCCCCAGCATAGACCGCCTCAGGCCTCGCTGCGGCGAACCTCTTTTTGCGGCCCCAGTTCGCCCACGGCATAGGCGCGGAAACCGTCGTCGAGCTCGACATAGGGCACGCCGAGGTGACTCACCGCGGCGGGGTAGGGCAATACATACGGATGGTGGATGCCGGACAGCCGCAGGGTGTGTCGCAAGCGGCGCAGCTTGCGTTCGGACTGGAGGTCGCGATTGACCGGCTTGTCGCGCAACGCCTCGCACAGCGCCTGGGTGTTTTTGGCGCGATGCTCGGGGAATGCGGTGAATGGCGCGGTTTGCAGGTAACGGGCGATGTCCCGCGCTAGCGCGGAATCCTCCGGTTCCGGATAGCGATACATGCGCCAGTCGTCATCGAGCGCGAACAACCGCACCCGCCAGTCGGGGCTGGCAAACAGCAGCAAGGTGAATCGCTGTTGGCTGGAATCCATGCGTGTTGATCGTTCCGGGCGGGAAGGTTTTAACGGCAGGGCTGCGGCAAACTTTACCTGGGCGCTCCACCGGGCTCTGGCGCGCCGAAAGGATGCACTACGAACGCACTTCTATTGGGTGCTCCTATCTGGTATGATTCGACGGTTTATCGGATGGGCGCTGCGCCCATTTTTTATTTGTGGCGTCATGGATACACATGCGTTGATCGAAACCACATTGGCCGGCATGGGCTATGAACTGGTGGCGCTGGAGCGCGTCGGCCGGGGCGTGTTGCGTCTGTACATCGACAAGCCGGAGGGTGTGGGGATCGAGGATTGTGTGCGGGTGAGCAATCAGCTGACCCGCCTGTTCGCGGTCGAGAACGTCGATTACGCGCGCCTTGAGGTGTCTTCGCCGGGACTCGATCGGCCCCTGATGAAGGAGGCCGATTTCATCCGCTTTGCGGGTGAGAAGGCGACCGTGAAGTTGCGTCTGCCCCTCGATGGGCGGAAAAAGTTTGTCGGTCGACTGGTCGGGGTCGAGGCCGGCGTATTGAGTCTGGATGTGGACGGGGGCGTGCAGCAGATCGCCCTGGCCGACGTGGAGTCGGCCCGTCTCGTGCCGAATATTTGAGAATGGTTGCCCGGAGGATTCGATGAGTCGGGAAGTTTTGCTGTTGGCGGATGCGCTGGCGCGTGAAAAGAATGTGGAACTGGAAGTGGTGTTCGGCGCCCTGGAAGCAGCGCTGGCACAGGCCACCAAGAAGCGCTTCGACGAGGATGTCGAGATTCGTGTCGCCATCGATCGCAAGACGGGGGAGTACCAGGCCTTCCGGCGCTGGGAGGTGTTGCCTGACGAGGCGGGTCTCGAACATCCGGATCGCCAATACTTGCTGTTCGAGGCGCGCGAGATCCAGCCCGACATCGAGGTCGGACAATACGTCGAAGAGCGGGTCGAGGCGGTTGATTTCTTCGGTCGCATCGGCGCCCAGGCCGCCAAACAGGTGATTCTGCAGAAGATTCGTGACGCCGAGCGCGAGCAGGTGTTGAACGACTTTATGGCGCGCGAGGAAACCCTGGTGTTCGGCACCATCAAGCGCATGGAGCGCGGTAACGCCATCGTCGAGTCGGGTCGCATCGAGGGTCTGCTCGCCCGCGACCAGATGATCCCCAAGGAAAACCTGCGTGTCGGCGACCGCGTGCGCGCCTGCATGATCCGCGTCGAGCGCGGCGGCCGTGGTCCCCAGTTGATTCTGTCGCGCACCGCGCCGGAGTTCATCGTCAAGCTGTTCGAGCTCGAGGTGCCGGAGATCCAGGAAGGCCTGATCGAGATCAAGGCGGCGGCGCGCGACCCGGGCATCCGCGCCAAGATCGCGGTGAAGTCGAACGATCCCCGGATCGATCCGCAGGGTTCCTGCATCGGCGTGCGTGGTACCCGGGTGACCGCGGTCACCAATGAGCTCAACGGCGAGCGCGTCGATATCGTGCTGTGGTCGGCCGATCCGGCCCAGTTCGTGATCAACGCGCTGGCCCCGGCCGAGGTTTCCAGCATCGTCGTCGACGAGGAAAAGCACGCCATGGACGTGGTGGTGGATGAGGAAGAGCTCGCCAACGCCATCGGTCGCGGTGGTCTGAATGTGCGCCTCGCCACCGAGCTGACCGGCTGGCAGATCAATCTGATGACCAGGGCCGAGGCGGAGGAGAAGAAGGAGGTGGAGATCGCCTCGATCCGCCAGCTGTTCATGGACAGGCTCGATGTCGATGAGGACGTGGCCAATGTGCTGGTCGAGGAGGGCTTCTCCACCCTGGAGGAAGTCGCCTATGTGCCGTTGCATGAGATGCTGGAGATCGAGGCCTTCGACGAGGACTCGGTCAACGAGCTGCGCGCCCGCGCCCGCGATGCGCTGCTGACCGCGGCCATCGCCCGTGAGGAGACGGTGGAACGGTTGGCGACCGATCTGATGACCGTCGCCGGGATGGATGTGGAGATGGCCGGCCTGCTCGCCGACAAGGGTGTGAATACGGCGGAGGATCTCGCCGATCTTGCCGTCGATGAGCTGGTCGAGCTGACCGGCATGGACGACGCGCGCGCGCGCGCGCTGATCATGGCCGCGCGTGCCCCCATGCTGGCAGCCAGCGGGGAATAAAGAGGATTACATGAACGTCGAACAATTCGCCAACGAACTCAAGCTTGATCCGGCATTACTGGTCGAGCAGCTGCGTGCCGCCGGCGTGGCCGTGCAAGGGCCGGGCGACCGGCTTTCCGATCAGGACAAGGCCCGCCTGCTCGACTATCTGCGTGACAAGCATGGGGCGAAGGCCCCCAAGGGCAAGATCACCCTGACCCGCAAGCAGACCACCGAGATCAAGACCGCCGACAGTGCCACGGGCAAGACCCGCACCATTCAGGTCGAGGTGCGCAAGAAACGGGTACTGGTCAAGCGGGATGCCCCGGTCGAACCGCTGGCCGCCGAGGGCGGCCCGGTGGTGGAGGCTACGTCGGCGCCCACGCCGGTCGAGCCGCAGGCGCAGACATCGGTGATCGATGCCGACGAACAGCAGGCGCGTGAGCTGGAGGCCAGTCGTCAGGCTGAATTGCGCGCCATCCAGGAGGCCGAGCTGAAGGCTAAGCAGGAGCGCGAGGCCGCACGGCGATTGGCCGAGGAGCAGAGCCGGGCCGCGGCAACGGCAGGCGGTGCGCCCGCCGAGGGCGCCGAGGCCAAGGCCGTGGTGGCCAAGCGTCCGGCCGAGACGGAAAAGCCGAAGGTGAAGGCTGACAAGGCCGCGCCGAAGAAGGCCAAGATCGAGGAGGCTGTCGGCAAGAAAGGCATCAAGCTGCGTGGCTCGCTCGAGTCCGAGGGTGGCTGGCGCGCGCGCAAGGCACGACACAAGAGCGAGCAGGGGGCTGGCCAGTTCACGCCCCCTTCCGAGCCCGTGGTCAAGGAAGTGCTGGTTCCGGAAACCATCACCGTGGCCGACCTGGCGCACAAGATGTCGGTCAAGGCGGCGGAGCTGATCAAGGTGTTGATGAAGATGGGCTCCATGGTCACCATCAATCAGGTGCTCGACCAGGACACCGCGATGATCGTGGTCGAAGAGATGGGGCACGTTGCCAAGTCGGCGCCGACCGACAACCCCGAGGCCTATCTCGAGGATGCCGGCGAGCACAAGGAAGCCGAGTCGCTGCCGCGCGCGCCGGTGGTCACCGTCATGGGTCACGTCGACCACGGCAAGACCTCGCTGCTCGATTACATCCGTACCGCGCGTGTCGCAGCCGGTGAGGCAGGCGGCATCACCCAGCACATCGGCGCTTATCACGTCGAGACGCCGCGCGGCATGATCACCTTTCTCGATACGCCCGGCCACGAGGCATTTACGGCCATGCGCGCGCGCGGCGCAAAGGTCACCGATCTGGTCATCCTGGTGGTGGCGGCCGACGACGGTGTTATGCCGCAGACCCGCGAGGCCATCCACCACGCCAAGGCCGGCAACGTGCCGATCGTGGTGGCGGTGAACAAGATCGACAAGCCGGGCGCCAACCCGGAGAAGATCCGTCAGGAGGTGTCCGCCGAAGGCGTCGTGCCCGAGGAGTGGGGCGGGGATGCCATGTTCGTCGATGTGTCCGCTAAGACCGGCCAGGGCATCGACGACCTGCTCGAGGCCGTGCTGCTGCAGGCCGAGGTGCTGGAACTGAGGGCGCCGGTGGAGGCCCTGGCCAAGGGCGTGGTGGTCGAATCGCGTCTCGACAAGGGGCGCGGCCCGGTGGCGACCATCCTGGTCCAGTCCGGCACCCTCAGGCGCGGCGACATGCTCCTGGCCGGCAGCGCGTTCGGCAAGGTACGCGCCATGCTGGATGAAAACGGCAAGTCGGTGCAGGAAGCCGGGCCATCCATTCCGGTCGAGGTCCAGGGCCTGTCGGAGGTACCCGCTGCCGGCGAGGATGTCATGGTCCTTCCCGATGAGCGCAAGGCACGCGAGATCGCACTGTTCCGCCAGGGCAAGTTCCGCGACGTCAAGCTCGCCCGCCAGCAGGCCGCCAAGCTGGAAAACATGTTCGAACAGATGGGCGAAGGCGAGGTCAAGGTGCTGCCGATCATCCTCAAGGCCGACGTGCAGGGTTCTTACGAGGGCCTCAGCCATGCCTTGCAGAAACTGTCCACCGACGAGGTGCGGGTTAACATCATCCATGCCGCGGTGGGGGCGATCTCCGAATCCGATGTCAACCTGGCCATCGCCTCCAAGGCCGTGATCATCGGCTTCAACGTGCGTGCCGATGCCTCCGCGCGCAAGCTGGCCGAAACCGCTGGTATCGACATGCGTTACTACAACATCATCTACGAGGCCGTGGATGACGTGAAGGCGGCCATGAGCGGCCTGCTGTCGCCCGAGAAGAAGGAAAACATCATCGGCATGGCCGAGATTCGCCAGGTGTTCCGCATCTCCAAGGTGGGCGCGGTGGCCGGCTGCATGGTGCTGGAAGGCCTCGTGCGGCGCAATGCCGGGGTGCGCCTGCTGCGCGACAACGTAGTCATCCACAGCGGCGAGCTCGAATCGCTCAAGCGCTTCAAGGACGACGTCAAGGAGGTCAAGTCCGGTTTCGAATGCGGCCTCAACCTGCGCGGCTACGACGACATCCAGGAAGGCGACCTGCTCGAGTTCTTCGAGGTGGTGGAAGTCGCGCGAACGCTTTGAAGCTGGATTTTCCATGAGGACGCGTGAGGATGGCGAGGCGATTTCGGAGCGGATTTGAGCGCCCCCCGAGGGGGACAATAAAACTCGGGGCGGCCCTTCGTTTTCTTGGGAGGACGGGCGCGCGCCCATTGCCATGCCAGGGCGATGCGCACGGACTCGAACAGGCTGTTGAAAAACGACTGCGGTGGGCCATCGGCTGTGTTGCGCGGTGTGGGCTCCGGCCGCTTCGCTTCACATCGGCTGCGCCGATGTGAGCCTTCGCCGAAACTTCGTTTGCGCTCCCTCGCCGATCTATTTGATATGTCTCGGTCGCTGCGCTCCGTGCGCCTTGCATCTGGCCATCCTCGCTACGTTTTTCAACAGCCTGCGAAACCGCCCGAAAGCGGCCGCCCGCGCGCGTGTAGGCCGTCAGGCCGCCTCATGGAAAATCCGGGTTGAAAACAAAGAGGGGTGATGAGGTGACGGGATTCTGTTCCGTCACGCATCCCCCGTCACCCGCCGCCGGTCACGCCATCCATGAACAACCGATCCCGCCGTCTTGCCGAACGACTCCGTCAGGAGCTGGCGGATATTGTCTGGCGCGAGATGAGGGATCCCCGTGTCGCCGGGCTGAGTTTCACCGCCGTCGAGGTCACGGCGGATCTCGAGCATGCCAAAGTATGGTTCACCCGCATGCCGGGCAGCGATCCGGCCGAGGCCGAGGCCGCTTTGCGTCATGCCGCAGGTTATCTACGCACCGAGCTTGCCCGACGCATGCAGGTGCGCACCGTGCCGCGCCTCAATTTTGTGTATGACGAATCGGTGGTTCGTGCTGCACGGTTGTCTGAACTGATCGATCAGGCGGTGGCCGAGGACCGTCGCCACCATCCGGACGACTGAGGCACAAGTTGGCCAAACGCAGGATCGACGGCGTATTGCTGTTCGACAAGCCGCCCGGCCTGTCGTCCAATCAGGCCCTGCAGAAGGCGCGCTGGCTGTATCAGGCCGCCAAGGCCGGCCACACCGGGACCCTCGACCCCTTCGCATCGGGCCTGCTGCCGCTCTGTTTCGGCGAGGCCACCAAGTTTTCTCAGACTTTGCTCGATGCCGACAAGGTTTACTGGGCGGAGCTGAAACTGGGGGTGCGCACCACCACCGCAGACCCCGAGGGCGAGGTGATCGAGACCCGCCCGGTCGGGTTCGATCCCGATGACCTCGACCCGGTTCTGGCCCGTTTCGTCGGCGAGTTCGAGCAATGTCCGCCCATGCATTCGGCCATCAAGAAGGATGGCCGCCCGCTCTACGAATATGCCCGTCAGGGCATCGAGGTGGAGCGCGCGGCGCGCCGGGTTCGGGTTGACGCGATCGAGCGGCTGTCCTGGACGGGCGATCGGCTGGTGCTGCGCATCCGCTGTGGCAAGGGCTTGTATGTGCGCACCCTGGCGGAAGACATTGGTGCAGCGCTTGGCTGCGGAGCCCATCTGTCCGCATTGCGGCGTGAGGCGGTGGGTCCGTTCCGCATCGAAGATGCGCTTGGGCTGGATGTTCTGGGGGCGCTTAGCGAAGCCGAACGGATGGCCAGACTGCTGCCGGTGGATGCATTGCTGGGGAGGCTGCGGCCGCTGAACGTGGGTATCGAAGCGGAATGGCAATTGCTGCACGGTCAGCCAATCTGGCAGCCGCGGCTGCAAGTGGGCGAATGGATGCGCGCCTATGGACCCGGAGGCCGATTCATCGGTCTGGTCGAGATCGATGGCGAGGGGCGCGCTGCACCCCGGCGCCTGCTTGCAAGCACGTTTGGCTGAAAGGGGCGAGAGCCGTCGAGGCTTGTCCAAACGGAACGAATATTTTTTCCAAGCCGAGTTTGACAAGCCCGGACCGGCACGAGATAATGCCAAGCTTTCGAGGAGGGGTTCCCGAGCGGTCAAAGGGAGCAGACTGTAAATCTGCCGGCACTGCCTTCGAAGGTTCGAATCCTTCCCCCTCCACCAGGTTGATGCCGTTTGAACTAACAGGCTGTTGAAAAACGTAGCGAGGGTGATCCGATGCAAGGCGCACGGAGCGCAGCGACCGAGAAAACGAGCGAAGCGAGTTTCAGCGAAGGCTCACATCGGCGCAGCCGATGTGAAGTGAAGCGGCCGGAGCCCACACCGCGCAACACAGCAGATGCGCCCACCGCAGTCGTTTTTCAACAGCCTGCTAAGCGGTAGTGCGGGTGTAGTTCAATGGTAGAACCTCAGCCTTCCAAGCTGATGACGTGGGTTCGATTCCCATCACCCGCTCCAGTTGGTTGGTGTAAGCAAGATTATTAGGTTGTTGAAAAACGTGGCGAGGATGGCCAGATGCAAGGCGCACGGGGTGTGCCGACCGAGGCCTATCGAAAGATAGGCGAAGGCGGACATCGGCGCAGCCGATCAAGCTGCGCGGCCGAAGCCAGTGTCGCGCAATACAGCAGATGGTTCAGCGCAGTAGTAGTTTTTCGATGGCCTGTTAATGCCCATGTGGCTCAGTGGTAGAGCACTCCCTTGGTAAGGGAGAGGTCGGCAGTTCGATCCTGCCCATGGGCACCAGTTAGCGGTGGTTTGTTTTGTGTTCCTGAATAGCGTTAAAGGGTGAACGACGATGGCCAAGGAAAAATTTGAGCGTACGAAGCCGCACGTAAACGTAGGGACGATTGGTCACGTGGACCATGGCAAGACGACCTTGACGGCGGCGATCACGACGATTCTGTCGAAGAAGTATGGTGGCGCGGCGAAGGGCTACGCCGACATCGACTCGGCGCCGGAAGAGAAGGCGCGCGGCATCACCATCAACACGGCGCACGTCGAATACGAGACGGCCAACCGGCACTACGCGCACGTGGACTGCCCGGGGCACGCCGACTACGTGAAGAACATGATCACGGGTGCGGCGCAGATGGACGGCGCGATCCTGGTGGTCAGTGCCGCCGACGGCCCGATGCCGCAGACGCGCGAGCACATCCTGCTCGCCCGCCAGGTGGGTGTGCCGTACATCATCGTCTACATGAACAAGGCCGACATGGTGGACGACGCCGAGCTCTTGGAGCTTGTCGAGATGGAGGTGCGCGAGCTGCTGTCCAAGTACGACTTTCCGGGCGACGACACCCCGATCGTGATTGGCTCTGCGCTCAAGGCGCTGGAGGGTGACGCGAGCGAGATTGGCGAAGGCAGCATCATGAAGCTGGCCGAGGCGCTGGACAGCTACATTCCCGAGCCCGAGCGGGCCATTGACAAGCCCTTCCTGATGCCTGTGGAAGACGTGTTTTCGATCTCCGGGCGTGGCACGGTGGTGACTGGACGGGTCGAGCGGGGCGTCATCAAGGTGGGTGAAGAAGTCGAGATCGTGGGGATCAAGCCCACCGCCAAGACCACCTGCACCGGTGTGGAGATGTTCAGGAAGCTGCTGGACCAGGGGCAGGCGGGCGACAACGTTGGGGTGCTGCTGCGCGGCACCAAGCGAGAGGAAGTTGAGCGCGGCCAGGTGCTGGCCAAGCCGGGCAGCATCACCCCGCACACCAAGTTCAACGCCGAGGTGTATGTGCTGTCGAAGGAAGAAGGGGGTCGGCACACCCCGTTTTTCAACGGCTACCGGCCGCAGTTTTATTTCCGCACCACCGACGTCACGGGCACGATTGACCTGCCGGCGGGGACGGAGATGGTGATGCCGGGCGACAACGTGGCTATCACGGTGAGCCTGATTGCGCCGATTGCCATGGAAGAGGGGCTGCGCTTCGCCATCCGCGAAGGGGGGCGCACCGTCGGCGCCGGCGTGGTTTCGAAAATCATCGAATAATACCTGAGGAGTGAGGGGAGAGGAGTGGGGCGGTTCCGACACTCCTCCCGCGCCTCACTCCTGGCTCCTCACAGGAACATGAACATGCAAAGCCAAAGAATCCGTATTCGCCTCAAGGGCTACGACTACAAGCTGATCGACCAGTCGGCCTCCGAAATCGTCGATACCGCCAAGCGCACCGGCGCCGTGGTCAAGGGCCCGGTGCCCCTGCCGACCGCGATCGAGCGGTTCGACATCCTGCGCTCGCCGCACGTCAACAAGACCTCGCGCGACCAGCTGGAGATCCGTACCCACAAGCGCCTGATGGACATCGTCGACCCCACCGATAAGACCGTGGATGCACTGATGAAGCTGGATCTGCCCGCCGGTGTGGATGTGGAAATCAAGCTGCAGTAATCGAACAGGCTGTTGAAAAACGTGGCGAGGGCCCGATGCAAGGCGCATGGAGCGCCGCAGCGACCGAGACCCGCGCCCGCGCAGGACGCCACACCTTGGCGGTCCCGAGCGAAGCGATGGATGCCGCGCAGCGGCACACATCTCCAATCGATCGGCGAGGGGGCCCAAACGAAGTTTTAGCTTGCGCTGAAACTTCGTTTGGGCGAAGGCTCACATCGGCGCAGCCGATGAAGCTACGCGGTCGGAGCCCACACCGCGCAACACAGCCGATGGTCCGCCGCAGTCGTTTTTCAACAGCTTGCTAAAGCACTTGCATTGCCCGGCGCGGGAGGTATAATCCCGCGCTTTGCATTTTTAACCCGCCGGCCAATTGCAGTCGGCGTTGCGTAAAGGAAAAAAAATGAGCCTAGGCCTTGTCGGTCGGAAGATCGGCATGACCCGCATTTTCACTGAGGACGGGGTATCCGTGCCGGTGACCGTGCTGGACATGTCGAACAACCGCGTCAGTCAAGTCAAGTCGGCAGAAAGCGACGGTTACGTCGCGCTGCAGATCGCGTTCGGCAGTCGCAAGCCGAGTCGTGTCAACAAGGCGGAGGCGGGGCATCTCGCCAAGGCCGGCGTGGAAGCCGCGCAAGGCCTCGCCGAATTCCGTGTCGATGCAGGGGTGGCCGGGCAATATGCCCTTGGCACCGCATTGAGCGTGGAGTTGTTCGCTGCAGGGCAAAAAGTCGATGTATCCGGGGTGACCCAGGGTAAAGGCTTTGCCGGCACCATCAAGCGCCACAATTTCGGCTCCCAGCGCGCTAGCCATGGCAACTCGCGTTCGCACAACGTGCCGGGCTCGATCGGTCAGGCCCAGGATCCGGGTCGCATCTTTCCGGGCAAGCGCATGTCTGGACAGATGGGTAACGTCAAACGTACCACGCAAAATCTTGAGGTCGTCCGCGTCGATGCCGCGCGTCAGCTTCTGCTCGTGAAAGGTGCGGTTCCGGGCCCGAAGGGCGGTGAAGTGGTTGTCCGGCCGGCCGTGAAGGGGGGCGCATAATGGATCTCAAGCTGATCAATGAGCAAGGCGTGGCCGCTGGTTCGGTGTTGGCGGCGGACAGCCTGTTCGCGCGGGAGTACAACGAGGCCCTGGTGCATCAACTGGTCACTGCATATCAGTCGAATGCCCGCAGCGGCAACCGCAAGCAACTCAGCCGGGCCGAAGTGCGACACAGTACCAAGAAACCCTTTCGGCAGAAGGGTACGGGCAATGCGCGGGCCGGCATGACCTCGACCAACATCCGTCGCGGTGGCGGCCGGGCCTTTCCGAACAGCCCGGATGAGAACTTCAGCAAGAAGGTCAACCGTAAGATGTTCCGCGCCGGCATGGCGGCCATTCTGTCGCAGCTGGTGCGCGATGATCGCCTGCATGTGATCGAAGCCATCGGCGTCGAGGCGCCCAAGACCAAGCTGCTCGCTGGAAAGATCAAGGGCATGGGGATCGACAACCGGGTGTTGATCATCACGCCGGAGCTCGATGATGCGCTCTGGCTGTCTTCGCGGAATCTGGCCAATGTGCTGGTGCTCGAGCCGCATCAGGCCGACCCGGTCAGCCTGATCCGCTATGACCGCGTGTTGCTCACGCGTGACGCGGTGAAGTCTTTCGAGGAGTTGTACGCATGAACGCGGTCAAGATGAGCGAAGAGCGTCTGATGCAGGTCATCCTCGCGCCGGTGATCTCCGAGAAGTCCACCATGCTGGCCGACAAAAACCGCCAGGTGGCCTTTCGCGTCGCGCGCGACGCCAGCAAGCCGGAGATCAAGGCGGCGGTCGAGCTGCTGTTCAAGGTCGAGGTGGGTGACGTCAAGGTCGCCAATGTGAAGGGCAAGATGAAGCGTTTCGGCCGTCATTTCGGCCGCCGCGACACCTGGAAGAAGGCCTATGTCTGCCTGAAGCCCGGTCAGGAACTCAACTTCGTGGCAGGGGAATAAGTCATGGCACTGATCAAGGTCAAGCCGACGTCCGCGGGCCGACGCGCGGTCACCAAGGTTGTCACTCCGGGTTTGCACAAGGGCGAACCGCATGCAGCCCTGCTTGAAAAGCAGGTGCGCAAGTCGGGTCGCAACAACAATGGTCACATCACCACCCGGCATAAGGGCGGGGGGCACAAGCACCATTACCGGATCATCGATTTTCGTCGCAACAAGGACGGTATCCCGGCCCGGGTCGAGCGCATCGAGTACGATCCGAACCGCACCGCCAATATTGCGCTGCTTTGCTATGCCGATGGCGAGCGCCGCTACATCATTGCGCCGCGTGGGGTTGAGGCAGGTGCGACACTGATGAGTGGCTCCGAGGCCCCCATCAAGCCGGGCAATTGCTTGCCTTTGCGCAACATCCCGGTCGGCTCCACCGTGCACTGCATCGAGATGTTGCCGGGCAAGGGCGCGCAGCTTGCGCGTTCGGCCGGCACCAGCGTTCAGCTTCTGGCGCGCGAGGGCGCCTATGCCCAGCTGCGCCTGCGTTCGGGCGAGATCCGTCGCGTCCATGTCGATTGCCGCGCCACCATCGGCGAGGTCGGCAACGAGGAGCACAGTCTGCGTTCCTATGGCAAGGCCGGCGCCATGCGCTGGCGCGGAATCCGTCCGACGGTGCGCGGGGTGGCCATGAACCCGATCGATCACCCGCATGGTGGCGGTGAAGGTCGCACCGGCGAGGGGCGTGTGCCCGTATCGCCGTGGGGGCAGCCCACCAAGGGCTACCGTACCCGCAGCAACAAGCGCACCGACACGATGATCGTGCGCCGTCGGCACAAAGCGTAAGGGGTAACCGATATGGCACGTTCTGTCAAAAAAGGTCCGTTCGTCGACGGCCATCTCATGAAGAAGATTGAAGCGGCCCAGGCGGCGTCGGACAAGCGTCCGATCAAGACCTGGTCGCGCCGCTCGACCATTCTGCCCGACTTCATCGGCCTGACCATCGCCGTGCACAACGGCAAGCAACACATCCCGGTGTACGTTACCGAGAACATGGTGGGCCACAAGCTGGGTGAATTTGCCTTGACCCGCACCTTCAAGGGGCATGCGGCCGACAAGAAAGCGAAGAGGTGAGAGCCATGCAAGTGAATGCCGTATTGCGCGGAACCCGCCTGTCTGCCCAGAAGGCTCGACTGGTTGCCGATCTGGTGCGCGGCAAGCCAGTGGACAAGGCCCTGAACATCCTGACCTTCACCCCCAAGAAGGCGGCCGTGGTGATCAAGAAGGTGCTCGAGTCGGCCATCGCCAACGCCGAACACAACGAGGGCGCCGACATCGACACCCTCAAGGTATCCCGCATCCTGGTCGACGAGGGCCCGGTGCTCAAGCGCTTTACCGCCCGCGCCAAGGGCCGAGGCAACCGAATTTCCAAACCTACCTGTCACATCACTGTGACGGTCGGCGATTGAGGTAACGTATGGGACAGAAGATACATCCGACCGGTTTTCGCCTGAGCGTCAATCGCAACTGGTCCTCGAAGTGGTTTGCCAACAGCAAGAACTATGCGACGACGCTGGGCGAGGATCTCAAGGTGCGCGACTACCTGAAGAAAAAACTCGCGCACGCCTCGATCAGCCGCATCGTCATCGAGCGCCCGGCCAAGAACGCCCGCATCACCCTGTTCTCGGCCCGGCCGGGGGTGGTGATCGGCAAGAAGGGGGAGGACATCGAGAACCTGCGCAAGCAGTTGTCCGGTCTGATGTCGGTGCCCGTCACGCTCAACATCGAGGAGGTGCGCAAGCCCGAGCAGGATGCGCAGATCATCGCCGACTCGATCGCCACCCAGCTCGAGAAGCGCATCATGTTCCGCCGCGCCATGAAACGTGCGATGCAGAACGCCATGCGTTTCGGGGCCCAGGGCATCAAGATCATGAGCTCCGGCCGGCTCAATGGGGCGGAAATCGCGCGCACGGAATGGTATCGGGAAGGGCGCGTGCCCCTGCACACCCTGCGCGCCGACATCGATTACGGGTTTGCCGAAGCGAATACCACCTATGGCGTGATCGGCATCAAGGTGTGGGTATACAAAGGTGACAACGTCGGACGGGGCGACAAGCCGGTCTCGGCGGCCGAACCCGAACGCAAGGGCCGTCGACCCTCAGCGCGGGCAGGAAAGGAAGGATAAGTCATGCTGCAACCAAACCGACGCAAATACCGCAAGGAGCATAAAGGTCGCAACACCGGCCTGGCCACCCGCGGCGCCAATGTGAGCTTCGGCGAATACGGTCTCAAAGCCACCGCCCGTGGCCGCATCACCGCGCGCCAGATCGAGGCCGCGCGCCGCGCCATGACCCGTCACATCAAGCGGGGTGGACGGATCTGGATCCGAATCTTCCCGGACAAGCCGATCTCCCAGAAACCCGCTGAAGTACGGATGGGTAACGGCAAGGGCAATCCGGAGTACTGGGTCGCCGAGATCCAGCCCGGCAAGGTGCTGTACGAAATGGACGGGGTGTCCGAGGAGCTTGCGCGTGAGGCCTTCCGCCTGGCGGCGGCCAAGTTGCCGATCGCGACGACCTTCGTCACCCGTCACTTTGGGGTCTGATCATGAAAGCCAGCGAACTTCGCACCAAGACTCAGGATGAGTTGAACAAAGAACTGCTCGAACTGCTGCGCGCGCAATTCAGTCTGCGCATGCAGCTGTCCACCCAGCAGACCAACAAATCCCACGAACTGCGCAAGACCCGTCGTGACATTGCGCGTGTGCGCACGGTCATGCACGAGCTCAAGCTCAAGTCCGGCAATTGACGAGGTTGGAGATGACCGAACAGCAAACCACCAAGGTGGCCCGCACGCTGACCGGGAAGGTCGTCAGCGACAAGATGGACAAGACCGTCACGGTCCTGGTCGAGCGTCGGGTCAAGCACCCCATGTATGGCAAGGTGATCCGCCTGTCCAAGAAATATCATGCCCACGATCCCTCCAATGACTGCAAGGAAGGCGATACGGTCGAGATCGCCGAATGTCGTCCGATCTCCAGGACCAAGGCCTGGGCCGTGGCGCGTGTGGTCGAGCGGGCCAGGATCGTCTGAAAATAGCTTGCATGAATTCAGTCCGCCGGTATAATGGCGGGCTTTTCGCATCCCGCTGCTAACGGCGGGCACGCCCCGAACGGGATCCAAAACTGCCGGGCGCCAGTCTGGCAAGTTGGAATAGAGGAAATCATGATTCAAATGCAGTCCACACTCGACGTGGCTGACAACACTGGTGCGCGCACGGTGATGTGCATCAAGGTGCTTGGCGGCTCAAAGCGTCGTTATGCCGGAATTGGCGATGTCATCAAGGTCAGCATCAAGGATGCGGCGCCGCGGGGACGGGTCAAGAAGGGAGATGTGTACAACGCCGTGGTGGTGCGTACCGCCAAGGGTGTGCGTCGTCCGGATGGCTCGCTGGTCAAGTTCGACGGCAATGCGGCCGTGTTGCTCAACAACAAGCTGGAGCCCATCGGCACACGCATCTTCGGGCCGGTCACACGTGAGCTGCGTGGCGAGAAGTTCATGAAGATCGTGTCCCTGGCTCCGGAAGTGTTGTGAGGGGGTGGGCATGAACAAGATTCGCAAGGGTGACGAGGTGATTGTCATCGCCGGCAAGGACAAAGGCAAGCGCGGGACCGTGCTGCGAGTCCTCGAAGGGGGTGAGCGTGTCGTGGTCGAGGGTGTCAACCGGGTCAAGCGGGCGGTCAAACCCAACCCCATGCGTGGGGTGCCCGGTGGTTTTGTCGACAAGGACATGCCGATCGACCGCTCCAATGTGGCGCTGTTCAATGCGGCCACCGGAAAGGCTGACCGGGTTGGGATCAGGGTGCTGGAGGACGGTCGCTCGGTGCGGTATTTCAAGTCCAACGGCGAAGTGCTGGACGCGTGAGGTGATCATGTCTCGCATGTATGACTACTACAAGGAAACCGTGGTCCCCGAGCTGACCAAGCAGTTCGGCTATGCCTCGGTGATGCAGGTGCCGCGCATCGTGAAGATCACCCTTAACATGGGTGTGGGCGAGGCTGTGGGTGACAAGAAGGTCATGGAATTCGCGGTTGGCGACCTGACCAAGATCGCCGGACAAAAGCCCGTGGTGACCAAGGCGCGCAAGTCCATCGCCGGCTTCAAGATCCGCGATGGCTATCCGGTGGGCTGCATGGTGACCCTGCGTCGCGCTCGCATGTACGAGTTTCTCGATCGGCTGGTTTCGGTTGCCATTCCGCGTATCCGCGACTTCCGCGGTGTGGGTGGCAAGGGATTCGATGGTCGCGGCAACTACAACATGGGTGTGCGCGAACAGATCATCTTTCCGGAAATCGAGTACGACAAGATCGATGCATTGCGTGGCATGAATATCACCATCACCACGACCGCCAAGACCGATGCCGAGGCCAAGGCCCTGCTCGCGGCGTTCAAGTTTCCGTTCAAGAATTGAGGCAGACATGGCCAAGACCGCATTGATCAATCGTGAAGAGAAACGCCGCCGTCTGGTGAAGAAATATTCCGCCAAGCGCGCCGAACTCATGGCCATCATCGATGACGGCAAGCGCAGCGAGGAGGAGCGGATGCAGGCGCGTCTGAAGCTCCAGGCCTTGCCGCGCAATGCCAGTCCTGTACGCATGCATAACCGTTGCTCGCTTACCGGTCGTCCGCGGGGTGTTTTCCGCAAATTCGGCCTGTGCCGCAACAAGATCCGGGAAATGGCCATGAAGGGCGAGATCCCGGGCGTAATCAAGGCCAGCTGGTAAGGAGTCAGACGATGAGTATGAGTGATCCCATCGCCGACATGTTGACCCGCATCCGCAACGCGCAGATGTCGGAAAAGATTTCGGTGCGCATGCCCTCCTCGAAGCTGAAGAGCGCCATCGCCCAAGTGCTGAAAGACGAGGGGTATATCGAGGACTACGCGGTGCGGAGTGAGGGCGGGCTTCCGGAAATGGAAATCGCCCTCAAGTATTACGCCGGCCGTCCGGTGATCGAGAGGATCGAGCGTGTCAGCCGCCCGGGGCTGCGGATCTACAAGGGGCGGGAGGCGCTGCCCCGTGTAATGAACGGGCTCGGTGTGGCCATCGTATCCACTTCGCGCGGCGTGATGACCGACCGCAAGGCCCGCTCTCTGGGGGTGGGGGGCGAAGTGCTGTGCATCGTGTCGTGAGGTAAGTCATGTCCCGTGTAGCCAAGAATCCAATCATCGTGCCCGCCGGCGTCGAGGTCAGTCTCGATGCGACCGAGATCCGTGTCAAGGGTCCGATCGGCACCCTGGTTCAGCCGCTTACCCGCGATGTGACGGTCAGTCACGCCGAGGGCAAGCTCCAGGTCGCGGCCGCCAATGACAGCCGTGCTGCGCATGCCATGTCGGGCACCACCCGCGCTCTGCTCGCCAACATGGTGCAGGGTGTGTCCAAAGGCTTCGAGAAGAAGCTGACTCTCGTTGGCGTGGGATACCGTGCCCAGGCCCAGGGTGACAAGCTGAGCCTCAGCCTCGGTTTTTCGCATCCGGTGGAGCATGTCATGCCGGCCGGGGTGAAAGTGGAGACCCCTTCGCAAACCGAGATCGTGATCAAGGGCGCCGACAAGCAACTCATCGGCCAGGTGGCTGCCGACGTGCGTGCCTATCGTCCGCCCGAACCCTACAAGGGCAAGGGTGTGCGCTATGCCGATGAAGTGGTCTCCCTGAAAGAGACCAAGAAGAAATAATCTGGAGTCAGGAACACCATGGACAAGAATATCCGGCGTCTGCGCAGGGCGCGCAAAACCCGCGTCAAGATTGCGGAACTGGGTGTGGTCCGTCTGTGCGTGCATCGCACGAACAGCCACATTTATGCACAAATCATCGATTCGACGGCGGGTCGCGTTCTGACCAGCGCTTCAACGGCCGAAAGGGAATTGCGCGCCCAGCTCAAGCATGGCGGCAATGTCGAGGCGGCTCGCCTGGTCGGTCAACGCATCGCCGAGAAAGCCAGGCAGGCAGGTGTCGAGACCGTCGCCTTCGATCGTTCCGGGTTTGCCTACCATGGCCGCGTCAAGGCCCTGGCCGATGCCGCCCGTGAGCATGGTCTGCGCTTCTAAACGAGGTTAATGATGGCTAAATACGAACAGCAGCAACAGGACGACAAGGGCGACGGCCTGCGCGAGAAGATGATCTCGGTCAACCGCGTCACCAAGGTGGTGAAGGGTGGGCGGATCCTCGGCTTTGCCGCGTTGACCGTGGTCGGCGACGGCGACGGGGGCATCGGCATGGGGAAGGGCAAGTCGCGTGAAGTGCCGGTTGCGGTGCAGAAGGCCATGGAAGAGGCGCGACGCCGCATGGTCAAGATTTCCCTCAAGAACGGCACCTTCCATCACCCCGTGGTCGGTCGGCATGGCGCCTCGGTGGTGCTCATTCAGCCTGCCTCCGAGGGTACCGGCATCATCGCCGGGGGGGCCATGCGTGCGGTATTCGAGGTCATGGGTGTGACCAACGTGCTGGCCAAGTGCCTCGGTTCCACCAATCCATACAACGTCGTGCGCGCCACCCTCGACGGGCTGATGCGCATGAACACCCCGAGCGAGGTTGCCGCCAAGCGTGGCAAGTCGGTCGCCGAGATCCTGGAGTAAGCCATGAGCCAGAGCAAAGGCAAGATCAAGGTCACCCTGGTCAAGAGCCCCATCGGCACTCAGCGCAACCACCGCGCGAGCGTTCGCGGTCTTGGGCTCAAGCGCGTGCATCAGAGCGTGGTCCTGGAAGACACCCCTTCGGTGCGCGGCATGATCAACACGGTATCCTTCCTGGTGAAGAGCGAGGCGGTATAAATGCAGCTGAATACACTCAAGCCGGGCGCGGGCAGCACCCACGCCAAGAAGCGGGTCGGTCGCGGCATCGGCTCCGGTCTGGGCAAAACCTGTGGTCGTGGCCACAAGGGTCAGAAATCGCGAGCCGGTGGATTCCACAAGGTTGGTTTCGAGGGCGGCCAGATGCCTCTGCAACGCCGCCTGCCCAAGCGGGGCTTTGTCTCCCTGACGCGTGCCTACAAGGCCGAGGTGCGCCTGGGTGATCTTGCCCGCCTGCCGGTGGACAACATTGACCTGCTGGTGCTCAAGCAGGCCGGTCTGGTGCCGCAGCGGGCCATCGGCGCCCGCATCATCCTTGCCGGACGGATCGACAAACCCGTCAAGGTCATGGGTCTGGGTGTGACCAAGGGTGCCCGTGCCGCCATCGAGGCGGCGGGTGGCGGCGTAGTCGAGTCGGCCTGAGCGAGGGAGACGGGTCTTGGCTACTGCTGCCGGCCTGATGGGGGCATCCGGGAAGATGAGCGACCTGAAGGCGCGCCTGTGGTTCCTCATTGGCGCGCTGATCGTATATCGCATCGGCGCGCACATCCCTGTGCCCGGCATCGATCCGCAGGTCCTCGCGGATCTGTTCCGGAGCCAGCAGGGTGGCATCCTGGGCATGTTCAACATGTTCTCCGGTGGAGCCTTGGAGCGCTTCACCGTGCTCGCATTGGGGATCATGCCCTACATCTCGGCCTCCATCATCATGCAGTTGATGACGGTGGTCTCGCCCACCCTCGAGGCGCTCAAGAAGGAAGGCGAAGCCGGACGGCGCAAGATCACCCAGTACACCCGCTACGGGACCGTCGTGCTGGCCACCTTCCAGGCCATCGGTATTTCGATCGCACTGGAGAGCCAGCCCGGACTGGTGCTCGACCCCGGTCTGATGTTCCGACTCACCACGGTCATCACCCTGGTCGCGGGGACCATGTTCCTGATGTGGCTCGGGGAGCAGATCACCGAGCGTGGTATTGGCAACGGCATTTCCATCATCATCTTCGCCGGCATTGTCGCGGGCCTGCCTTCCGCCATCGGCGGTACGCTCGAGCTCACCCGGACCGGTGCGTTCTCCATCCCGCTCGTGCTGATGCTGTTCGTCGGCGCGCTGCTGGTGACCGCCCTGGTGGTGTTCGTCGAGCGCGGCCAGCGCAAGATCCTGGTCAATTACGCCAAGCGCCAGGTCGGAAACAAGGTCTACGGCGGGCAGTCCTCGCATCTGCCCTTGAAGCTGAACATGGCCGGTGTGATTCCACCGATCTTCGCGTCTTCGATCATCCTGTTTCCGGCCACCCTGGCGGGCTGGTTTGGATCGCATGAAAACTTGATCTGGTTACGGGACATCGGTGCTGCCCTGTCACCGGGGCAACCCCTGTATGTCATGCTATACGCGCTGGCCATCGTTTTTTTCTGTTTCTTCTATACGGCCTTGGTGTTCAACCCCAAGGAGACCGCGGAGAACCTCAAGAAGAGTGGCGCATTCGTGCCCGGCATCCGCCCTGGAGAGCAGACCGCGCGCTACATCGACAAGATCATGACCCGTCTGACCTTCGTCGGCGCGATCTACATCACCCTGGTGTGTCTGCTGCCCGAATTCCTCATCGTCAAGTGGAACGTGCCGTTCTACTTCGGCGGCACCTCGCTGTTGATCATCGTGGTGGTGACCATGGATTTCATGGCGCAGGTGCAGGCCTACATCATGACCCACCAATACGAAAGTCTGCTCAAGAAGGCCAACTTCAAGGGTGGGAATTTCCTGGCCAGGTAAGCAAGTTGGCGAAAGAAGACGTCATTCAGATGCAGGGCGAAGTGCTCGAGACCCTGCCGAACGCAACCTTCCGGGTCAAACTGGAGAATGGTCATGTGGTGCTGTCGCACATTTCCGGCAAGATGCGCATGCATTACATCCGCATCTTGCCGGGCGACAAGGTCACGGTCGAGCTGACCCCCTATGATTTGAGCCGCGCGCGTATCACCTACCGCGCCAAATGATTTACGAAAGGAGCGAACATGCGTGTTCAGGCCTCAGTGAAGAAGATCTGCCGCAAGTGCAAGATCATCAAGCGTAACGGTGTGGTGCGTGTCATCTGCAGTGAGGCGCGCCACAAGCAGCGCCAGGGTTGATTTAATGCTTGCCAGAAAAGCGGCATAGTCAATATAATTTATAGTTTTCGTCTGCACGGAGTAATTCATGGCCCGGATTGCGGGGGTAAACATCCCCAATCACAAGCATGCCGAGATCGCCTTGACCGCGATCTATGGCATCGGACGCGCGCGCGCCAAGCTCATTTGCGAGCAGGCTGGCGTGAATCCGAGCACCAAGATCAAGGACCTGAGCGAAGAGTTGATCGACAAGCTTCGCGATGGCGTCGCCAAGTTCGTGGTCGAAGGTGACCTGCGCCGGGAAGTGACCATGAACATCAAGCGTCTGATGGATCTGGGCTGCTACCGCGGCGTGCGTCATCGTCGTGGTCTGCCGGTCCGCGGTCAGCGTACCCGCACCAATGCCCGCACCCGTAAGGGGCCGCGTAAACAGATGCAAGTCAAAAAGTAAGAGCTAGGTAGAGAATATGGCCAAGGCAACCACCGCGCGCGTGCGGAAAAAAGCGAAGAAGAGTGTGGCCGACGCGGTCGCGCACATTCATGCGTCGTTCAACAACACCATCGTGACGATCACCGACCGTCAGGGCAATGCATTGTCCTGGTTTACCGCAGGCGCGGCTGGCTTCAAAGGCTCGCGCAAGAGCACCCCGTTCGCTGCCCAGGTGGCCGCTGAGAACGCCGGCAAGCAGGCCCTCGAATACGGTGTCAAGAACATCGAGGTGCGCATCAAGGGCCCCGGTCCCGGACGCGAGTCCACCGTGCGCGCCCTCAATGCACTGGGGTTCAAGATCACCAGCATCTCCGACGTGACGCCCATGCCGCACAACGGCTGCCGTCCGCCGAAGAAGCGTCGCGTTTGATCCGGGGAGTCCAGAATGGCCCGCAATACCGATCCGAAATGCCGTCAGTGCCGCCGCGAAGGGGAGAAGCTGTTCCTCAAGGGCGAAAAGTGCTTTACCGACAAGTGCTCCATCGAGCGCCGTAACCAGGTCCCGGGCCAGCACGGCGCGCGTCAGGCCCGCCTCTCCGACTATGGCGTGCATTTGCGCGAGAAGCAAAAGATCCGCAAGATCTACGGCGTGCTCGAAAAGCAGTTCCGTCTGACCTACAAGGCCGCCAGCCAGAAGAAGGGCGTGACCGGCGAAAACCTGTTGCAGATGCTGGAAAGCCGCCTCGACAGCGTCGCCTACCGCATGGGCTTCGGGGCTTCCCGCACCGAGGCGCGTCAGGTGGTCCGTCACAACGGCATCCTGGTCAACGGCAAGCGCGTCAACATCCCGTCCTACCAGGTCAAGCCGGGCGACGTGGTCGAAGTGGCCGCTCATGCCAAAAACCATCTGCGGATCAAGGGCGCCGCCGAGGCGGCCGAGAACCGCGGTTTCCCGGAGTGGGTCGCGGTCGACGTGAAGAACTTGCAAGGCACCTACAAGGCCCGCCCGCAGCGCTCCGAGTTGCCGTCGACGATCAACGAGTCCCTCGTGATCGAGTTGTACTCCAAGTAATCCGGCCTGTCTGAAGGATACGCACCATGTCTAATTCCGGTGATCTGCTGAAGCCGCGCATCGTCGAGGTGAACAGCATTTCCCCGCGCCAGGCGCGCATCGTGCTTGAACCTTTCGAGCGCGGTTATGGCCATACCCTGGGCAACGCATTGCGCCGCATCCTGCTTTCCTCGATGCAGGGCTATGCCCCGACCGAGGTCAGGATTGCCGGTGTGGTGCATGAATATTCCGCCATCGACGGGGTGCAAGAAGACGTCGTCGACATCCTGCTCAACCTGAAGGGGCTGTCGATCAAGCTCAACAACCGTTCCGACGCTTTGTTGCAGGTCAGCAAGGCCGGCGCGGGCGTGGTCACTGCGGCCGACATCCAGGCCGGGCACGATGTCGAGATCCTCAATCCGGACCACGTCATCGCCCACCTGACCGAAGGGGGCAAGCTTGACATGGAGATCAAGGTCGAGGGCGGGCGCGGCTATGTGCCCGCTAGTGTTCGACGTAAGGACGAGGACACCCGCAGCGTCGGCTCCATCCTCATGGATGCGTTGTTCAGCCCGGTGACCAAGGTCAGCTTCAGCGTCGACAGCGCCCGTGTCGAGCAGCGCACCGATCTGGACAAACTGGTCCTCGAGATCGAAACCAATGGTGTGATCGAGCCGGAGGAGGCCGTTCGCTCTGCGGCCCGCCTGCTGATCGAGCAACTGGCGCCGTTCGCCGATCTGAAGAGCGTCACCTTGCCGAGCGAGTCGTCCAAGACAATCGGGCCGCAGATCGATCCGATCCTCATGCGCCCGGTTGACGAGCTCGAACTCACCGTGCGCTCGGCGAACTGTCTCAAGGCCGAAAACATCTACTACATCGGTGACCTCATCCAGCGCACCGAGACCGAACTGCTCAAGACCCCCAACCTCGGCCGCAAATCGCTGGGCGAGATCAAGGAAGTGCTGGCCGCGCGCGGCCTCACCCTGGGCATGAAGCTGGACAACTGGCCGCCGGCCGGTCTGGAAAAGCTCTGAACGAATCGAGGTATGTGAAAAATGCGTCACCGTAATGCCAACCGCAAACTCAATCGCACCAGCAGTCATCGTCAGGCCCTGCTGCGCAACTTGTCCAATGCCCTGCTTGAGCATGAGGTGATCACCACCACCTTGCCGAAGGCCAAGGAATTGCGCCGTGTCGTCGAGCCCCTGATCACCCTAGGCAAGAAGCCGAGCCTGTCCAACCGCCGCCTGGCGTTCGACCGGACCCGTGATCGCGCGATTGTCGGCAAGCTGTTCGACGATCTCGGCCCCCGCTTCATGAACCGGCCGGGGGGGTATGTGCGCATCCTGAAATACGGTTTTCGCGTGGGTGACAACGCGCCCATGGCCTTGGTCGAGCTGGTCGATCGTCCGGCCACCGAGAGTGCCGCTCAGGCAGACTGATCGAGTTCATGCTGCATGCGAAGGGCCGGCTTGCCGGCCCTTCGTGTTTTGTACGGGTCATGCAGAACCCCACCTGAAATCAATGGACTTGAATTGACTGGGTGCCTAGAATTCAAAGCTTTTGGGCGGATCGAAGGAATGCTCGTTACCCACGGCTGGCCTGCAGCGAAGCGGCCCAACGCAGTGACCATCGGTAATTTCGATGGCTTGCATCAAGGCCATCAGGCCATGCTTGGACGTCTTACCGCGCGCGCAGCCTCCGTGGCGGCACTGCCGACCGTGTTGACCTTCGAGCCCCACCCACGCGAAATATTCACCCCCGAGGACGCGCCCAGCCGGCTTACCAGCCTGCGTGAAAAGCTCGAGATCCTGCGCAGCTTGGGGGTGGCGCATGTGCATGTGTGCCGCTTCAACCGCGAGTTTGCATCCCTTACGGCGGAGGCATTCGTGCAGCGCATCCTGGTCGATGGCCTCGCTGCGCGGTATGTACTGGTGGGCGATGACTTTCGCTTCGGTGCCCGCCGCGCCGGCGACCTGGAGTTGCTGCAGGCTCAGGGCCAACGCCACGGCTTCGTGGCCGAGGCCTTGAGCACCGTCGAGGCGCAGGGGCTGCGGGTGTCCTCGACTGCGGTGCGCGAAGCCCTAGCACAGGGCGACCTCGCACTGGCAGCACAGCTGCTGGGGCGCCCATACTCGATCTCCGGGCGGGTGGTCGGGGGGGATCGTTTGGGCCGCAAGATCGGCTACCCCACCGCCAACATCCAGCTCAAGCATAACCGGCCGCCGCTCAAGGGGATTTTCGCAGTGCGGGTGCAGGGCTTGGAGCAGGCTGACTGGCCCGGTGTCGCCAGCCTGGGCACGCGGCCAACGGTGCATGCCGATGGTCGCCCCACCCTGGAGGTGCATCTGTTTGAGTTCGACCGTACGATCTACCGCCAACATCTGCGTGTCGAATTCCTGCACAAACTGCGGGATGAAGCGAAGTTCGACAGCCTGGAGGCCCTGGTAGCGCAGATCGACCGGGATGCGCGGCTGGCGAGGGAGTTGTTGAATGTGTGTGATTGAGCCAGGGGCCGATGCCTGCGGCGGCGCCACTGGGAAATGGCCGTTGGCCGGGGGCGCCCGGCAACGCCCTACTTTCTTTGCTTGTGCAAAGAAAGTAGGCAAAGAAAGCACACCTCGCTGCCGTCGAACCCCCAAGGATTTTGGCCTTGCCCGGGCGGCTGCCATTCAATCCACGCAGCACGACACTTGACTCGCCATTTCAAGCCAACAGCGCACCATGCCCGACTACAAAGACACCCTGAACCTCCCCGACACCCCCTTCCCCATGCGCGGCGATTTGCCCCGCCGGGAACCTGGCTGGATCAAGCAATGGCAGGAGCGCCGTCTCTACGACAAGATCCGCGCCAAGGCCCAGGGACGGCCGAAGTTCGTGCTGCATGACGGCCCACCCTATGCCAATGGCGACATTCACATCGGCCATGCGGTGAACAAGATCCTCAAGGACATCATCGTCAAGTCCAAGACCCTGGACGGATTCGATGCGCCCTATGTGCCGGGCTGGGATTGTCATGGCCTGCCGATCGAACTGGTGGTGGAAAAGGCGCATGGCAAGGACATTCCTCCAGCACGGTTCCGGGAATTGTGCCGGCAATACGCTGCAAGCCAGGTGGTGCGGCAGAAGGCAGACTTCATCCGTCTGGGGGGGATCGCCGACTGGGACCGGCCCTACCTCACCATGGACTACCGCTTCGAGGCGGACATCATTCGTGAACTGGGCAGGATCCAGCAAAATGGCCACCTGTATCTGGGGGCCAAGCCGGTGCACTGGTGCGTGGATTGCGGTTCCGCTCTGGCCGAGGCCGAAGTCGAGTACGAGGACAAGACGTCGCCCGCCATCGATGTCGCCTTTCCCGTAACCGATTGTGCCGATCTAGCGAGTCGACTCGGCCTGACGGACCACGCGGACTGCCCCGCCTATGCGCTGATCTGGACCACCACGCCCTGGACACTGCCGGCAAACCAGGCGGTCGCGGTGCATGCTGAATTCGTATACGACCTGATCCGCACCCCGAAGGGGGTGCTCATCCTGGCGCGTGATCTCGCCGAGGCGGCCATTCGGCGTTATGGCTTCGAGACGGTGGAGACCGTCGCCCAAGTCAAGGGCGCCGCACTCGAAGGACTCAAGCTTACGCATCCGTTTTACGCGCGCTCGGTGCCGGTGATCCTGGCCGACTTCGTCAGCCTCGATGCCGGGGTGGGGCTGGTGCACATCGCACCCGGGCACGGTCACGACGACTATGTCGTCGGCCTGCAATACGGCCTGGAGGTGTACAACCCCGTCGGAGACGATGGCAAGTTTTATCCCGATACGCCCATCGTCGGCGGCCAGTCGATCTGGGCGGCGAACCAGACCGTGCTGGAGACCCTGCGGCAAAACGGCCACCTGCTCGCCGAGCACAAGATCCAGCATAGCTATCCCCATTGCTGGCGGCACAAGACGCCGATCATCTTCCGCGCCACCCGGCAATGGTTCATCGGCATGGAGCGGCAGGGTTTGCGCGCCAAGGCGATGGCCGCGGTGGAGGAGACCGCGTTTTACCCTCCCTGGGGCCGTGCCCGCCTCGAAGCGATGATGAAAAACCGGCCGGACTGGTGCGTGTCGCGACAGCGCAACTGGGGGGTGCCGATTCCGTACTTCGTGCATCGGGAGACGGGTGAGCTGCATCCGCGCTCGCAGGAGTTTCTCGAAGAAGTGGCGCGGCGGGTGGAAAAGAGCGGCATCGAGGCGTGGTTCAGCCTGGATCCGAGAGAGTTTCTGGGGAATGAAGCCGAGCAATACGAAAAATCCGGCGACACCCTCGATGTATGGTTCGATTCCGGCGTGACGCACGCCTGTCTGCTCAAGGAGCGTGAAGGCCTCAAGCATCCCGCCGACCTTTATCTCGAGGGCTCCGACCAGCATCGCGGCTGGTTCCAGTCCTCGCTGCTGACCGGTTGTGCTACCGATGGCCATGCCCCCTACCGCGCCCTGCTGACGCATGGTTTCGTGGTCGATGGCGCGGGGCTGAAGATGTCCAAGTCCAAGGGCAACGTGGTCGCGCCGCAAAAGGTGTCCGACACGCTCGGCGCAGAGATCCTGCGGCTGTGGGTGGCGAGCACGGACTACTCGGGCGAGCTTTCGATCTCGGACGAGATCCTCAAACGGGTGGTCGAGGCCTACCGCCGCATCCGCAACACCCTGCGCTTCATGCTCGCCAATACCGCCGATTTCGACCCGGCCGGGCAAGCCGTGGCGACGCCGGATATGCTTGAGATCGACCGCTACGCCCTGGCGCTCACCGCCGTTCTGCAGGCCGATGTGCTGGCCGATTATCGCGCCTATGCATTCCACGCCGCGGTACAACGCCTGCACAACTTCTGTTCGGAAGACCTGGGTGCGTTCTACCTCGATATCCTCAAGGACCGTCTGTACACCACGGGGGCCGATTCACGCGCCCGCCGTTCGGCCCAGACCGCGCTACATCACATCGTGCAGGCCCTGACCCGGCTGATGGCGCCGGTCCTGTCGTTTACCGCCGAGGAGGTCTGGGCGCTGGTAGGCGACACCGAGAGTGTGTTCCTGTCGCAATGGCACGCATTGCCGCCGGTCGGCGACGCCGAGGTCCTGCTCGCCCGCTGGCAGCGCCTGCGCGAGCTGCGCGGCCTGGCCACCAAACGGCTGGAAGCCCTGCGGGCCGAGGGGCGGGTGGGCGCCTCGCTGCAAGGCGAGATCACATTCCACGCCGACGGCGCCGATTACGACCTGCTCAGCAGCCTCGGCGATGACCTTCGCTTCGTGCTCATCACCTCCCAGGCACGGGTCGAGCGGACCCCGGGGGAGCCGCGCGTCGAGGCGGTGCCCAGTCCGCATGAAAAGTGCGAGCGCTGCTGGCACTATCGCGCTGATGTCGGGGCCGCCCCGGAGCATCCGGGCCTGTGCGGGCGTTGTGTGAGCAATCTGTTCGGCCCCGGGGAGGCGCGTGAACATGCCTGAAGTCCATGCCGGGAAGCCACCGCAGCACGGCCTGCGCTGGCTTTGGCTGGCCCTGGCCGTGCTGCTTGCCGATCAAGCCACGAAATGGTTGGTGGTGAGCCGGTTCGAGCTGCACGACTTCATCGAAGTGACCGGATTCTTCAATCTGGTACGGGTGCACAATACCGGCGCGGCGTTTTCCATGCTCGCCGATGCAGCGGGCTGGCAAAGACTGTTCTTCATCGCCGTGGCGGTCGTCGCCAGCGCGGTCATCCTACGCCTTTTGCGCAAACCCTGCCCCGAACGCCGCTTCTGCATGGCCTTGGCGCTCATTCTCGGCGGCGCGATCGGCAATCTGATCGACCGCGTGCTGCATGGCTATGTCATCGATTTTCTCGATTTTCATTTCGCCGGTTGGCACTGGCCGGCATTCAACCTCGCCGATTCGGCCATCACCCTGGGGGCCATGCTGCTGATCGTCGACAGCCTGTTTCCAGCGCGGCGGCCGGTGGAGAACCCTGGCGCATGAGCGCGGACACGGTGCTTCTCGGCGACCGCGTGTTCTGCCGCTACCGGTTGAGCAGCGTCGGCAAGGCCTTGGTGGACAGTCTCGATCAGGCCCCGGAACAGGTTCGGGTGGCGCCCGGCGAGCTGGCGCCGGCCCTGGTGCAATGCATGCTGGGACTCGCCGTCGGCCAGCGGGCGCGCTTCGAGCTCGCCGCCGGGGAGGCCTTTGGGCCGCGCCAGGAAGCGCTCATCCAATGTCTGCCACGGGCGGAATTCGCGCCTAGCCAAGAGCTCGCCGTCGGGCATTCGGCCGAGTTCGTTCTGCCCAATGGCGAGACATTGATCGGCACCTTGCTGGCCATCGATGCCGACGCGGTGACCGTGGACTTCAATCATCCATTCGCCGAGCTGCCCATCGTATTCGAGGTCGAGATCGTCGCCATCGAACGGGACGGGAGTTGAACCATGCCGGATGAAATCCTTATTGCCAATCCGCGCGGCTTTTGCGCCGGGGTGGACCGCGCCATCGCCATCGTCGAGCTGGCCCTGCAACGTTTCGGCGCGCCCATCTACGTGCGCCACGAGGTGGTGCACAACCGCCATGTGGTGGAGAACCTGAAGCGCAAGGGGGCGGTCTTCATCGAGGGCCTGGAGCAGGTGCCCGACGGTGCCACCCTGATCTTCAGCGCCCATGGTGTGCCGCGCGCAGTGTGGGATGCGGCAAAGGCGCGGGGCCTCAATGTATTCGACGCCACCTGCCCGCTGGTGACCAAGGTGCATCGAGAGGTGTCGCGTCTATGCCAGGACGGCTACGAGATCGTCATGATCGGGCATCGCGGCCATCCCGAGGTGGAAGGCACCATGGGCCAGGTCGATGCCGGCATGTACCTGGTTGAGACCGTGGACGACGTCGAGCGCCTGCATGTGGCGCGACCAGAACGGCTGGCCTATGTCACCCAGACCACCCTATCGATGGATGACGCGGCACGGGTGGTCGCGGCCCTGCGGCGGCGTTTTCCGACCATCGTCGGGCCGAGGAAGGACGACATCTGCTATGCCACCCAGAATCGTCAGGATGCGGTCAAGGCCCTGGCACAAGAGACCGATCTGATTCTCGTCGTGGGCTCGCCCAACAGCTCGAACTCCAATCGCCTGCGCGAGGTCGCCAAGCAGGCCGGGGTGGAGGCGTATATGGTCGATGACGCCCGTCAGCTGCGACCGGAGTGGTTGTCCGGCAAGACCCGGGTGGGGGTCACCGCCGGGGCTTCGGCGCCGGAGGTACTGGTGCAAGGGGTGCTGGACCGACTGCGTCAGCTCGGCGTGTCGACCGTGCGCGAACTGGCCGGCATTGAGGAAAAGGTGATCTTCGCGCTGCCCAAAGGGCTCGCCGCGGAGGAATGCGCCTGACCCTCGGCTTCGCGCCATCCGGCGCCCTACAGGCTGTTGAAAAACGGCTGCGTTGCGCGGTGTGGGCTTCGGCCGCGCCGCACGATCGGCTGCGCCGATGTGATCCTTCGCCAAACGAAGTTTCAGCGCAAGCTAAAACTTCGTCTTGGCTCCCTCGCCGATCTCGATTGGATATGGGGCTTCGGCATGACCTGAAGGTTGGCCTTCGCTGAAACGCGCGGCGCTCGTTTTCTCGGTCGCAGCACTCCGTGCGCCTTGCATCGGGCCAGTCTCGCGACGTTTTTTCGAGGTGCCCTGCGGTTTTTAGGTTCAACAGCCTGTTAAGGCCTGTGTCGGGCGTGCAAGGGGCGCGGAACGCACCGGAATGCGTCAGCTCGGGCACTTCGCGCACCCAAATGCATCACGCCAGAGGCATCGTCTCCGGCATATCCTCACCCCGTCCGATCAGGTACATTTAGGCGCTTTGCGGCACCCGTCCGCGCCGACAGAAAGACTGCTCCAATGACCGACCCATCCTCCAGCCCCGTCACCGCCAAGGCCAGGTCCGGCCGCTTCGACGAACCGGTTTCCGAACTGGTCAAGCGTTTCACCGCCTCGGTGACCTTCGACCGCCGCCTCGCCCGGCACGACATCCGCGGTTCGCTCGCGCATGCCCGCATGCTGGCCCGCCAAGGCATCCTGTCGGCAGAGGATCTCGCCGCGATCGAGCAAGGTCTCGCCGACGTGCTGGGCGAAATCGAGCGCGGCGAGTTCGCCTGGAGCCTGGACGACGAGGATGTCCACCTCAACATTGAGAAACGCCTCACCGCGCGGGTTGGCGACGCCGGCAAGCGCTTGCATACCGGCCGCTCGCGCAACGACCAGGTCGCCACCGACATCCGCCTCTGGCTGCGCGACGAGATCGACCGCATCGTTGGCCTGATCGGCGATTTCCAGCGCGCACTGCTCGATCTCGCGGAGCGCCACGCCGACACCGCCATGCCCGGTTTCACCCATCTCCAGGTGGCTCAGCCGGTCACCTTCGGCCACCACTTGCTGGCCTATGTCGAGATGATGAACCGCGACCGCGAGCGCCTGATTGACTGCCGCCGCCGCGTTAACCGCATGCCCCTGGGCGCCGCGGCCCTGGCCGGCACCAGCTACCCCATCGATCGCGCCGCGGTGGCGCGCGAACTCGGCTTCGAGGCGATCTGCGCCAACTCGCTCGACGCGGTCTCGGATCGTGACTTCGCCATCGAATTCACCGCCGCATGCGCGCTGTTGATGACCCACCTGTCGCGCTTGTCGGAGGAATTGATCCTGTGGATGAGCCCGCGTTTCGGCTTCATCGACCTGCCTGACCGGTTCTGCACCGGCTCCTCGATCATGCCGCAGAAAAAGAATCCGGACGTGCCCGAACTGGTGCGCGGCAAGACCGGCCGGGTGAACGGCCACCTCGTCGCCCTGCTCACCCTGATGAAGGCCCAGCCGCTGGCCTACAACAAGGACAACCAGGAAGACAAGGAACCGCTGTTCGACACCGTCGACACCGTGGTCGACAGCCTGCGCGTGTATGCCGACATGCTTGCCGGCCTGGCGGTGCGTGAACACGGCGTGCGCGCCGAGAACATGCGCGCCGCGCTCGGCGAGGGCTTCGCCACCGCCACCGATCTGGCCGACTATTTGGTCAAAAAGGGGTTGCCCTTTCGTGACGCGCACGAGGCCGTGGCGCGCGCGGTGCGCGCCGCCGAGCGCCGGGGTTGCGATCTCGCCGACCTGCCCCTCGAGGACCTGCGCGCATTCTCCGGACTGATCGAGCCGGACGTGTACGGCGTGCTCACCCTCGAAGGCTCGCTCGCCAGCCGCGCCCACCCCGGCGGCACCGCGCCGGCCCAGGTGCGCGCCGCCATCGCCGCCGCCCGCACGGCCCTGGAGGCTATGCCCGCACCGCGCGGATGAAGAACTCGCGGTTGCCGTCGCCGCCGGGGATCGGGCTTTCGAAATAGTCCACCACGACGAGCCCCGCCGCCTCGGCCGCAGCGCGGATACGCCGTTCGACGGCCGGATACAGGGTCGCATCGCGCACGATTCCGCCCTTGCCCAGATGCCGCGGCCCCACCTCGAACTGCGGTTTCACGAGCGCCAGCACCTCACCGCTTGCCGCTAGCAGGGGCGGAAACACCGGCATGACCAGGCCGAGCGAGATGAACGACAGGTCGGCGACGATGAGCTCGAAACCGGCGGCCGGCCAGTGCCCCCCCAGGGCGGCCGGACACAGATGCCGGGCATGCAGCCCTTCCAGGCCGACGAGGCGCGCGTCCTCACGCAAGGAGGCATGCAGCTGGCCATGCCCCACATCCACCCCTACCACCCGCGCCGCGCCGGCCTGGAGCAGGCAATCACTGAAGCCACCGGTGCTCTGGCCGATGTCGAGACAGGTCTTGCCCGCAACTTCGATGCCGGCACGCTCGATCGCTCCGGCGAGCTTCAGCCCGCCGCGCGATACATAGCGATCCGCCGCGTCCGGCCGCAGCGCCAGCGCCGCGTTTTCGGCCAGATCCTGGGCCGGAGCACGCACTTGCAACCACGCCCCGGCGCGCGCCACACTCACTCGCCCCGCCTCGATGGCGCGCCGGGCTGCGGTACGCGACGGCATCAGGCCGCGCGCGACGAGGAGCTGGTCGGCACGCATGGCGGTCTAGCAGGCTTTTGAAAAACGACTGCGGCGGGCCATCGGCTGTGTTGCGCGGTGTTGGTTCCGGCCGCTTCGCCTCACATCGGCTGCGCCGATGTCCGCCTTGCACTCGGTCCGCTCGTGACGTTTTCCAACAGCCTGTTATCGGTGAGCAACTTCGTGTACCGCCCGCAATTGATTGGACACAGATTTGCAGTTCATGCGGCCTTTTGGATGGCATGAGACTGCCGAGTTTCGAGGGGCGACATGAAGCCCAGTTT
>Ga0209207_1000256_pt1 | contig 37426 bp, 37 predicted proteins | sample SaghotsprinmetaG_FD_184140 | JGI IMG/M metagenome (GOLD analysis project Ga0209207, IMG submission 184140) | Hot spring microbial communities from South Africa to study Microbial Dark Matter (Phase II) - Sagole hot spring metaG (SPAdes) (version 3) | ecosystem: Environmental > Aquatic > Thermal...
GCCGAGCTGCGTACAGAAGAGACCGGATTGCGCCGGCTGCTTGATGACAGGGCGGAACTGACGCGACTGGTCTTGCAGGAAATCGGCGACGATGCAAAAAAGTTCGGCGACGCTCGCCGCACCTTGATCGAGGAAGTCGCACCGGCAACGGCCGCCGAGATGACGGTCGTCGATGAGCCGGTGACGGTCATCCTGTCGAAGAACGGTTGGGTGCGCACGCGCCAAGGGCATGGCATCGACGTCTCGGGCATCAGCTACAAAGCTGGCGATTTTCCGTTTGCTGTTTTCGAGAGTCGCACCGTCTGGCCGTTGGTACTCGTCGACGGCAAGGGGCGGGCCTACAGCGTGCGCGTTGCCGATCTGCCCGGCGGGCGCGGCGATGGCGTGCCGATCACGACGTTGATCGAATTGCAGGATGGCGCAAAGATCGTCGCGGCGATCAGCGATGCGCTCGAGGCGCGCTATCTGTTCGCCGGCAGCGGTGGCTATGGCTTCATCGCCCGAGTCGGTGACTTGATCGCCCGCCCCCGTTCCGGCAAGGCGTTTCTGACGCTCGAAGACGGTGAAAAACCGCTGCCGCCGGCGAAGGTCGCCGGCGGGACCGTCGCAACACTGTCTTCCGGCGGGCGCCTGTTGCTTTTCCCCTGCACGGAATTGAAGGAAATGGCCAAGGGGCGGGGACTGATGCTGATGGCGCTCGATGCGGGCGAGAGCCTGCTCGGCGTTGCGCTCGGCGATGCCGGTTTTGCGGTCAGCGGCAAAGGACGGGGCGGTAAGGCGCAGCGTTGGGTTCCGATGCAGCGTGAATTGGATGGCTACCGTTCCCGTCGCGCCCGGCGCGGCCAGCCGGTGGCGGCGAAGATGCAGGTCGAGGCGATCGAGGCGATCGATCCAGCCGAGAGCGGTAGGCAGTAGGCAGGTCGGTCATGCCTTCTGCTCGCCGCGCCATATGGCGCGGTCGTTGGGGCGGCTTTCGGTCAGCAAGGCAGGGCGCGCAACCCTGCACCATTGGCGAACCAAGCGAGGGCAGCGGCCAGATGGCGTCGTGCGCTCGTCTGCAGCTCGCCGCCAAGCTCGAAACCTTCACCGCGGATCGCCAGTAGCCAGCAGGGCGGCGTGGCCTCGGGGTGCAGGTCTTCGCACACTGCCAGCACGGCTTGCGGCGTCATCGCGTGCGTCGTGAAGCTGAAGTCTTTCACCGCTTCGACGGAGCTGACTTTGAACGGTGCTGGCACATCGATGCTGGCATCGACGAACAGCACGCGCTCGCGTCCCACCAGATCGAGCGCATGTTCGACCTGCAACTGAAAGTCGATCAGGCACTCGACATCGGGCAGCTGCAGCGCTTCGACGGCTTCGACGAACAGCGGCCCGAGCGCATCATCCCCCCGGCTGGGGTTGCCCCAGGCGAAGATCAGCAGCGGGGCGAGGTTCAAGCGCATTCTCCTGTCGCGGCCGAGCAGACGCCATCGCCGTTCTTCCACACCCGGTCGAGCATCTGGCCTGCGGCGTCGATCAGTTCGACTTCGAGCGGCATCTGGCCAAGCGCATGCGTGGCGCAGGATAAACAGGGATCGAAAGCGCGGATGGCGACTTCGATGTGGTTGAGCAGCCCTTCGGTGATCTTGCGGCCGGAGAGATACTTCTTCGCTACTTCGCGCACGGCGGTGTTCATCGCCTGATTGTTGTGCGTCGTCGACACGATCAGGTTGGCGCGCACGATCTGGTCATCTTCATTGACCCGGTAGTGGTGGATCAGCGTGCCGCGCGGCGCTTCGATCAAGCCGACTCCGCGTTCCTGACGCTCGCCAGTGACCACCAGATCGTCGCCGAGCAGATCGTCGTCGTGCAGCAGGTCCTTGATCGCTTCGGCGGCGTGCAGCATCTCGATCATGCGCGCCCAGTGATAGCCCAGCGTCGCGCCAGCGGCGCGGCCCTCGTCGAAGGCGATGAAGTCCTTGCGCTCGTGGTCGGCGAGCGGCGTCGGGATGAAGTCGCAGATCGTCACGCGCGTCAGCGGACCGACGCGATACCAGCCTTCCTCCGGCCCAAGCGAGCGAAAGAAGGGGAATTTCATGTAGGACCAGGACTTCACTTCCTCGAAGATGTAGTCCCAGTAATGACCGTAATCGACGTGATCGAACAGCGTCTTGCCATCCAGCGTGCGCGCACGCAGGCCGCCGTGGTAGAGATCCATCGCGCCGTCGGCACGGATCAGCGACAGGCCATGGGCGTTGAAGCGGCCAAATTCGTTGTAGAGCGTGATGTTCTGCTCGAACAGCTGCTTCGCCAGATGCACGGCCTCGCGGCTCCAGGACACCATCTGGTAGATGTCCTTCTTCAGCAGATCGCGCTCTTCGCGGCTGAGATTCTTGTTGACGCCGCCGGGAACGGAGCCCGTGCCATGCACGCGTTTGCCGGCGGTCAGGCGGATGACTTCCTGGCCATACTTGCGCAACAACACCCCCTTTTTCGCCGTCTCAGGATAGGCGGCGGCGACGCCGACGATGTTGCGCTTCGCCACTTCGGAGTCGAAGCCGAACAGCATGTCCGGTGACGAGAGGTGAAAAAAGTGCAGCGCGTGCGATTGCAGGATCTGGCCATAGTGCATCAGCCGGCGCATCTTTTCGGCCGTCGGCGTCAGATGCTTGGCGCCGACGATCATGTCCAGCGCCTTCGAGGCGGCCAGATGGTGCGATACCGGACAGATGCCGCACAGGCGCTGCACCATGACCGGCACTTCCCAGTAGGGGCGGCCCTGGATGAATTTTTCGAAGCCGCGGAATTCGACGATGTGCAGGCGGGCCTGTTGCACGACATTGTCCTCGTCGAGCAGCAGTGTCACCTTGCCATGCCCCTCGACGCGCGAGATCGGGTCGATGGCGATGCGCTTGAGTTTTTCCGGCTGGGCGGCGGTTTCAAGTTCGAAACTCATGGTGTGATCCTCATGGTGTGCAGTAGGCAGTCGGTAGTATGCAGATGAGTTCTGCCCTCTGCCCTTTGCTTTCTACCTGTCCGTGCTCAATCGTAATGTAGCAAGCCGTGACCGAGGTGCGGCGTGCGCCCGGCGACCAGATCGGTGAGGAATTTCCAGATCGCGTCGGCCGGCGGCGGACAGCCAGGCAAGAAGTAATCGACTTTGACCACTTCGTGGATCGGATGCACCTTGTCGAGCGGCAGCGGCAGTTCCGGGTCATTCGGGATGTGGCTGCCGCGCGCCAAGCTGCTTTCAGTCTCATAGACTTCCTCGAGGATGTCGCGCAGGTCGAGATGGTTGCGCTGGGCCGGCAGGCCGCCATTGACCGCGCAGGCACCCATGGCGATGAGCGTTTTGCAGTTTTGGCGGAATTCGCGCAGCACATGCACGTTTTCGGCATTGCACACGCCGCCTTCGATGATGCCGAGATCGCAGCGGCCGACTTGCTTGATGTCGGTGATCGGCGAACGGTCGAACTCGACGACTTCGAGCAATTCAAGGATGCGCTCGTCGATGTCGAGGAAGGACATGTGGCAGCCGAAGCAGCCGGCCAGCGAGGTCGTCGCCACTTTCAGTTTTTCAGTCATGGAGTGCCTCCGTTTGCGAGACCGGCTGCGGGTCGAATTTGCGCTTGCCGATCGGCAGCGCGAAGCCGACGCGCTTTTTCAGGATGACGCCGACCGGGCAGATGCTGGCGGCGCGGTCGGTGACGGCGAAATCGGTGTCGCCGAGACGGCCGGATTCGGCATTGACGATCAGATGCGAGTGGATGCCGCGCCCGGAAAGCGCAAAGACATTCTTGCCGTCGATCTCGCGGCTGGCGCGCACGCACTGTTCGCACATGATGCAGCGGTTGAAGTCGAGCAGCACGTCCGGATGTGAGGCATCGACCGGTCGGTCGGGATAAAAATGGTCGAAATGCGGGCTCATCATGCCCATCTCGTAGGCAGTGGCCTGCAACAGGCAGTTGCCGCTCTTTTCGCACGATGGGCAGAAATGATTGCCCTCGACGAACAGCATTTGCAGGATCGTGCGGCGTTTGTCATCGAGTTCGGTCGTGCGGTTCTCGACTTCCATGCCGGCCGCGGCTTGCATCGTGCAGGCAGCGCCGAAGCGGTTGCCGACCTTGACCGTACAGAGCTTGCACGAGCCGTGCGGCTTGAATTCCGGATGCCAGCACAAGTGGGGGATGAACTTGCCAGCGGCGCGCGCCGCTTCCATCACCGTTTGGCCGGGCGTGAAGGGAATCTCCTCACCGTCAAGGAAAAAGACATTCTCGCTCATGGATGGGCTCCCGTGCTCAAATGGGCGGCGGCATCATCGCGGCCGGTCATCTGCCGCGCCTGCGACAGCGCGGCATCGAGATCGAAGGCCGGCACATAGTCGAGCGACTTCAGCCGCTTCTCGTAGGCCGGACGGAACTTGTTCAGCGTGTCGAAGACGGCATTGCAGGCCGTGCTGCCCAGACCGCAATGGCTGGCTTCCTTCATTAACCGGTGCAGCTTAAACAATTCGTTGATGTCATAAGGCGAGCCGTGGCCGGCGGCGATCTTGTCCATCAGGTTGCGCACCAGCGAGGTGCCGACGCGGCAGGGGGTGCAGAAGCCGCAGGATTCGTGGGCGAAGAAATGGGCGAAGTTACGCGCCATGTCGAACATGTCGCGCCGGCAATCGAAGATCATGAACGCGCCGGCGGTCGGGATGTCCTCGAAAGCGATGCGGCGGTGGAATTCCTCGCGGCTGACCGTGACCCCAGACGGGCCGGAAACCTGCACGCCCTGCGTGCGCTCGCCGGCACCGGCGTCCAGCAGAATCTGGCCGACCGTGACGCCAAACGGATACTCATAAATGCCCGGCCGGGCACAATCGCCGCTCACCGAGAGGATCTTGGTGCCGGCCGACTTCGGAGTGCCAAGGCCAGCATACCAGGCGCCGCCGTGCTTGGCGATCAGACAGGCCGCGGCCAGCGTCTCGACGTTGTTGACCGTGGTCGGCTGGCCGAGGTAGCCGTGGGTGACCGGGAAGGGCGGCCGGATGCGCGGCCGGCCCGGCTTGCCTTCGAGCGATTCGATGAGCGCCGATTCTTCACCACAGATGTAAGCGCCGGCGCCGAGGTGAATCTCGATGTCGAAAGCGAAACCGCGGTCGAGAATGTCGCGGCCGAGCAGCTTATCGGCGCGACGGCGGGAAAGCACCGCTTCGAGCGGCTCGAGCAGATACCGGTATTCGCCGCGCAGATAGAGCAAGCCCTTTTTTGCCCCCACCACCAGTCCGGCCAGGGTCATGCCCTCGAAAACCAGATCGGCGTAGGAAGTGAGCAACACGCGATCCTTGAACGTGCCCGGTTCGCCCTCGTCGGCATTGCAGACGACGTAGTGCGCTTCGCCCGGCGCGTTGCGGCAGGACTCCCACTTCAGACCGGTAGCAAAGCCGGCGCCGCCCCGACCGCGCAGATTGGCCGCCTTGATCTCGGCCAGCATGCCTTCGGCGCCACGGGCCAGCGCGGCGGCGAGGGCCTCGCCCGGCATCAGGCCGTGATCGAGCAGCGGCCCCTTGCGGCGGATGTTGTCCTCGATGCGGAAAAACTCGGCCGGCCAAGCGGCGAGCGGCGTTTCATTGCGGATCAGCTCGACGATAGCATCGACACGTTCGGGCGTCATGCGGGTGATGGCACGGTAATTGACCAGGATCGCCGGTCCCTGATCGCACATGCCGGTGCAGGAGGTCGTATCGACGCTGACCAGCCCATCTTCCGAAACGCGCCCCGGCTCCAGCCACAGCTTCTGGCACATGCTCTGCATCAGGTCGAGGTTGCCGAGCATGCGGTCGGTAATGTTGTCCGACCACAGCACGCGGTAACGGCCGCGCGGTTCGGTGTGGAAGAAGCTGTAGAAGCCCGCGGTGGCGGCGACTTTGGCGCGCGGCCAGCCGATACCAGCAGCGATATGGGTCAGCACCTCGGGGGGCAACCAGCCGAGTGCTTCCTGCGTCTCGCGCAGGATCTGCATCAGGCGCGTGCCGTCGTGTCGATGGCGGTCGAGGATGGCGTCGACGGTGGACGCGAACGAAGTGAGGGGCAGGGATTCTTCTGCCATGGCAGTCTCCGAGGAAGAGGGCGGCACTGCGTGAATCGAAGCCGGAACGGTGGATCTTGGCTTTCAGCCTTGGGGAAACGCTGAACAATTGCAGCGCGGGCGCATCGCGGCGTTGCGCGCTGCTCTATCCCGCTCGCGGCTTTTTTCCGCGTTTCCTTAGAGCCGGAGCGCTGTCGGGCATGACCCGACGACCGTTGGCAAGCTTAGCGCGCCAAGATTACCGTTTCTTGCGCCAGATCAATTTTAGGCCGTAGGCATGGCTGGGAATGCGCGGCGAAATCATCGCCGGGTGGCAATCGAACAGCGGCGGCCGGCGGCGCGGCGTGTTCGTGGTGGCCTGAAAACGAAAGTCAGTTCCGCCGGCACGGCGGTACTGACCTCGGCAAAAAAAAGCCGCCGGCAGGGCTGCCGACGGCCGGTCGGATGCGGCTTTCGCGATGATGAAGGGTTGCTTTGCCGTCCTTCCGGTCTCTGCCGGCAAGGCCGGGGCAGCCGGCTGCGCAGCGCTGCGCTCGTTTCCCTGCGGGAGAGGAGTACGGCGCATTCGCGCGGCGAGCTTATTTGATGACCGCGTTCAGCTCGCCCTTCTTGTAGCGCTCGGCCATCTTTTCCAGCGGGATGGCCTTGATCTTGCTTGCCATACCGGCACAACCAAAGGCTTCATAGCGCGCCTTGCAGATTTCCTTCATCGCCTTGCGCGCTTCGGCGAGGTACTTGCGCGGGTCGAAGTTCTTGCGGTCCTTGTTGAGGAACTGGCGGATCGCGCCGGTGGAGGCCATGCGCAGATCGGTGTCGATGTTGACCTTGCGCACGCCGTTCTTGATGCCCTCGACGATTTCCTCGACCGGCACGCCGTAGGTCGCGCCCATCTCGCCGCCGTTCTCGTTGATGATCTTCAGCCAGTCCTGCGGCACGCTGGAGGAGCCGTGCATGACGAGGTGGCAGTTGGGGATGCGGGCGTGGATTTCCTTGATGCGGTCGATCCTGAGCACCGCGCCCGTCGGCGGCCGGGTGAACTTGTAGGCGCCGTGGCTGGTGCCGATGGCAATCGCCAGCGCATCGACGCCGGTCTGCTTGACGAATTCGGCGGCCTCATTCGGATCGGTGAGCAGCTGGTCGTGCGAGAGCTTGCCTTCGGCGCCGTGGCCGTCTTCCTTCTCGCCCTGGCCGGTTTCCAGTGAGCCGAGACAGCCGAGCTCGCCTTCCACCGAGACGCCGATGGCGTGGGCGATTTCGACGACGTGCTTGGTGACGCGCACGTTGTACTCGAAGCTCGATGGGGTCTTGGCGTCCTCCATCAGCGAGCCATCCATCATGACGCTGGAGAAGCCAGAGCGCATCGACTGGATGCAGATCGCTGGGCTGGCACCGTGGTCTTGGTGCATGACGATCGGGAGGTCAGGGTGGGTCTCGATGGCAGCCTCGATCAGCTTGCGCAGATAGGCCTCGCCGGCGTATTTGCGGGCGCCGGCCGAGCCTTGCATGATGACCGGGCTGTTCGTCTCCTCGGCAGCTTCCATGATGGCCTGGATCTGCTCGAGGTTGTTGACGTTGAACGCGGGCAGGCCGTAGCCATTTTCGGCGGCGTGGTCGAGCAGTTGACGCATCGATACGAGAGGCATATCAGTCTCCTTGTTGTCGTTGGGTGAAACAAAACGAAAGAATGTGTCGTGAACGAACGAGCCACGTGGCAACCACTGCTGCGGTGTTTCAGTGGCTGGGCCGATGTTCTCCGACACGCACGATTTTCAGCGTGTTCGTGCCTCCAGGCTGGCCGATCGGTTCGCCGGAAGTTAGCACGATCAAGTCGCCCTGCGCTACCGCGCCGGCGCGGATCAGGGTCTCTTCGGCTTCGCGCAGTTGCTCGTCACGGTCGAAACCGGTGTAACGCATCATCAGCGGATAAACGCCTTTGAACAGGCTGGCTTTGTAGCGCGTGCGCGGATCGGGCGTGAGCGCATAGATCGGTACGCTGCAGTCCAGGCGGCTCATCCACAGGGCGGTCGAACCGGATTCGGTCAGCGCCGCGATGGCTTTGACCTTCAGGTGATGGGCGGTGAACAGCGCTGCCATGGCGATCGATTGATCGATGCGCGTGAAGATGCGGTCGAGGAAATGGGTGTCGAGGCGCATTTCGGCCGATTTTTCCGCCTCGATGCAGATGCGCGCCATCGCTTCCACCGTCTGAACCGGGTAGTGACCGGCAGCGGTTTCGGCGGACAGCATCACGGCATCGGTACCATCGAGCACGGCATTGGCGACGTCGGACACCTCGGCGCGTGTCGGCACGGGCGAGTGAATCATCGACTCCATCATCTGCGTCGCGGTGATGACGAACTTGTTCGCTTCGCGCGCGGCGCGGATGATGCGCTTTTGCAGCGCCGGCACGGCGGCATCGCCCATCTCGACCGCCAGATCGCCGCGCGCGACCATGACGCCATCGCAGGCGTGCAGGATGTCCTCGAGGTTGGCGATCGCTTCGACGCGCTCGATCTTGGCGATGATCAGCGCTTGTGAGCCGATTTCCTGCAGCAACTGCCGGGCTAGACGCAGGTCGCCGCCGGATTTCGGGAAGGAAACGGCGACGAAATCGACTTCGAGGGCAGCGGCGGTCTTGATGTCTTCCATGTCCTTGGGCGTCAAAGCGGGCGCCGACAGGCCGCCGCCTTGCTTGTTGATCCCCTTGTTGTTGGACAGTTCGCCGCCTTGACGAACGATGCAATGAATCTCGCCTTCGTCGATGCGCTCGACGGTCATGACGATGCGACCGTCGTCGAGCAGCAGGACGTCGTCGGGACGCACGTCCTCGATCAGTTCGGGGTAATCGAGGCCGACGCGACCCGAGTCGCCGAGCGCACATGCGACATCGAGGACGAAACGCTGACCGGTTTTGAGCAGAACCTTGCTGCCGGCGAACTTGCCGATGCGAATCTTCGGTCCCTGCAGGTCGGCCATAGCGCCGACGGTGCGGCCGTGGATGCGCATCGCGTTACGCACATTCTCCAGTCGCTCACGATGATCGTCTGGCGTGCCATGAGAGAAGTTGAGCCGCACGACGTCGATGCCAGCGGCGACGAGTTCGGAAAGTATCTTGGGATCGCTCGAAGCAGGCCCGAGCGTGGCGACGATTTTTGTGCTGCGTTGCATCAAATAAAAAGGGCCGCTTGCGCGGCCCTGTCCAAAAAGTCAGCCGTTGGCACGCTTTTCGAGAATATCGACCGCCGGCAGAACTTTGCCTTCGAGATATTCGAGAAACGCACCGCCGGCGGTGGAGATATAAGACACCTTGTCGTAGATGTCGTACTTCTGGATCGCGGCGATGGTGTCGCCGCCGCCAGCGAGGGAAAAGCCCTTGGCGTTGGCAATCGCCATGGCCACGGTCTTGGTGCCTTCACCGAACTGGTCGAACTCGAACACGCCCACCGGGCCATTCCAGACGATGGTGCCGGCCTGGGCGATGATGTCGGCGAGCTGCTGCGCCGACTTCGGTCCGATGTCGAAGATCATGTCGTCGTCGGCGACCGCGTCGGCACTCTTCAGCACCGCCGGTTCGTTGGCGTCGAATTTCTTGCCGACGACGACATCGACGGCGATGGGAATGCTCGCGCCGCGCTTGGCCATCTTCTCCATCAGTGCCTGGGCGGTCGGTACGAGATCGTCCTCGCACAGCGACTTGCCGACGTTTTTGCCGGCGGCCTTGAGGAAGGTATTGGCGATGCCGCCGCCGACGACGAGCTGGTCGACCTTCTCCGACAGCGCTTCGAGTACGGTCAGCTTGGTCGATACCTTGGAGCCGCCAACGATGGCGACCATCGGTCGGGCCGGATTGGCGAGCGCCTTGTCGAGCGCTTCGAGTTCCTCGGTCAGCAGGAAGCCGGCGCAGGCGACCGGGGCGAACTGGGCGATGCCGTGCGTCGAGGCCTCGGCGCGATGCGCCGTGCCGAAGGCGTCCATGACGAAGACGTCGCACAGCGCGGCGTATTGCTTCGCCGTTTCCTCGGCGTTCTTCTTCTCGCCCTTGTTGATGCGGCAGTTCTCCAGCAGCACGACCTCGCCTTCGGCGACTTCGAAACCACCATCGACCCAGTTCTGGATCACGCGCACCGGCTTGCCGAGCTTGGCGGACATCACGTCGGCGACGGGCTGGAGCGAATCTTCGGGCTTGAACTCGCCCTCGGTCGGCCGACCGAGGTGCGAGGTGACCATGACCTTGGCGCCCGCCTTCATCGCGTGTTCGATGGTGGGCATCGAGGCGGTGATGCGCGCGTCGGAAGTGACCTTGCCGTCCTTGACCGGCACGTTGAGGTCGGCGCGGATGAAGACGCGTTTGCCCTTCAGGTCAAGGTCGGTCATGCGAATGAACTTAGGCATGAATGCTCCTTCATTGCGGATCAGTCGGGGGCAGGGAAGGGGCGGGAGCCGCGCTCCCGCCCGAAATGCCCGGCTTACTTGGCGACGTGCTGCACGAAGCGCAGCATGTTGCAGGTGTAGCCGTACTCGTTGTCGTACCAAGCCACGACCTTGACGAAGGTTGGGTCAAGCTGGATGCCGGCCTCGGCGTCGAAGATCGAAGGCTGGCCACAGCCGCGGAAATCGGTCGAGACGACCTTTTCGTCGGTGTAGCCGAGCACACCCTTGAGCGGACCGGACTCGGAGGCTTCCTTCATCGCCTTGCAGATGTCCTCGTAAGAGGTTTCCTTGAGGAGCTCGACGGTGAGATCGACGACGGAGACGTCGGAGGTCGGCACGCGGAAAGCCATGCCGGTGAGCTTCTTGTTGAGCTCGGGGATGACCTTGCCGACGGCCTTGGCGGCGCCGGTCGAGGACGGGATGATGTTCTCGAGGATACCGCGGCCGCCGCGCCAGTCCTTCGCGGACGGGCCATCGACGGTCTTCTGCGTCGCGGTGGCGGCATGCACGGTGCTCATCAGGCCGCGCTTGATGCCAAAATTATCGTGCAGCACCTTGGCGACCGGCGCCAGGCAGTTGGTGGTGCAGGAGGCGGCCGAGACGATGGTCTCGCCGGCATACTTCTCGTGGTTCACGCCATAGACGAACATCGGCGTGTCGTCCTTCGAGGGCGCCGACTGCACGACCTTCTTGGCACCGGCGTCGATGTGCTTCTGGCAGGTTTCCTTGGTGAGGAAGAAGCCGGTGGATTCGATGACGATGTCGGCGCCCGCCTCAGCCCACTTGAGGTTGGCGGGATCCTTTTCGGCGGTCAGGCGGATCTTCTTGCCATTGACCACCAAGTGGTTGCCGTCGATCTGGATGTCGCCGTTGAAGCGGCCATGCACCGAGTCGTACTTGAGCATGTAGGCGAGGTAGCCGGGTTCGAGCAGGTCGTTGATGGCGACGACTTCGATCTCGGGAAAGTCCTTGGCGATGGCGCGGAACGCCATGCGGCCGATGCGGCCGAAACCATTGATACCGACTTTGATCGTCATGTTTTTTCTCTCCTGTGTGTGATCAGATGAACGATTCGACGGCCTTCACGACGTTCGCCACCGTGAAACCGAATTCCTTGAACAGCACGCCGGCCGGGGCCGACTCGCCGAAGCGGTCGATGCCGATCACCGCGCCTTCGCCGCCGAGATATTTCCACCAGCCGTCGGTGACGCCGGCTTCGATGACGATCGTCGGCAAGCCCTTGGGCAGCACGCTGTCCTTGTAAGCCTGGTCCTGACGGTCGAAGACGTTGGTCGAGGGCATCGAGACGACGCGCACCGGGATGTCTTCCTGCGCCAGCGCGGTCTGCGCCTTGAGGGCGAGGTCGACTTCCGAGCCCGTGGCGATCAGTACCGCCTTGGCCGGACCTTTGGCTTCGGACAGGACATAGCCCCCCCTGCCGATGGCTTCGATGGTCGCCGCATCGCGCGGCACGAAGGGTAGATTCTGGCGCGATAGGCACAGGCTGGTCGGGCCGTGGCGCTTTTCGACCGCGGCGCACCAGGCGACCATCGTCTCGACGGTGTCGCAGGGGCGCCAGACGTCCATGTTCGGGATCAGGCGCAGCGTGGCGATCTGCTCGATCGGCTGGTGCGTCGGGCCGTCTTCGCCCAGCCCGATCGAGTCGTGCGTGAACACGTAGATCACGCGCTGCTTCATCAGCGCCGACATGCGCAGCGCGTTGCGGGCATATTCGGAGAACATCAGGAAGGTGCCGCCGAAGGGCAGGATGCCACCGTGCAGCGCCATGCCGTTCATGATGTGGGCCATGCCGAACTCGCGCACGCCGTAGGAGATGTAGTTGCCGGTGCTCTTGCCCGAGACATGCTTGCAGCCCGTCCAGTTGGTCAGGTTCGAGCCGGTCAGGTCGGCGGAGCCGCCAACGAACTCGGGCAGCACCGGCGCCAGCGCGTTGATGGCGATCTGGCTGGCTTTGCGCGTGGCGACGGTTTCGCCTTTTTCGTTCACGGCGGCGATGGCCTTGGCCTTCACCTCGTTCCAATTGGCCGGCAGTTCCTTGGCCATGCGGCGTTTGAACTCGGCCGCTTCGGCCGGATAGGTCTTGGCGTAGTGCTCGAACTTGCGGTTCCATTCGGCCTCCCACTCGGCGCCCTTCTTCCTGGCATCCCAGGCCTCATAGACTTCCAGCGGGATCTCGAAGGGACCGAAGTGCCAGCCGATGTGCGGCCGGGCGGCGGCGATCTCGGCGTCGCCCAGCGGCGCGCCATGCACGTCGTGGGTGCCGGCCTTGTTCGGCGAACCAGCGCCGATGATGGTCTTGCACTGGATGAAGGTCGGGCGGTCGGTCACCGCCTTGGCTTCCTCGATCGCCTTGTGCAGGGCCTCCGGGTCGTGGCCGTTGACGTTCGGAATGACGTGCCAGCCGTAGGCCTCGAAGCGCTTGCAGGTGTCGTCGGTAAACCACCCCTCGACGTGGCCGTCGATGGAGATGCCGTTGTCGTCCCAGAAGGCGGTCAGCTTGCCCAGGCCCCAGGTGCCGGCCAGGGCGCACGCTTCGTGCGAGATGCCTTCCATCAGGCAGCCGTCGCCGAGGAACACCCAGGTGCGGTGATCGACGATCTCGTGGCCGGGCTTGTTGAACTCGGCGGCCAGGAGTTTCTCGGCCATCGCTATGCCGACGGCGTTGGTGATGCCCTGGCCCAAGGGGCCGGTGGTGGTCTCGACGCCGGGGGTGTAGCCGTACTCGGGGTGGCCCGGGGTCTTGGAATGCAGCTGGCGGAAGTTCTTGATGTCGTCGATGGTGACGTCGTAGCCGGTCAGGTGCAAGAGCGCGTAGATCAGCATCGAGCCGTGACCGTTCGACAGCACGAAGCGGTCGCGGTTGGCCCACTGCGGGTTGTTGGGGTTGTGGCGCAGGTGGTGGTTCCACAGCACCTCGGCGATCTCGGCCATGCCCATGGGGGCGCCGGGGTGGCCGGAGTTGGCCTTCTGCACGGCATCCATGGCCAGGGCGCGGATCGCGCTGGTCAGGTTGTTGAACACGGGCGGCTCGAAGTCGCTGAATGTTGCAGTCATGAATTTCCCTCGGTGAGCGTTGGCAACATGGCGCACGCGCGCGCCGGCGTCGGATTATCGGCCAAAACGGCTGGCCAGAACAATCGGCCGGCTGCGTGCCTGCCGTGATGGCGGTTCAGATGGACATCGCGCGCCGGCGATTCTCCATCAGGCGCAGAATCATCGGCGTGAAGATCAGTTGCATGGCCAACTCCATCTTGCCGCCGGGGATGACAATGGTGTTGGCACGGGACATGAACGAGTCGTGGATCATCGACAGCAGATAGGGAAAATCGATCCCTCTCGGATTGGCGAAGCGGATGATGACGAAACTCTCGTCCGGTGTCGGAATGTCGCGCGTGATGAATGGGTTGGAAGTGTCGACGGTCGGTACACGCTGGAAGTTCACATGCGTGCGCGAGAACTGCGGCGTGATGTAATTCACATAATCCGGCATGCGGCGCAAGATGGTGTCGACGACGGCTTCGGTCGAATAGCCGCGCGCGCCCTTGTCGCGGATCAGTTTCTGGATCCATTCGAGGTTGACCACCGGTACGACGCCGATCAGCAGATCGGGGTACTGGGCGACGTTGACGGTGTCGGTAACGACGGCGCCATGCAGACCTTCATAGAACAGCACGTCGGAAGGCGGCAGTTCCTGCCACGGGGTGAACGTGCCGGCTTCCTGCTTCCAGGGTTCCGCCTCCTCGGCATTGTGCAGATAGTAGCGACGCTTGCCGGTTCCGGTTTCGCTGTAGGTACGGAACAGGTTTTCCAGTTCGTCGAGGATGTTCGCTTCCGGGCCGAAGTGTGACAGATGGTTGTTGCCTTTCTTGGCGGCTTCGGCCATGGCTTCCTTCATCTGCTTGCGGTCGTAGCGGTGATAGGAATCGCCTTCGATGATGGCTGCCGTGATGTTTTCGCGCCGGAAGATGTGTTGGAAAGTCCGGGTGACCGTGGAGGTACCGGCGCCGGACGAGCCGGTGATGGCGATGATGGGGTGCTTGACCGACATGCGAATCTCTCCTGGAATTACGTGTTGCGAAACAATGAGCGGCTGCCGAACAGCGGCAGATCGTAACTATTGTGATCGCGGCCCTCGATGTAGTCGACGTGATAGCGATGGATGCGTTCGACTTCGCTCTTCGTGCCGAAGATGAAGGGCGCACGCTGATGCAGAGCGCTGGGCGTGACGTCGAGCAGGCGATTGCGACCGGTGATCGCGCCGCCGCCGGCCTGCTCGATGATGAAGGCGATCGGATTTGCTTCATAGATCAAGCCCAGGCGTCCGCCGGCTTCGCGTGTCTTTTCGTCGACTGGATAGAGGAACACACCGCCGCGGACCAGGATGCGGAAGGTTTCGGCGATCAGCGACGAAGCCCAGCGCATGCCGAAGTCGCGGCCACGCGGGCCTTCCTTGCCGGCGAGCAGTTCCTGGACATAGCGGCGCACCGGCGGTTCCCAGTGACGCTCGTTCGAGGCGTTGATGGCAAAAGTGCTGGCCGTCTCGGGTAGACGCATGTTGCGGTGCGTGAGGATGAACTCGCCCAGATCGCGATCGAGCGTGAACCCATTGACGCCCTGACCCGTGGTGTAAACCAGGCGGGTCGAAGCGCCATAGAGAACGAAGCCGGCGGCAACGAGATTACGGCCTGACTGGAGAAAATCCTCGACCGTCGCCGGTCGCGACGGATCCGGCGCGTGCAGCACCGAGAAGATCGTGCCGGTCATGAAATTGATGTCGAGATTGCCCGAGCCGTTGAGCGGGTCAAAGATCAGCAGGTATTTGCCGCGTGGATACTCGGGAGGAATCGGCAGGAAACCTTCGGCCGCTTCCGAGGCGATGCCGGCCAGGTGCCCAGCCCAGATGTCGCCCTTGATCATCGCGTCGTGGGCGAATTTTTCCAGATAGAGCTGGGGATCCTCGCCCTCGCTGCCCAGGCAGCCGCGCGAGATGGCGTGGCTGATGGTCTTGCTGGCGGTGGCGATGTCGTTGAGCAGCGCCGAGAAGTCGCCCGTGGCGCCTTCGGCCTTGCGTTGTTGGTCGATGATGAACTGCGTGAGTGTGACACGCCCCACTTCTTGCATGGTCGATCTCCTCCTCATTGTCTGCCGAGCGTTTCCCTTGGCCTGCGCTGATGCGGATTCGTGGGCCGCCAGGGGATGGAACGCTCGGGGTGGCACTTTGTGTTTCCCGAATCACGACCGCCGACTGGCAGCGATGGTCGAACATCGACTGCAGGCGCACGAAACCAGCCATGCGTCGCCGTTGCCCTGTCGTTCGCGCTTCTCCCGAAAGAAAAGCCCCGCCCCTTGCGGGGCGGGGTCGAACTGGCAGTCATGCCAGAGGGAGTGGAGAAGCGCAGCCCGCCGAAGGCCGCATTCCGGATGCCGGCGGCGGTGCCGCCCAGCGAATTGCGCGCAATGTTATCTGCTGCGCTCGTTACTGCGATTCATATTTTCTTATCGTCCGAATAAAGCGCCTATGATGGCGTGCACAATGACAAAACAATCATATCGCGTCGATCCGCAAACGGTGCAGGCCTGTTTAAGCCCTTCGGTCAGCCGCAGAACGGGAGGCGATTGGTTGGCTCACGGTCATGGTGGGCAGATTGATCGAAAGTCAGCCCGGTTGGCATGGCGCGGCAGCCTGTCGGGTCCCGTGTTTGGGGCTATTCGTTGCGCAAGGCGGCCAGCGGTAACAGCTCCAGGGCTCGACCGACGGGCACGTAGACCGCATCGTCGAGATCGAAGCCGAGCACCTGTCCTTTGCGCTCCATGACGCCGATGACGCGGTAGCGCTCGCCGGCGACGCGCAGGCGGGCACAGAGCGGATTTTCCCCGCCGAACAACTCGCGCGCCACTTTTGCCCCGAGCACGACGAAGGCGCGCGCCGAACGTGGATCGTCCGCGGGCAGGAACTGGCCCTGTGCCAGATCGAGATGGCGCACTTCGCGCATTTCGGCGGTCGTGCCGAGGATGGTCGCCTCTCGCCTGAGCGCCTGGTAGCGTACCTCGCCGGTACCGACCACCAGCGGCGCGATGCGGCGCACGGCCGGGCTGCGCTGCAGGGCGAGCGCATCGTCGAGGGTCAGCGGTCTAGGCGTCTTCGCCATGACGATGCCCGGTGTCACACCGCCGGTTTCCGTGCGACCGGGCAGGGCGATCAGCAGGTGTGTGCCGAGAGCGCCGAACTGGGTCAGGACATAGCGGCGCGCAACACCACGCGGTGCCGGCGCAGCGATCGATGCCGCGTTTTTCCGGCAGTCTTTTCCCCGCGGAAGGCGATCGAGGGAGTCGGGTTCCCTCTCACTCAATGCTCATCGTGACTGGCGACGCCGTCCTCAAGCGGCAGCCCGGAGTCGGGGTCCATCCAATCCGAGATACCCATCTCGGATTCGGCCTCCATCAGGCTCGCGACATCGGCGATCTCGTCGGCATCCTCACCCAACCGGCCTTCGATGGCCGCGGTGAGGCTGGGATAGGGGCCGACTTCTTCCCCGGTTTGTTCATCGTGCCAGTAAAAGCCATCCGGTCGCTCGATGATACGGGCGCTGTCATCGACATCGACGATTTGCCTGTGTTTGTTCATGACCACCTCCAGTGTTGGGCAATACCCGATCGTAGGAAACCGCGGCGATCGTTCACCGCCTGATGCTGCGCGCTATCGCGGGCAGCGGTGGCTCAGCTGCCAGTCTTCTTCGATTGGCAATCTAACGCCAAGCGTCGCGACTGTCCAGCCATCACCGGGCAGCAAGGGATGGGTGCTTCGCCGCGTCGCCGAATGAATGAAAGCGCAGGCGCATCGCGGCGTCGCGCACCGTTCGCGTTCCTGGTCGGCTCATCAACTGGCTGGGCCGGCGCTGGCGGTGGAACTTTCGCTGCCGAGAGAATCCAACCTTGTGCCATGCTCTGTTTGCGTGATCGCGCACCGATCGCGGCGCGGACGCGAAGCGTAGGAAAGAGATCATGGACACGATGTCAAGGCTTTGCCGGGAGGAAGGGCCATGAAGCACATTCTTGCGGCCAGCGATTTTTCTCACGCCGCCGAGACGGCGGCACGGCGTGCGGTTGCTCTGGCGCAGAATACCGGCGCAGCGCTGGAGATCGTGCATGCGCTGTACCAGCCGCCGCTGGCCGAGGCCTGGCGGCGGCTGGCCGAGGGCAAGGGGTTGAGCGAGGAGAAGCTGGCGGAGCATGCGGCGCAGCGGCTGGCCGAGCTGGCGACCCGGCTGGAACAGCGTCAGGGCGTCAAGCCGCTGATGCGCGTGTTGCGCGGCAAGCCGCCACAGGCCATCGTCGCACACGCCCGGGAAGCCGGCAGCGATCTGATCGTCGTCGGAGCGCATGGCGAGCATTTCCTGCTCGACCTGTTCGTCGGCTCGACGGCAACGAAGCTGATGCGCCTGTCGCCGGTGCCGGTGCTGCTGGTCAAGCAGCCGCCGGCGGGCGACTATGAGCGGGTGCTGATCGCCACCGACTTTTCGCCGGTTGCGCACGCGGCGGCCGAGCTGGCGGCGGAACTGTTTCCGGCTGCCGACCTCTTCCTTTTCCATGCCTATGAAGTGCCGTTCGAGCGCGAGATGTATTACGCCGGTACCGACGATGAAGTGGTCGATCATTACCGTCGCCTGGGTGAGAGCGAGGCGCGGCGGCAGATGGCGGAATTCGCCGCGACGCTCGCTACGCCGGAGCGCTATGCGCGCAAGGTGCGCCACGGTTATGCGCCGACCCTGATCAACCAGTATGCCGCCGAGCAGGGGACCGATCTGCTGGTGCTTGGCGCCCGTGGTCAGTCCGAACTGGCGGCCACATTGCTCGGCAGTGTCGCGGCGCACATGGTGCTGGAGGCGCGCAGCGATCTGCTGCTGGTGCCGTCCCCGGCGCGGTGATGCACCGGCGGGCGGCGCTCGCCGGAGCGGCGCGCAGCACGTACGGCGGCGGGCGAAAGTCAGCCTGGTCGGCACGGCGTGAGCATCGCTCGGGCCGCCACATCGGCGCCGGACCGAGGAAGGGGTTGCGGCCGCCTTCTCCGAGTTCGCTGATCAGACCTTCGACTTCGAAGTCGCGCTGCGGCGAATTCCAGGTGACGCGCAGCGGGCCATTCCCGATCAAGAGCCCATCTAGCCGTTGCGGTCGGCGACGAATCCCGGCCAGTCGTCGGGGGCATCGAGCGCGGGCAAGTCGAAGCCGCAGTCGAACGGCAGGTTGGTGTCGCGGGCGGCTGGCCATCCCGGTCACCGACGCTCAAGTCTTCGCCGCCCGTGCGGCGTGCCCCTTCAATCGCACCGGCGGCAGGTGTTGGCGCAGGCACTGGCGGCGCTCGGGGCCGACCTTGCCCTTGCAGGCTTCCCTGGCCTGCTGGCGCATCTGGCAGCGTTCCGGATCCGGTGCGCGCCGGCAATCCGGCGGTGGCAGATGATCCTCGATGCACTGGCGGCGCGCCTCGCCGCGCAATGCGCGGCAGGAAGCGCGTGCCTGTGGCATCGCCATGCAGCGCGCCGGATCGCGCGCCTGCGTGCAGTCACGTGCCGGGGCCGGCAGCGGTTGGGCGAGGACCGCTGACGGGACGAATAGTCTGGAGACCGCCAGGGCAAGCGTCGCGGCGAGCAGGGCAGGGCGGAGGTTCATCACGGGTTCCTCGACGAGGGGCAGTGGTGTGGCGCAAACGATGCACGGCCGATTCTACGTCCGCCCAAGCCCGGCACAGCGCCGGACACGGCGCAGGATCCGGGCGTATAGTTGCAAGTCATGGAAAACAACCCACCGCGCGACCGGCGGCTCGGCCTGGTCGAAGTCGTCGATGCGCTGCTCGCCGATGGCCTCGTGCCGGTTGCCGAAGCAGAACGCTTCAAGCTAGAGCGGCGCTATTACCAGGGCGAGACCCATCCGCTGGTGCTGATCGCCGAACAGCACTGGAAACAGCCGCAGCCGCCACACCGGCCACTCGATCTCGAGACGCTCACCCAGTGGCTGGCGCGCTGGTCGGGGCTCGACTACTACCACATCGACCCGCTGAAGATCAACTTCTCGGCGGTGACCGAGGTGATGTCGAATGCCTACGCGACGCGCTTTCGCATCCTGCCGGTCGAGGTGCGTCTGCACGAGGTGGTCATCGCCACCGCCGAACCGTTCCAGCGCGGCTGGGAGAACGAGCTCAAGCCGATCCTGCACAAGGAAATCCGCCGGGTGATCAGCAACCCGGAGGACATTGCCCGCTATCAGGTCGAGTTCTACAACCTAGCCAAATCGGTCAAGGGCGCGCTGGCGCGCGGCGATGGCCGCGCCCACCTCTCCAGCTTCGAGCAGCTGGTCGAACTCGGCCGCACCAACCGCCAGCTCGACGCCAACGACCAGAACGTCGTGCTCATCGTCGACTGGCTGTGGCAGTACGCTTTCGAGCAGCGTGCCTCGGACATCCACATCGAACCGCGGCGCGACAGCGGCATCGTGCGCTTCCGCATCGACGGCGTGCTGCATCAGGTCTATCAGATCCCGATGGCCGTGCTGGCGGCGATGACCAGCCGCATCAAGATCCTTGGCCGCATGGACGTGGTCGAGAAGCGCCGGCCGCAAGACGGGCGCATCAAGACGCGCACGCCCTCCGGGCAGGAAGTCGAACTGCGCCTGTCGACGCTGCCCACTGCCTTCGGTGAAAAACTGGTCATGCGCATCTTCGATCCGGAAGTGCTGGTGCGCGACTTCGCCGACCTCGGCTTCACCGAAGAGGACACGGCGCGCTGGCAGCAGATGGTTCGGCAGCCGCACGGCATCATCCTCGTCACCGGCCCGACCGGTTCGGGCAAGACGACGACGCTTTACTCGACGCTGAAGCAGCTGGCGACGCCGGAAGTCAATGTCTGCACACTCGAGGATCCGATCGAGATGATCGAGGGTTCCTTCAACCAGGTGCAGGTTGTGCCGGATATCGGCATGGACTTCGCGGCCGGCATCCGCGCGCTGATGCGTCAGGATCCGGACATCATCATGGTCGGTGAGATCCGCGATCTGGATACGGCGGAGATGGCCATCCAAGCGGCGCTCACCGGCCATCTGGTGCTGTCGACGCTGCACACCAACGACGCGCCGACGGCGATCACCCGTCTGCTCGATCTCGGCGTGCCGCCCTATCTCGTGCAATCGACGCTGCTCGGCGTCATGGCCCAGCGCCTGGTGCGCACGCTCTGTCCGAAATGCCGCAAGAACGCGCCGCCGGATGAAACCGAAATACAGGCCTGGCAGGAACTGGTGGCGCCGTGGAAAGCGACGCGGCCGCAGATGCTGTGGCATCCCGTCGGCTGTCTCGACTGCCGCATGACCGGGTATGCCGGCCGGGTCGGTCTCTACGAGATCATGCTCAATTCACCCGAGCTGAGGAAGATGATCCACGCCGAGACCGATCTGGCCCGTCTGCGCGAGCAGGCAGCGCGCGAAGGCATGAAGCCCCTACGCATCTCCGGCGCGCGCAAGATCGGCGCCGGTCTGACGACGATCGAGGAAGTGATGAAGGTGGCGCCGCCGCTGCAGCTGTGAGCACGGCGGCCCGGTGTCGTTGGGCGGGGGACTGGGTCAGCGCGGGACCGTGGCGCGCTCGAAAGCAGCGATCGCGCTCACTGGCCCAGGCGTCCGGCCCCCATGGGCCGGTCTTTTCTCACCGGCGCTTCTAGCGTCTTGCTCGAGCCGTCGGCAAAGCCGAGCGTGATGCGGACCTGTTGGCCTTCCTTCAGCGCTTCCGGCAGGTCGATGAGCATGACGTGCAGCCCGCCCGGCTTGAGCTGCGTTTCACCGCCAGCCGGCACGGCGATGGACGGCACCCGGCGCATGCGCATGACGCCATTTTCGTGCAGATGGGTGTGCAGTTCGCTGACGCGCGCCGCCGGGCTTTCGGCGCGTACGATGCGCGCTTCGCTCGCTGCCGCGTTCGTCAGCCGCATGAACACGGCTGTGGCCTGGGCATTCGGCGGCACGAGCCGCACATAGGGGTCATAGACGCTGACCGCTTCGGCCTGCGTGCCGGCGGCCTGCGCGGCCAGGCCAGCACAGCACAGCACGGCGCCTAGCGCGAGGCAGCGGATGGAAGGAGTGAGCGAGGGGGGCATCATGACGTTTTCCTTTCCGGGTTTGTTGCGAGTCGTTGGCGAATCTCATCGATCAGGCGTCTAGGCTCGATGCCGTGCGGCAAGCGGGCGACGAGCCGCCCGTCCGGCGCGATCAGATAGACGTAGGCGCTGTGGTCGATGACGTAGGAGTTACCGGCTTCCGGTGCGGAAGCACGGGCATAGTAGACGCCATAGCGCTGCGCCACGGCGTCGATCTCTTGCGCTGAGCCGCTGAGCGGCAGGATCTCGGGGGCAAAGAAGGCTGCATATTCGCGCAGCCGTTCGAGCGTGTCGCGCTGCGGATCGACTGAGATGAACAGCACCTGTACCCGTGCCCGCTCATCGGCGCTCAATCCATCGAGGGCCTGGGCGATGGTCATCAATGAAGTCGGGCAGATGTCGGGACAGAAGGTGTAGCCAAAGTAGAGCAGCACCACCTTGCCGCGACTGTCGGCCAAGGCATAGGGGCCGGCAGGCGATTGCAGACGGATATCGCCGCCGGCCGGTGGCGCGGCGAGCGCCGGGTCGACCGGAGCGAGCCAGAAGCGCAACCCCGCGGCGAGTGCGGCGGTGAGGAGCAGTATCGCGGCCAGCCATGATCGACGCATCACCGCCGCACCTCCGCATCGGAATGAAACAGCACCGGCATCGTCAGCCGCCGTCCGCTGCTGTCGATGAGCACGGTGGCGCGCCAGAGCATCGGCCCGGTGACGCAAACCGGGATCAGTCCCTCGCCCGTCCACGATCCCGGTTCAGTCGCGGCGAGGCGGGGCCGGTTGTAACCCATGTTCATCGTCTCGCCGGCAAAATCGACCTCGACACTGCGCACGTCGGGCAAGCTCGTCCTCACTTCGATGCGGAAGGGACGGGCGATCGGCACTGGCCGTGGCTCGATGGTCAGCTCCACCCGTCCGGCTTCGGTTTCAGCGACACAGGCGCCGCGATGCAGGTTGCAGTCGGGCTGCGGCTGCAACCGGCGATCGCTGCTGGGTATGAGGAGCGGCGAGAGCCTCCAGCCAAGCCAGCCGACGGCCAGCATGGCGGCGAGGATGAGCAGCTCGGCGGAATAGGTACGTAGGAATGAACGCAAGGACATCAGAGCCCACCACGAAAAACTCGCTGCGCTCGTTCTGCTCCTCGAGAGGTAGCAAGACTCGGATCGGCGCTTCGATTTCTTGAGATGCGACGGGCATCGGCAAGCGCAGTTTATACACGCTGCGCCGCCGCGCGCCCTGCGACCGATGGTCGCAGGCGGAGCGCCGCACTGGTTTCAGCGCCGATCGGTGCCGTCGAGATAGGCGCGGATGCGCGCCAGATCGGCGAAGTAGTGGCACAGTTCTTCGCCGCTCGCGGTGGTCAGCACCGGGATGCGCCAGCCGTGGATCGCCTCCAGCGCGGCATCGCCAGCGATGTCGATCTCGTCGACGACGAAGGCGTAATCGCGCGCCAGATCTTCGAGCACGGCGCGCAGGTCGTCACACAGATGACAGCCAGCGCGACCGTACAGACGCAGGCGGGGCGCCGTGCCGGTGAAAGTCAGTCCGGCCGGCACGGCGTACGCCTCAGGAAACGCTGAACAAATTGTTGCGCGGGCGCATCGCGGCGTTGCGCGCGGCTCGCTCCCTCGCCGATCCACTGGATAGGCTGCGGTCGCTGCTTGATACGCGCCTCCTGCTTCCTCCCGCTCGCGGCTTTCTTCAGCATTTCCCTCACTTGCCGTCGCCGAAACCACGGATGGTAACGAAGGTCTGCGCTTCGCCGCGCCGCACGAGCAGCGTGAACACGGCGCCCTTGTCCAGTTTGGCAAGCAGGCCGTTGAATTGCTCGGCAAAACGGATCTCGTGGCGGGTGCCGCGATGCATCAGGGCCAGAATGACGTCACCCGGGCGCAGGTCGCTGCGCGGCGCGCCGTCGCGCACTTCGTCGACGATCACGCCGCCGTCGACGCCGAGCTGCTTTTTCTGTTCGCTGCCGAGCTCGGAGACCACCAGCCCGAGCCGGTTGGCCTGGCTTTCCGGCGTCTTGCCGCGCTTGGCGAGCCTGGGCGGCAGGCCCTTGTCGTCGGGCATCTCAGCGACGGTGAGCGTCAGCTCCTTGGTCGTTCCCTTGCGCCAGATCTGGACGGTGGACTTGCTGCCTGGCCGGGTATTGCCGACGATGCGCGGCAGTTCGGACGACTGTTCGACCGGCTTGCCGTCGAATTTCAGGATGACATCGCCGACTTCGATGCCGGCCTTGTCCGCCGGCGAGCCCTTCTCGACGCTGGCCACCAGCGCGCCTTGCGGCCTCGCCAACCCGAAAGAGTCGGCCAGCTCGCGTGTCACTTCCTGGATCATGACGCCGATGCGGCCGCGGCTGACCTTGCCATTGGCCTTGAGCTGAGCCTGCACCTCCATCGCCACGTCGATCGGGATGGCAAAGGCGATGCCCTGATAGCCGCCCGATCGGCTGTAGATCTGCGAGTTGATGCCGACGACTTCGCCTTTCATGTTGAACAGCGGCCCGCCGGAATTGCCGGGATTGATCGCGACGTCGGTCTGGATGAAGGGCACGTAATTTTCTTGCGGCAGCGAGCGCCCCTTGGCGCTGACGATGCCGGCAGTGACCGAGTTTTCGAAGCCGAAGGGTGAGCCAATGGCCACCACCCATTCGCCGACGCGCAGCTTGCCCGGATCGCCGAGCCGCACCACCGGCAGATTGCTGGCCTCGATCTTGATCAGCGCCACGTCGGTGCGCCGGTCGGTGCCGATGACCTTAGCCTTGAACTCGCGTTTGTCGGTCAGCTTGACCACTACCTCGTCGGCTTCCTGCACGACATGGGCGTTGGTCAGGATGTAGCCGTCGGCGCTGATGATGAAGCCGGAACCGAGCGAACGGTTTTCGAACTCGCGCGGCATGTTTGGGTGCGGCTTCGGCATGAAGCGGCGGAAGAATTCGAAGGCCGGATCGTCCTCGTCGAAGGGCCACTGCGGCCCGGGACCCAGGCGCGGCCCCTTGATGGTTTGCGAGGTGCTGATATTGACCACCGCTTGACCCTGTTTTTCCGCCAGATCGGCAAAATCGGGCAGCCCCTGCTGTGCGGTCACCGGCGTGGCGATGACGATCAGCAGGGCCAACAGCCAGCGACGGATCGGCATGACATTCATTGCTTCTTATCCTCCTGAGATGAAAATGACGACGGATCAGGCGTATCCCCATCGGCGGGCGAAATGGGGATGAGGCGGGGAGGTGCCAAGCCCTGCCGCAGCCAGCGTCGGCTGCATGCCTTCAGCGCCAGCACGCCGCCGGCCAGGCCGGCGATGAGGCCGGCGAGCGCCGCCCTCTCGCCGAAATGCGTGCCCAGGCCGGCGCCGAGCAAGGCGGCGAGCAGCGGCAGGCCATAGGCGGCCAGCGCCGCACGCAGCACGAGGCCCGGCGGTGCTTCGATGCGCACGCGTTGCCCGGCCTTCAAGCCTTCGCTCGCGCGCAGGTGCCACAGCGGCGCAGTCCCGTCCGGGCGTAGGCCGCAACTTCCGGCTTGCCCGCAGCCTGAGCAGCCATCGGTGGGCCGCAGCGTCGCCTGCGCCCCCTCGATCCGCACGACCACCGCTTCGCGACTGGCACCGATGCTCACCGTCGCTTCGGCTCCAGAGCGTTGGCGAGTTTTTTCAGCGCCGCCGGCGGCACATCGCCGAGCACGGTCAGTTGATATTCACCGAGAGCGCGGCGATGGACGTTGATCGCGCCGAGCGAGAATTCGCCCATCTCCGGCGTCTGTCCCGCACCGGCCGACTCGATGAAGACCGAAATAGCGGCCAGACCGTCGGAGAAAACCAGATGCAGGGTTTCCGCGCCGTTGTCGCTTGGCGCGCGCTTCATGCCGGAAAGCTTGCGAAAGCCCGGCAGCGGGGCGCGCAGAACCCAGCCGGTCTCGTCCAGCCGCGTCTCATTGCTGCGTGCGTGCACTACGCGCCAGTCGCTGCCGCCGAAACGCGCTTTGAGCGCCTCGGCCGGTGCCGGTGCGCCGATGGTCAGATCGGTGAAGGCGAAGGATTCCAGCACTTCGCCGCGCTCGTTGCTGAGCGTTGTCTTCAAAAGCAGCCCGGTGTGTGGATCGACCCAGAACGAGCGCGTGTAACGCAACTCGTCGCGCGGTTCGGCGACGATCTTCACGATGTCGAAACCGGCGACGCGGCCCGGAGTGCCCATGCGCAGCAGGTAATGATCGCCCAATCCGGTCAGACTGGCCGGCAGCAGGGCCGGAAACTGGCGGCGCATCGCGCGCTTTTCGACGATCATCAGCCGGTTCTCGGGCAGCAGGCAGCGCACCTCGTCGTCATCGCGCAGCACCTCGCGTGGGCTGCCGTCGATCACCTCCAGCCGCTCGCGCTCGCGTCCGCCTTCGGCGACATGGACGATGCGCGAGGTCTCGCTCTGGTTGCCGCTCTGGAAGACGAAGGTACCGGTAAAATTCAGCTTGCGCGGCGCGGCCGCCACGCGTTCGAGCCAGCGCAAGGCTTCGTTCGCCGCTGCACGCGTTTCGGCACCCACCGCGGCGCCGCTTAAGGTCAGCAGCAGCGCCATGGCGCCACCGCGCAGCCAGCGATGCGCCATCAATGCCCCCTGGCCACCGGATGCGCCGCGATGCTGCGGATGTGCTGCGTGCCCCCCTGCGGCAGCAGCGGCGACACCTGGGCATGATGGGCGAGCAGGTACTCGCGCATGTCGCGCGTCGTGGTCTTGGCCGCCGGCGCCGTGCCCGTCGGGCTGACTTTCGCTACTTGGATCGGCTTTTCCGCCGCGGGAGCGAAGGCCAACCAGCCAACGACCGCCACGCCGGCGAGCGATGCGGCCAACGCCAGTGCGGTCTGCAGCGGCCGCGCCGCCAGACGTGGCGGTGCCAGCACCACCGGTTGCTGACGGACTTCGGCCATGACGCGCGCCGTGATGTCGGCGTGTAGGTCCGGCTCGCGCCGCAAGGCTTCGCCAATCAGGCGGTACTCACTCCAGGCAGCGCGCAGCTGCGCATCGCGACGCAATTCGGCGAACACCGGCGCTGCTTCGTGCGCGTCCAGTTCGGCATCCAGCAGCGCCGACAGTTCGAGTGCTTTCTCTTCCATTTCACCACCTCCGATCCGGTCCCGTGTCGAGCAGGGGCCGCAGCTTGCCGGCGATCGCCTCGCGCGCCCGGAAAATGCGCGAGCGCACCGTGCCGATCGGGCAATCCATGGCCTGGGCGATTTCCTCGTAGGACAAGCCTTCGATCTCGCGCAAGGTGATGGCCATGCGCAGTTCCTCGGGCAAGGCCGCCACTGCCGCATTGACCGTGTCGCCGATCTGGCGCGTCATCAATAGCCGCTCCGGCGTATCGACGTCGCGCAGAAGTCCGGCGCCATCGACGCCTTCGGCTTCCTCGTTGTCCAGCTCGGTGGTCGTCGGCGGGCGGCGGCCATGCGCCTGCAACCAGTTCTTCGCGGCGTTGATGCCGATGCGGTAGAGCCAGGTATAAAACGCGGACTCACCGCGAAAGTTCGGCAGTGCCCGATAGGCCTTGATGAAGGCTTCCTGTGTGACATCCTCGACCTCCGCCGGGTCGCGCACCAAGCGCGCGATCAACCGCATCAGCTTGCGCTGATACTTGGCCACCAGCAGGCCGAAGGCCTCCTGATCGCCGGCCTGCACGCGCTCCACCAGCAGCTGATCCGCGTCGCGGTCTCCCATGCCGGAATATCCGTGTCAAATCGGGCCGGCGAGTATACCCCACGCGAATTCCATCACTCTCGATCCCCGGCTCGTCGCGGCGCGCATCGCTCTGTTGCAACAGACCGTGCGCCGATCGTCGAGTTCCCTTCGCCGGTGAGCGCTTGAGGAAACGTTGAAGAAGGCCGCGCGGGAAGAAGCCGCTGGTGCATGCTGCGCGGCAGGATTTTTCACGAGCGCTCGGCGAGCAGCAGGAAGACGCTCGGCTGATCTGGGTCGATCGTCTGGTTCTCACGCCAGTCGGCGATGCGGCGGGTGCGGATTTTCTCTTCGGGCAAGGTTAGCGCGCTGGCGACGCACAACAGCGTGGCGGGGGCGCAGTGGCGCAGCAAGGATTCGAACAGCGCGCCGTTGCGGTAAGGCGCTTCGATGAAAATCTGCGTTTGCTGCAAACGCGCTGACTCCTTCTCCAGGGCGCGGATGCGCTCGCCGCGTTGCGGTTCGCGTCTCGGCAGGTAGCCGTGGAAAGCAAAACGCTGACCGTCGAGGCCGCTGGCCATCAGCGCGAGCAGCAGCGACGACGGGCCAACCAGCGGGCGCACGCCGAAGCCGAGTTCATGGGCGCGGCGTACGAGCAGGGCGCCCGGATCGGCCACGGCCGGACAGCCGGCCTCCGAGACCAGGCCGAGGTCGATGCCCTGGCTTAGCGGAGCGAGCAGCTTCTCGATATCGGTCGGCGCAGGTGAGGGCGGCAGTTCGTCGATGACGATCTCGCGCAGCGGCAGCACGTGGTCGATCGCTTTCAGGAAGGCGCGCGCACTCTTCGCGTTCTCGGCGACATAATGGGTCAGTCGCCGCGCCTGCTGGACACTGTTTTCGGGTAGGCTGGTCCGCCAGTCCGTGGCGCCGAGTAGAACCGGCACCAGGTAAAGCGTGCTCGGACGGGTGTCGGCCGCGGTCACGGCAGCGGCACGCCCTCGGCGCGCAGCATGGCGCACAAGGCAATGAGCGGCAGGCCGACGAGCGCGTTCGGGTCGTCGCCACGCAGGCTGGCCAGCAGCGCGATGCCCAGACCTTCGGACCGGGCGCTGCCGGCGCAATCGAGCGCGTATTCCTTGTCGAGGTAGCGCTGGATTTCATCGTCGGCCAGTTCGCGGAACGTCACCTCGGTCGGCACGCCGCGCAGTTGAAAGCGGCCGCTGGCCGCATCGAGCAGGCACACCGCGGTGTGGAAGATCACCGTCTTGCCGCTCATCGCCCGCAGCTGCGCCACGGCGGCGGCGCGTTCGCCCGGCTTGCCGAAACGCCGTTCGCCACAGTAGGCCACCTGATCGGAACCGATGATCAGCGCTTCGGGATGACTGGCGGCGACGGCCTGCGCCTTGGCGAGCGCCAGTCGTTCGGCGGTGGCGGCCGGTGCCTCGCCGGCGAGCGGCGTTTCGTCGACCTGCGGTGCGACGACAGCGAAAGGTAGTTGCAGACGCGCCAGCAACTGGCGGCGATAGACCGAGGTCGAGGCAAGGATCAGCGGCGGCATGAGCTTGGGCTTTGACGTGCGGAAACCTTCAATGATAACATCGCACATTTCACGTCGCTGGCACGGTGTCGTTCTGCGCCGGTTCAGCGCAAGTCCTCGGCCTGATCTTCGCTCATCCCACGTTCTGGCCGAGGGGCTGCATGATCTTGCCGCGACCGGCCAGGAGCCACGGAGTCTTGCTGAACGATGGAACGCATCGGCGCTGATCTGCCTTTTCCGGTCGAAGCAAACGGCGGGCCGGTGTTCGATCCTCTGGCGCTGGCCCGCCTCTGCGGGCAGTTGGCCGGAGATTTGGCGCTGTCGCGCTGCAGTCGGCTGACCGAGCGTCTGGTCGATGTGGCCGGCGAGTTGCAGTATCGCCTGCGCGGCGCGTGCGATGCCGAGGGGCGCGCTTTCCTGCTGCTGCGCGTCAGCGGGCAGATTCGGCTTCTCTGCCAGCGTTGTCTGCAGCCGTTCGACTGGCCGGTGGCCATCGACAGCCGGCTGCTGCTCGTGCCACCGGGGCATGCCTGGCCGGAAGACGATGACGTCGGCGGGCTCGAGGATGCGTCGGCGGATGCGATCGAGGCCGTGGCCGAGATGTCGCTGGCCGATCTGGTCGAGGACGAAGTCTTGCTGGCGCTGCCAATGGTGCCGCGCCATGAGGTTTGCCTGTCGCTGGCGGGCGAGAATGCAGGGGACCGCGCCGGTGCGGTCTTTGGCGGGGAAGAGCCGTCCGGGCCGTTCGCGGTGCTGGCGGGATTGAAGAGACATTGAAAGGAGTCATACATGGCCGTTCAACAGAACAAGAAGTCGCCGTCGAAGCGCGGCATGCATCGTTCGCACGATTTTCTCACCCCGCCGCCACTGGCCATCGAGCCGACGACCGGGGAAACCCATCTGCGTCATCACATCTCGCCGAGCGGCGTCTATCGCGGTCGTCGGGTGTTCAAACCGGCCAACGATTGATCGCGTGATGACCATTCTGGGCCGAAGGCGTGCTGCGTCTTCGGCCTTTTTTGTGTGTCTGTCGCCGATGTCCGATCGCACTGACGGGCGCATTTTCTGCCACGATTCCATCGCTCGATGATGCTGACCCTGGCCGTGGATTGCATGGGAGGTGATGTCGGGCCGGCCGTCACCGTGCCGGCGGCGCTGACTTTCCTCGCCCGGCAAACCGCCGCAGAAACGGCCATCCGCCTGCTGCTCGTCGGCCGACAGGAGGCCATCGCGCCGCTCATCCCTGGCGGGGATGAGCGCCTCCGCCTCGTCCATGCCAGCGAGGTGGTGGCGATGGACGAGCCGGTGGCGATGGCTTTGCGCGCGAAGAAAGACTCATCGATGCGCGTGGCCATCGACCTGGTCAAGCAAGGCGAGGCGCAGGCGGCGATCTCGGCCGGCAATACCGGCGCGCTGATGGCCATCGCCCGCTTCGTGCTGAAGACGCTGCCGGGCATCGACCGGCCGGCGATCGCCACCATCCTGCCCACCGTCCAGGGTCACACCTATGTCCTCGATCTCGGCGCCAACGTCGATTGCGCGCCCGAACATCTGTTGCAGTTCGGTCTGATGGGTGCCTCGCTGGTTGCGGCGCTCGAAGACAAGCCCAATCCCAGCATCGGTCTGCTCAACGTCGGCGAGGAGGCGATCAAGGGCAACGAAGTCGTCAAGCGTGCCGCTGAGCTGCTGCGCGCCTCGGGACTGAATTTTTACGGCAACATCGAGGGGGACGACATCTACCAGGGCACGACCGATGTCGTGGTCTGCGATGGCTTCGTCGGCAATGTGGCGCTGAAGACTTCGGAAGGTCTGGCACAGATGATCGCCACCTTTCTGCGCGAGGAGTTCTCGCGCTCGCTCTATACCCGGTTGGCGGCGCTGCTGGCCCGGCCGGTGCTGCGCTCCTTCAAGGCACGTGTCGATCACCGGCGTTACAACGGCGCTGGCCTGCTGGGTTTGCGCGGCGTGGTGATCAAGAGCCACGGTTCGGCCGACAGTTTCGCTTTCCGCTGTGCACTGGAACGCGCCGCCCAGGCCGCGCGTCAGCACCTGCCGGAAATGATTGCCGAACGGCTGGCAGCACACGGGAGTTCACCATGAGTCAAGCCGCTCCATTACGTGCGCGCATCACCGGCACCGGCAGCTACCTGCCCGGCGAGCCGGTGAGCAATGCGGCGCTGATCGCCGCCCACGGCCTCGATTCGTCCGACGAGTGGATCGTCGAACGCACCGGCATCCGCTGGCGCCATCTGGCCGGGCGCGAGACGACGGCCAGCGATCTGGCGCTGGTGGCGGCGCAGCGCGCGCTGGCCGCTGCCGGCCGGACGCCGGCGGACGTCGATCTGATCGTCTTGGCCACCTCGACTCCCGACATGGTCTTTCCTTCGGCAGCGACGCTGCTGCAGGCAAAACTGGGCATGACCCACGGCGCACCGGCCTTCGATGTGCAGGCCGTGTGCAGCGGTTTCGTCTATGCCCTCACCGTGGCGGAAAAATTCGTCGTCAGCGGTGCGGCGCGCTGTGCGCTGGTCGTTGGCGCCGAAGTGTTCTCGCGCCTGCTCGACTGGCGCGACCGCGCCACCTGCGTGCTGTTCGGCGACGGTGCCGGCGCAGTGGTGCTCGAAGCCGCCGGCCAGCCGGGCATCCTCGCCTCCCGCCTGCATGCCGATGGCCGCCATCACGGCATCCTGGCCGTGCCAGGCCAGCTGGCCGGCGGGCAACCGATCGGCGATCCGCTGTTGCGCATGGACGGTCAGGCGGTATTTAAATTTGCGGTGCGCGTCCTCGCCGAAGTGGCCGGCGAAGTGCTTGCCGAGGCCGGTCTGACCAGTGCCGAGGTCGATTGGCTCATCCCGCATCAGGCCAATGTGCGCATCCTGCAGGCCACGGCGCGCAAGCTGGCGTTGCCGGCCGAGCGCTGCGTCACGACGGTGGCACGTCACGGCAATACTTCGGCGGCCTCGATACCGCTGGCCCTCGACGAAGCCGTGCGCGACGGGCGCATCCGACCAGGGCAACGCGTGCTGCTCGCTGGCGTCGGCGGTGGCTTCACCTGGGGCGCCAGCCTGTTCGAATTCTGATCTTCCCTTGCGAAAGAAAACCATCGATGAGCTTTGCTTTCGTTTTCCCCGGCCAGGGCTCGCAGTCTCTTGGCATGATGACTGCCTATGGCGACGAGGCGTTGATCCGCACTACCTTCGACGAGGCTTCGCAGGCCCTCGGCCGTGACCTGTGGCAACTGGTGAGGACCGGGCCAGCCGAGGCACTGAACGAAACGGTCAATACCCAGCCGGTGATGCTCACCGCCGACATCGCCGTCTGGCGGCTGTGGCGGGCGAAGGGTGGGCGGTTGCCGGCAGTGGTTGCCGGCCACAGCCTGGGTGAATACGCGGCGCTGGTCGCTGCCGAGGTGCTGACGCTGGCCGAGGCGGTACCGCTGGTGCAGGCACGGGCGCAGGCCATGCAGCGCGCCGTGCCGGTCGGTGCCGGTGCGATGGCGGCGATCCTCGGCCTCGACGCCGGCCGTATCGGCCAGCTCTGTGCCGAACAGGCCGGGGACGAAGTGGTCGAGCCGGTCAATTTCAATGCACCGGAACAGACGGTCATCGCCGGTCACAAGGCGGCCGTCGAGCGGGCGGCCCAAGCCTGCAAGGACGCCGGCGCCAAGCGCGCCGTGCTGTTGCCGGTCTCGGCGCCTTTCCACTGCCGGCTGATGCAGCCAGCGGCCGAAGCGCTGCACGCCGTGCTGGCCGGGCTGACTTTGGGCAAGCCATCCCTGCCGGTGATCAACAACGTCGATGTCGCTCAGCCAGCCGAGCCCGAGGCCATCCGTGCGGCGCTGGTGCGGCAGGCGGCAGCGCCGGTGCGCTGGGTCGAGACGATGCGCGCCATGGCGGCGATGGGCGTGCAGCGCGTCTATGAGTGTGGGCCGGGCAAGGTGCTCGCCGGTCTGGTCAAACGCTGCAGCGAGAGCATGAGCGGCGTGCCGCTCAACGATCTGGCGGCCATCGAAGTGGCACTGGCTCAGGAGAAGAATGGTGACTGAAGGAGTGTTGAACGGCAAGCTGGCCCTGGTCACCGGCGCGACGCGCGGCATCGGCCGGGCGATCGCGCTGGAACTGGCCCGCCAGGGAGCACGGGTGATCGGCACGGCGACCAGCGAGACGGGCGCGGAACGGATCGGACAGATGTTCAGCGATCATGCACTGGCCGGTGAGGGCGTGCGCCTCGATGTCTGCGATGCCGCCGCCTGCGAGCGGGTGCTGGCCGACATCGAGGCGCGCTTCGGAGCTTTGGCGATCCTGGTCAATAATGCCGGCATCACGCGCGATGCGCTGGCGATGCGCATGAAGGACGCCGACTGGCAGGCGGTGATCGACACCAATCTCACCGCCGTCTTCCGCCTGAGCCGGCTGGCGATGCGCGGCATGATGAAGGCGCGCTTTGGCCGCATCGTCAACATCACGTCGGTGGTCGCATCGAGCGGCAACGCCGGTCAGGCCAACTACTGCGCCGCCAAGGCTGGCGTCGAGGGCATGACGCGCGCACTGGCCATCGAACTCGGCAGCCGCAACGTCACCGTCAACTGCGTTGCGCCTGGCTTCATCGATACCGACCTGACCCAGTCCCTGCCGCCGGAGAAGCGCCAAGCTCTGCTCGGTCGCATTCCGCTCGGCCGCGCCGGCACGCCCGAGGATGTCGCGGCGACGGTCGCCTTTCTCGTCTCGCCCGCGGCAGGCTATGTCACTGGTGTGACGCTCCAGGTCAATGGCGGCATGTATCTGGCGTAGAACCTGTGCAGCGAGAGCCAGGGCGCCTTTTTGGTAAACTAGCCGCCGCCTTTTCGCCGGCAAGGCACCATCAGCCGGCCTTCATCGATTTTTCACCACACCCTGTCCAGGGAAGGAGTCCTAAATGGAGAATGTCGAACAGCGAGTCAAGAAGATCGTCGCCGAGCAACTGGGCGTACCGGAGGCCGATGTCAAGAACGAGTCCTCCTTCGTCGACGATCTCGGCGCCGATTCGCTCGACACCGTCGAACTGGTGATGGCGCTCGAGGAAGCGTTCGAGTGCGAGATTCCGGACGAGGAAGCCGAGAAGATCACCACCGTTCAGCAGGCCATCGATTACATCAAGAACAACCTGAAATCCTGATGCGGAACCTGGCGACCGGTCGGTCGTCAGCTTGCCTTGCTGGCGGGGCGCTCGGGTCCCGCCCGTTTTTCAGGGGCAACCCCGTTGCCTCGCCCTGCGCCTCACCCCGTGCCCGGTTCATCCTGGCGCCAGCGGGTGCCGCAAGGTGTGTCGTGCGTTCTTCGTGCCCCGCATGCCCCGGCAGGGCAGCGTTGCGCGGCCCTCGTGCCCGCGCGGCCTTGAACTTTTTCGCTCGCATTTTCGGAGGTCAGCTTGAGTTCGTCTCCTCGTCGGGTCGTCGTCACCGGCCTCGGTCTGATCTCGCCGGTGGGCAATACGGTCACCGAAGCCTGGCAAAACATCCTCGCCGGTCGTTCGGGCATCGGCCCGGTGACGCGCTTCGACGCCTCCGGCCTGAAGTCGCGCATCGCCGGCGAAGTCAAGGGCTTCGACGTCACCGCCTATCTGTCGGCCAAGGATGCGCGTCGCATGGACGCCTTCATCCATTACGGCATGGCCGCGGGCATTCAGGCCATGCGCGATGCCGGACTGAGCGTCGATGAGCGTAACGCCGATCGCATTGGCATCAACATCGGTTCCGGCATCGGTGGTCTGCCGATGATCGAGGAGACGCACAGCGATTTCCTCTCCGGCGGGCCGCGCAAGATTTCGCCCTTCTTCATTCCCGGCACGATCATCAACATGATCGCCGGCAATCTGTCCATCCTGCTCGGGGTCAAGGGACCGAACCTCGCTGCGGTCACCGCTTGCACCACCGGTCTGCACTCGATCGGTCTCGGCCTGCGTCTCATCCAGCACGGCGATGCCGACGTGATGCTCTGTGGTGGCGCCGAATCGACGGTGACGCCGCTGGCTCTAGGCGGCTTCGCTTCGGCGCAGGCCTTGTCGACGCGCAACGATGATCCGCAGGCGGCCAGCCGGCCCTGGGATCGCGGCCGCGACGGTTTCGTCCTCGGCGAGGGTGCCGGCGTGCTGGTGCTCGAAGAGTACGAGCACGCCAGGGCGCGCGGCGCACGCATCTACTGCGAGCTCGCCGGTTTCGGTATGAGCGGCGATGCGTTCCACATGACCGCGCCCGATGTCGATGGGCCACGGCGCAGCATGCTCAACGCCCTGCGCGATGCCGGCATCGATGCCACGGCGGTGCAGTACGTCAATGCTCACGGCACCTCGACGCCGCTGGGCGACAAGAACGAATCCGATGCCATCAAGCTCGCTTTCGGCGCCCATGCCAAAGAATTGGTGGTCAGCTCGACCAAGTCGATGACTGGCCATTTGCTCGGTGGCGCCGGCGGCATCGAATCGGTGTTTACGGTGTTGGCGGTGCACGCCCAGGTCGCGCCGCCGACGATCAATCTCACCGATCCCGATCCGGAGTGCGACCTCGATTACTGTCCGAACGAGGCGCGGCCGATGAAGATCGACGTGGCGTTGAAAAATAACTTCGGCTTCGGCGGCACCAACGGCACGCTGGCCTTCCGCCGGCTGTAACGGCGGGTGGTGGTGGCGACGCTGTTCATCGCCCCGCGTCGTTCGCTGGCGCTGGCCGGGCTGCTCATCGTGGCGCATCTGCTCGCCGGCGCAGCGCTGTGGCCGCTGGCGTTGGCACCGTGGCTCAAGCTGGCGCTGGCCCTGCCGATCGCGTTTTCGGCCTTCGCCAGCGTGCGGCAGCATGCGCTGCGTCTGGGCGACGCCGTGCCGGTCGGGCTGACTTTCCACGCCGATGGCCATGTGACGTGCGAATGGCGTTCCGGCCATCGCTGCGATGTTCGGGTGGCGGACGATTCGACCGTCACGCCCTGGTTGATCGTCCTGCGTTTGCTGCCCACCGAAGGCCGGCGACGCCCTTGTGTCTGTCTTCTGCCGGCGGACAGCCTGCCGGCCGATGAGCATCGCCGCCTGCGCGTCTGGTTGCGCTGGCGTGCTGCGCCGGCGCTCAGCGTCGGCCCGGCGGCTTGAGGACGGTGTCGCGCGCCTGCGGCAAGAGGTTCGGGTAGTCGCGGCTGAAGTGCAAGCCGCGGCTTTCCTTGCGCGCCATCGCGCTGCGCACGATGAGATGGGCAGTCAGCACCAGATTGCGCAGCTCGATCAGGTCGTTGCTGACCCTGAAGTTGCTGTAATACTCGTCGATCTCGCGTTCGAGCAGGCGGATGCGGTGCAGCGCGCGCTCCAGCCGCTTGTTGGTGCGCACGATGCCGACATAGTCCCACATGAAGCGACGCAATTCGTCCCAGTTGTGGGCGATCACCACCGCTTCGTCGGCATCGGTGACGCGCGATTCGTCCCATTGCGGCAAGGACGGCAGTTCTCTCTTTTCGCTGGCGAGGATGTCTCGTGCCGCCGCCTCGCTGAACACAACGCATTCGAGCAGCGAATTGCTCGCCAGCCGGTTGGCGCCATGCAGCCCGGTGCAGGCCGTTTCGCCGATCGCATAGAGTCCCGGCAGATCGGTGCGCGCCGCCAGATCGACGACGATGCCGCCGCAGGTGTAATGCGCTGCCGGCACGACCGGGATCGGGTCGCGGCTGATGTCGATGCCCAGACGCTGGCAGCGGGCATAGATGTTCGGAAAATGGGCGGCGAGAAAGACCGGCGATTTGTGCGTCACGTCGAGATAGACGCAGTCGAGACCGTGGCGCTTCATTTCGAAGTCGATGGCGCGCGCCACGATGTCGCGCGGCGCCAGCTCGGCGCGCGGGTCATGGTCAGGCATGAAGCGGTGCCCGTTCGGCAGACGCAGGATGCCGCCTTCGCCGCGCATCGCCTCGGTGATCAGGAATGAGCCAGCGTGCGGGTGATACAGACAGGTGGGGTGGAACTGGATGAATTCCATGTTCGCCACCCGGCAGCCGGCACGCCAGGCCATGGCGATGCCATCGCCGGTGGCCGTGTCCGGGTTGGTGGTATAGAGATAGACCTTGCCGGCGCCGCCGCTGGCCAGCACGGTGTGGCGGGCCGCGAAGGTCAGCACCCGATCGGCTTCGATGTCGAGCACATAGGCGCCCCAGCAGCGGCGCTCGGGCAGACCGAGGCGCGTGCCCTGGATCAGATCGATGGCGATGTGACGTTCGAAGATGGTGATGTTCGGATGCTGGCGCAGGCGCTGGGTCAGCGTCTGCTGTACGGCGGCGCCGGTGGCATCGTCGGCGTGAATGATGCGCCGGTGGCTGTGGCCGCCCTCGCGCGTCAGGTGGTAGCCAAAGGGGCTGGCATCGCGCGTGAAGGGGACTCCCTGGGCGATCAGCCAGTCGATCGCGGCACGGCCGTGTTCGACGACGTAGCGCGTCGCTGCGGCATTACACAGCCCACCGCCGGCGTTGAACGTGTCCTGGACATGGGCTTCGATCGAGTCGTCGCCATCGAGCACCGCGGCAATGCCCCCCTGCGCCCAGGCCGTGGCCGTGTCTTCGAGCGCGCGCTTGGTGATCAACGCGACGCGCTG
>Ga0209207_1000257_pt1 | contig 37426 bp, 32 predicted proteins | sample SaghotsprinmetaG_FD_184140 | JGI IMG/M metagenome (GOLD analysis project Ga0209207, IMG submission 184140) | Hot spring microbial communities from South Africa to study Microbial Dark Matter (Phase II) - Sagole hot spring metaG (SPAdes) (version 3) | ecosystem: Environmental > Aquatic > Thermal...
GCATGTCCAAAGAAACTGAAGCTCGTCTGACTGCAACTGAAGATGCAGCTGCTCGCGCTCAAGCCCGTGCCGACGAAGCCTACCGCAAGGCTGATGACGCTCTGGCTGCTGCTCAGAAGGCTCAGCAGACCGCTGACGAAGCCAACGAGCGCGCTCTGCGTATGCTGGAAAAAGCCAGCCGCAAGTAATAGCTCCCAAGGCTATAAGAAGCCGACCCGGTTTACCGGGTCGGCTTTTTTATTGAGCCGTGCCTAACACTTGACCAGCCGATAGACCCGCTCTTCCAGGCGGCTCAGACCGCGCTGCAGGAACTTCCAGTTGTCGTTGTCGCGCAATACATCCCTGCACTCCAACGCCTGTATCTGCCAGGCGCCCTCGAACAGCTCACGCACCTCGGCATCGGCCACGGCAAAAGGCGGCCCGCTCATCTGCGCCTGGGGATAGTCCAGGGTCACCAGCAGGCCCTGGCAAGCGCTGGGTAGCACGGCGTTAAGGTGCGCCACATAGCGGGCACGCATCTCGCCCGGCAAGGCGATCAATGCGGCGCGATCATAGAAGGCTGCACACTCGTGCAGGTGCTCGCGGCCCAGGGCGAAAAAGTCGCCACACAGGATCTGCAAGTTGTCCGCCCGGTACAGCAGAAAATCCCCCACGCGAGTGATCTGCGGCAGCAGTTCATTCTCGGCGAAGAAGTCATCCACCGCCTTCTGCGCCAGTTCGACACCCAGTACCCGATGGCCCCGGCCCAGCAGCCAGAGCATGTCCAGGCTCTTGCCGCAAAGCGGCACCAAGACCTGCGTTGCCCTGCTCAGCTGCAGGCCAGACCAATGCTGCTGCAGGTAGGCATTGACCTCGGCCTGATGGAAACCGATTTCGCTGCGTGACCAACGGGCCTGCCAGAACGCCTCGTGCATAACCACTCCTTCAGTGACGGATGCGCCATGCTGCCGCAAAGCCCGGACAAGGCCAATGGGGTGATTGGCCGCAGCAGGCTTAACCAATCGATTTATTCGAATCTTTTTAGGGGATTTTTGCGTTTTTAAACATAATTAAATCGATCAAGAATAGACCCATCACCCGACAGGAGCCCAGTATGCTGCCCAGCCTCTTTATCTCCCACGGCTCGCCCATGCTGGCCCTGCGCCCCGCCGCCAGCGGCCCCGCCCTCGCCCGCCTGGCCAGCACCCTGCCGCGCCCAAGCGCGATCCTGGTGGTCTCCGCCCACTGGGAATCGCCGCAGCTGCAGGTCAGCAGCTCGCCCCGACCGCGCACCTGGCATGACTTTCAGGGTTTTCCTGACGCGCTGTACCAGCTGCAGTACCCCGCGCCGGGCCAGCCGCAGCTGGCCGAACGGGTGATTCAGTTACTGGCTGAGGCTGGCCTGGCGTGCTTCAGCGACGGGCAACGTCCGCTGGACCACGGCGCCTGGGTGCCCCTGTCACTGATGTACCCCCTGGCCGATATACCCGTGGTGCAACTGTCCCTGCCCAGCGCCGCCGGCCCAACGCTGCAAAGCCGAGTGGGCCGGGCCTTACGCAGCCTGCGCGGGGAAGACGTGCTGCTGATCGGCTCCGGCAGCATCACCCACAATTTGGCCGAACTGGATTGGCAGGCTGGCCCGTCCAGCACGGCGCCGGCCTGGGCCCAGACATTTCGTGACTGGATGGTGGACAGGTTGCAAGACGACAATGAGGCTGCGCTGCTCGACTATCGCCGCCAGGCTCCCCATGCCGCGCGCAATCACCCCAGCGACGAACACCTGTTGCCGCTGTTCTTTGCCCGGGGCGCTGGCGAGCAATTTCAGATCGAGTACCAGGGTTTTAGCGAGGGTGCCCTGGGCATGGATATCTACAGTTTTCACTGAGCCCACAGGCAAAAGCCGCCAGTACGCCTGGTGCGCAGCCCACCACGAACAGAAAAAAGGCGCCCCGCAGGGCGCCTTTGCATGCTCAGACCATGCAGCACTCAGTCCTGATTGACCGCACCGATCTTGTGCACTGCCAGGTCGGCGCCGTTGAACTCGTCCTCCTGACTCAGGCGAATACCCACGGTCGACTTGAGGATGCCGTACACCAGAAAACCGCCGAGCAAGGCAACCAGTACGCCCAGGGCGGTGCCCACCAGCTGGCTGGCCAGGCTCACGCCGCCCAGGCCACCCAGGGCCTGCAGGCCGAATATGCCGCAGGCGATGCCGCCCCAGACACCGCACAGCCCATGCAGCGGCCAGACGCCCAGGACATCGTCCACTTTCCACTTCACCTGGGTCGCGGTAAAGGCCCAGACAAACAGGGCACCGGCGATGGCACCGGTGATCAGTGCACCAACCGGATGCATCAGATCAGAGCCGGCACATACCGCCACCAGCCCGGCCAGCGGGCCGTTATGCAGAAAGCCCGGGTCATTGCGCCCCACCAGCAGGGCTGCCACGGTACCGCCGACCATGGCCATCAACGAGTTCACCGCCACCAAACCACTGACGCCATCGAGGGTCTGGGCACTCATCACGTTGAAGCCGAACCAGCCGATGATCAGGATCCACGAGCCCAGGGCCAGAAACGGAATATTCGATGGCGCAAACGCCACCAGGCGCCCGTCGCGATAGCGACCATTGCGCCGCCCCAGCAGCACCACCGCGCCAAAGGCCAGCCAGCCGCCTACCCCATGCACCACCACCGATCCGGCAAAGTCATGGAAGCCGGCACCGAAGCGCGCCTCCAGCCAGGCCTGCACGCCGTAATTGCCATTCCAGATCATGCCTTCGAAGAAGGGATAGACGAAGGCCACGATCAGCACGGTGGCGCATAGTTGCGGACCGAACCTGGCGCGCTCGGCGATGCCGCCGGAGATGATCGCCGGAATGGCGGCAGCAAAGGTCAGGAGGAAGAAGAACTTCACCAGGCCATAGCCATGGTTCTCCGTCAGCACACTGGCCGGTTCCAGAAAGGTGATGCCATAGGCCACCCAGTAACCGATAAAGAAATAGGCCAGGGCAGACACGGCAAAGTCCGAAATGATCTTGGACAGGGCATTGACCTGGTTCTTCTGGCGTACCGTGCCCACTTCGAGAAAGGCAAAGCCGGCGTGCATGGCCAGAACCATGACCGCCCCAAGCAGGATAAAGAGCGTATTGGAGCCGTGAATCAGGGTTTCCACGGCACTGTTGATGTTTTCCATCGGCGAAGAAAACTCCGTACGGGGAAAAGGCACCAAAGAAGGTCGCAACCTGCACGCCATGCACCATCAAATGGCACAAGACTGGCCCGAAACCCTCTCACGATCCGCGCAGTCGCACCAAAAAGCGCCACCGCAGGGTTCGATATTTGGCACAAATTCCTTAATTATTAATAAGTTATTAGCGCACCACGGCATCTCAGCCATTCCCTGCAGAGCCCCACAAAAGGGCAACTAAAGCACGGCGCGCACCAGCGCAATGCAAGCGCTATACCAGCGCCTGCATGGCCCAGGTCCTGGGCGCCCTGAGCCACGGCCCACGGCCGCCCATAGAACAACTGGCCATATTCTTGCTTGTACGCTGGCCACGCACCCATAAGGCGGTTGCGCCCAGTTCTTAAGGATCTACCCGGTGTTCGACGGCCAGCCGCTCGCTGTTTTCCAACCCTTTATCGATACCGCCACCGGCCGCATCGCCGGGGTCGAGGCCCTGGCCAGGCTGCGCACGGCAGATGGCCTGCTGCACTCCGCCGGCCCCCTGTTCGCCGCCGCGAAAACCCCGTCGGCGGCCCTGCGCCGGCTCGACCGCGAAGTCCGCCAGAATGCGCTGGAGCGCTTCCAGCAGGCACCGGATGACTGGTTTCTCAGCCTGAATATCTCCCCACGCTGGATCAGCCGCCTGCGCCCGGAGCAACCCCTGCCCAGCCTCAAGCACTTGCAGCACAGCGGTATCGACGCCCGGCGTATCGTCTTCGAGATCACCGAACTGGGCGGCGCCAGCCAGCGTCTGCCTGGTGTGGTGCAGCGCTACCGGGACGCCGGCGCACGGGTGGCCATCGATGACTTCGGCGCCGGCTATTCACAGCTGGACCGGGTACTGGCCCTGCAGCCCGATATTCTCAAGCTGGACATGCGCCTGTTTCAGGATGCGGCCCGCGGCGGACCGAGCAACGAGGTGGTCAAGGCCCTGGCGCAAATGGCCGAAAAAACCGGCTGCTGGATCATTGCCGAGGGCGTGGAAACCGAGGCCGAACTGGACTTCGCCCTGGAATGCGGCGCGCGCTATGTGCAGGGCTATCTGTTTGCCAGGGCAGAGCCTGAGTTCTTTGCCAGCCAGGCCTTCGTCAAGCGCTTTGCCCAGCTGCGTGATCGCTATGTGCAGCAGAAGCTGGCCGAACGCGCCAGCCTGGTGAGCCTGCGCCAACAACTCAGCGAGCTGATGAACAGCCTCAAGCACTGGGCCGAGAACGGCTCGCACACCGAGCAATTGCCCACGCCCGAGGCTTATCCCTGGCTGCTGCGCACCTATCAGTGCGATCGTCACGGCACCCAGCTGAGTCCCAATCTGGAGTGGCGCGACCAGCGCTGGCACAGCGATACCCGCTACCTGGGGCACAACTGGTCATGGCGGCCCTACTTCTACCAGTTGCTGGCGGAGGGCTGGGAAGAACGGCGCCTGATCCTCTCCAGCACCTACCGCGACGCCACCAGCAACCAGTACTGCCTGACGGCCGGGCAATTTATCGACAACGGCAGAAGGCTGCTGCTGATGGATATCGACGCTGCCGGTTTCTAGACCGGCAGTTGCGCCGGCGCCATCACCAGGCGATCCCGGCCCTCGGCCTTGGCCTGATACAAGGCCTTGTCGGCACGCCGAATCAGCTCGGCGACGGTTTCCGGCAGGCTGTACTGGGCCATGCCAACGGAGGTGGTGATACGCCAGTCAGCAGGCACACCGGCATAACTGGCCTCGGCCAGCGACGTCTGGATGCGCTGTACGCAATACTGGGCCATGGCCTCGGAGGTCTGTGGCAGAAACAGGAGAAATTCCTCGCCACCATAGCGGCCGAAAAAGTCGGTACTGCGCAGGGTGCTCTCGACGACCCGGGCAAAGGTCTTGAGCACCTCATCGCCCACCCCGTGGCCCAGGTTGTCGTTGACCCGTTTGAAGTGGTCGATATCCAGCAGGCAGACGCAGAAGCTGCCGCCACCGCGATCGGTGCGGTTCTTTTCGTGACTGAGCATCTCCAGCAGGTAGCGACGGTTGTACAGGCCGGTCAGCTCGTCGTGACTGGCCAGCTCGGTGACCTGTTGCAATACCTCCTGCAGCTTGGCATTGCTCACCACCAGCTTGCGCCGCAGGGCACTGATATAGCCGCCCAGCACGGCAATAAAGGGCAGATAGATGGAAAAGCTGCACCACAGCACCAGCTCTGCCGCCAGGTTGAAGCGTGCCCCCTCCACCCGTTCGATCAAGGGCAGGGTCAGGCCATAGCAGAGGATGGTCAGCAGACTGATGCCGAGCAGTTGCCGGGTATGCAGCTTGAAGCTGCCGAACATCAGGATGATCGACAACACCACCAGGTAGGCGCCCCGGGCCTCCCCCGCATAGGTCTGGGTAAACAGCACCATGGCAATGGCCACCAGCATCTGCGCGTGGGTCAGGCTGGGGTCGCGAAAGCGCAGATTGAACTCTGTACGAAAGGCCAGATAGAACATCAACAGCGCCAGAGCCGAGAGCAGTGCCCAGGTCTGCAATACCCAGGCTGGCGAGATACCACTGTACAGCGAGGCGACCTGGGGAATGGCCGCCAGCAGGTACATCACCACACTCAAGAGAAAACGGCGCAGGCGCAGGCGCTGCTGACGCTGATCTGCGCTCAAGACTTGGACGGGCATGGCAGCGCATCCCTTCTTATTATTCTCGGCCATAACACGACCTTAGCAGCCACCCAGGCAAATGCCAGAAGCGCTCGACACTTGCAGGCGGGCGCGGGAACCCCGAAGCTAGGCGCCATAGCCACTCTATGGCGAGGATCTGATTTGGATTGGCACACCCTGCTTACCCGTGAACGTCTCGGCAAACCGACCCACAGCGTTGCCGAACTGGGCCGCACGCCCTTCCACAAGGACCACGACCGCATCATCTTTTCCGGTGCCTTCCGCCGCCTGGGACGCAAGACCCAGGTGCACCCGGTATCGAGCAACGACCATATCCATACACGCCTGACCCACTCCCTGGAAGTCAGCTGCGTGGGGCGCTCCCTGGGCATGCGCGTCGGCGAGATGATCCGCGAGACCCTGCCGGAATGGTGCGCGCCAAGCGACCTGGGCATGATCGTGCAGTCGGCCTGCCTGGCCCACGATATCGGCAACCCGCCGTTCGGCCATTCCGGCGAGGACGCCATTCGCCACTGGTTCCAGCAGGCCGACAGCCGCGGCTGGCTGGATGCCATGAGCAATGAGCAGCGCAGCGACTTCCTCAACTTCGAAGGCAATGCCCAGGGTTTCCGCGTGCTCACCCAGCTGGAATATCACCAGTTCGATGGCGGCACGCGCCTGACCTACGCCACCCTCGGCACCTACCTCAAGTACCCCTGGAGCGCCCGCCATGCCGAGGCCCAGGGCTACAAGAAGCACAAGTTCGGCTGTTACCAGAGCGAACTGCCCCTGCTGGAGCAGATTGCCGCCAAGCTCGGCCTGCCGCAGCTGGAACATCAGCGCTGGGCACGCCATCCACTGGTGTACCTGATGGAGGCGGCGGATGACATCTGCTACGGCCTGATCGACCTGGAAGATGGCCTGGAGATGGAGCTGCTCGACTACCGCGAGGTGGAAGCCCTGCTGCTCGACTTGGTGGGCGATGACCTGCCGGAAACCTACCGCCAGCTCGGCCCCCAGGATTCCAAGCGGCGCAAGCTGGCGATCCTGCGCGGCAAGGCCATCGAGCACCTGACCAACGCCGCCGCCCAGGCCTTTGTCGAACAGCAACCGGCCCTGCTGGCCGGCCGCCTGGAAGGCGATCTGGTCGAGCATATGCACGGTCCGGCCAAGCGTTGCGTGCAGCGCGCCAAGGCCATGGCCCGGGAGAAGATCTTTCAGGACAAGCGCAAGACCCTGCACGAAATCGGCGCCTACACTACCCTGGAGATTCTCCTCAACGCCTTCTGCGGGGCGGCACTGGAGCAACATGGCGGGCGCACGCCGTCGTTCAAGAACCGGCGCATCCTCGACCTGCTCGGGCATAACGCTCCCGATCCCCAGCAACCGCTGTATTGGGCCTTTCTGCGCATGATCGACTTTATCGCCGGGATGACCGACAGCTACGCCACCGAAATGGCCCGGGAAATGACCGGCCGTTCCAGCCCGGTATAAGCCCATGCCAGCCCCGCAGCGCAGCCCTTTCCGCTGGCACCCTGGCCCTCCGGCCTGGGGCCCGGGCGTGATCGCAGGCATAGGCTGCGCCCTGCCCCTGCTGCTGGGCCTGTTCAGCGCCCATCCGGGGTTTCTCTGGGCTGCGCTGGGTGCCTTCCAGGCGGCCCAGGCCAGCCCGCTGCATCGCCTGGGCATGCTGCGCATGCTGATGTTCTGCACCCTGGGCGCCCTCAGCGTGGCCCTGGGCTTCTGGGCTGCCAACCATGCCTATGCCGGGGCCATGCTGTTCGCCCTGTTCGGTTTTCTCCTGGCCTGGCTGCAGCGTTTCGGCAGCGAGGCCGGCAAGCTCGGCATAAGCCTGGCCATCTGCCTGTGCCTGGGCCAGGGCCAGGAAGGCCTGGGCAGCCTCAACAACCCCGCCGCCATCGCCATGCTGTTTATCCTCGGCGGGCTCTGGGTCATGCTGCTGGCCTTCGGCCTGCGTGCCGTCCACGGCCTGCGCATGTGGCCCTACATGCCGCGCTTTATCAGCATCTTCAAGGTGCTCAGGCGCCATGCCAGGCGCCTGCCGCAGCAACAATGGCGCCTGCACGCCCTGAGCTGCACCCTGGCCTTCGCCCTGGCCGGCCTGATCGTCAACCTGGCCAACCTGGAGCGCGGCTACTGGCTGACCCTGATCGTGGTCAGCACCCTGCAACTGGACTTCCAGGGCAGCCTGGTGCGGGCCCTGCAATCGGTTCTGGTCGCGGTGGTAAGCGCCGGCCTGCTGATCCTGCTCGGCCACAGCCTGCAGGAACCGGCCACCCTGGTGGCCATCCTGTTGCCACTGATCGCCCTGTGCCGGGGGCTGCAGGCCAATCACTACGGCTTGTTCGTGCTGCAGATCGGGCTGTGTTTCATGCTGCTGGCCGACAGCCTGGCCCTGGACTGGGACAACGCCGAAATGCGCCTGCTCAACGCCCTGTTCGGCATGGTCCTGGCACTGTTTATTGCCCTGCTGGAGCATGGCCTGCGCCAGTTGCCCCGGCGCCATGCCCAGCTCTCGGGTAATCAGGCAAAGCAGTAAAGGCACTCAAAACCGCGTTACATATTCTTTTGCCTTTGACCCTGAGCCTGACCTGACCTTCACTAAGCTGTGCATACACCCACTTAGCAGGGAAGTTTCAGGCCATGCCAGGAAACGCGCGCAAGCCGTTACGTCGTATCCCGCTGCACCTGCATATCAGTGCTCTGTTTACCATACTGCTGGTGATTACCGGCGTGGTACTGGGCATCTTCAACTACCGGCAAACCACCCAGGTCATCTTTGCCAGCAGCCAGTCGCTGTTCGAGCGTATCGAGCGGGATGTGCAGCAGGATATCGCCGGCACCTATCAGCCGATCCGCAAGCTGCTCAGCCTGCTGGCCCTCAACCAGGCCACCCAGGCCACGACCCTGGAAGAGCGCCTGGCCCTGCTGCGCCCCTTTGTCCAGGCCCTGCGCGACAACCCCAAGCTGGCCTCGCTGTACCTGGGCTATGAGGACGGCGACTTCTTTATGGTTAGGCCGCTGCGCAGCGACGCCCTCAAGCAGCGCTTCGACGCTCCGGAGGGCGCCGCCTATCAGGTCTGGTCCATCGACCGCAGCAGCGCCAGCATCGACACCGACTACCTGTTCTTCGATGGTTCGCTGAACCTGCTCAGCCGCCGGCAGAAGCTCAAGGAGAGCTTCGATCCGCGTACTCGCCCCTGGTATCAGAGCGCCCGGGTCGATGGTGGGCAGATCACCACGGCACCCTATGTGTTCTTTTCCACCCAGGAGGTGGGCACCACCCTGGCCCGGCGTGCCGGCCTGACCACGGTACTGGCCGCCGACCTGACCCTCATTGACCTGTCCGCCACCCTGGCCCAGCACCGGGTGACCGAACAGACCGAAGTGGTGCTCCATGACCCCCTGGGCAATGCGGTGGCCTACCCGGACAGCAGTCGCCTGCTGACCCAGAACGGCGAGCTCAGGCTGACCCCCACCGCCGAGCTCAGCGCGCCCCTGGCGGCCCTTATGGCCCGTGACCCGGCGCCAGACGAGCAGGTGCTGGAGGATGGCGGGCGGCGCTGGATCCTGTCCCGCCGCCATATCCAGGAAGGCGGCCCCCAGGGGCTGCACCTGGCCCTGCTGGTGCCGGAAGACGAGTTGCTGGCCGAGGCCTACCGGATTCGCTGGCAGGGTGCGCTGATCACCCTGGCCACCCTGCTGCTGTGCCTGCCCCTGGGCTGGTTGACCTCGCGCATCATCGTCAGGCCCCTGCGCGCCCTGGTGCTGGAGGCCGAAGCCATTCGCCGCTTCGATTTCGACTACCCGGCCAGTGGCCGTTCGCCGATCCTGGAAGTCGATCAACTGGCCGTGTCCATGGCCCACATGAAGGAGACCATCTCCAGCTTTCTGGAAATCGCCGCCAGCCTGTCCGCGGAAACCCGCTTCGACGCCCTGCTCAAGCGCGTACTGGAAGAAACCCTGGATATCAGCGAGGCCGATGGCGGCCTGATCTACCTGCTCGACAACGAAACCGGCCTGCTGGAGCCCCAGGGTCTGTTTATCAATGGCGAGCAGCACAACCTGGATCGCCATGATCTGGGCACCTACGACCTCAACACCAGCCAGATGCCGGACTGGCTACGTCAGCCGGCCAGCGGCGGTGCCAGTACCGCCACCTCCATCGGTTTCGACCAGGCCGGCGACTTCCGCAAGCTGCTGCAAACCCTCGACAGCCCCCGGGTACACCTGGTCGCCACCGGCCTGCATAACCGCCAGGGTGCCACCGTGGGCCTGTTGCTGCTGTTGCACCGCGACCTGGGCGACGAGTCCAGCCTGGCCATGCAGCGCCCCGAACGCATCGCCTTTGTCGAGGCGGTGTCCGGAGTGGCGGCCCTGTGCATCGAAAGCCAGCAGCTGCTGCTGCGCCAGAAGCAGCTGCTGGATGCCTTTATCCAGCTGATCGCCGGCGCCATCGACGCCAAGAGTCCCTACACCGGCGGCCATTGCCAGCGGGTGCCGGAACTGACCCTGATGCTTGCCGAAGCCGCCGCCAACAGCGATATACCGGCCTTCAGCACCTACCAGCCCAGCGACGAAGACTGGGAAGCCCTGCATATCGCCGCCTGGCTGCACGACTGTGGCAAGGTCACCACCCCGGAATACGTGGTGGACAAGGCCACCAAGCTGGAAACCCTGTACGACCGCATTCATGAAATCCGCATGCGCTTCGAAGTGCTCAAGCGCGATGCCTGGATCGCCTACTGGCAGGGCCTCGCCCAGGGTGGCGACAACGCCCAGCTGGCCGCGCTGCGCGACGAGTTGCTGAGCACCCTGGATGAAGAGTTCGCCTTTGTCGCCCGCAGCAACCAGGGCGGCGAGGCCATGGCCGACGAAGACCTGCAGCGCCTGGCACAGATCGCCTCGCGCACCTGGCTGCGCACCCTGGATGATCGTCTCGGCGTGTCCTGGGAAGAAGGCCAACGCCAGGCACGCACGGCCAATCCGGCACTGCCAGTGGAGGAAAGACTGCTGGCAGACAAACCCGAGCACCTGTTCGAGCGCCCCGCAGGTGAACTGATCCCCGCCGACAACCCCCTGGGTTTCAGGCTGCAAGTACCCGAATACAAGTTCAATCGCGGCGAGCTTTACAACCTGGGCATCCGCCGCGGCACCCTCACCGAGGAAGAGCGCTACATCATCAACCATCACATCGTGCAGACCATCCTGATGCTCAACCGCCTGCCCTTCCCGCCCCACCTGCAGAACGTGGCCGAGATCGCCGGGGGGCACCACGAAAAGATGGACGGCACCGGCTATCCCAAGCGGCTGACCCGGGAACAGATGAGCCTGCCGGCGCGGATGATGGCCATTGCCGATATCTTCGAGGCGCTAACGGCCGTGGATCGCCCCTACAAGAAGGGCAAGCTGCTGTCCCAGGCCCTGGAGATCATGGCCGGGATGTGCAAAGGCGCCCATATCGACGGCGAGCTGTTCGCCCTGTTCGTACGGGAAAAGATCTATCGCCGCTATGCCGAGCGCTTTCTCGGCCCGGAGCAGATCGACGAAGTGGATGAGGCGGCCGTGCTGGCCAAGGCGGGACTTGCGCAGTAACCCAGAGGTGAAGCGCTCGGGGCATGCAGGCATGCCCCGAGTACTGCATCAGGCCTGGTTGATCGGATTTTCCGGGTACCAGACGTCCAGCAGCGGGCTGGCAGTAAAGTCCACCAGCTCGTTACGGCCCTTGAGCCAGGCTTCAACCGCTGCGCGCTGCTCTTCGCTGACCGAACCACGCTTGGCCAGGCAGACCAGACCGAAGTCATCACCGCCCACATAGCCCAGGCCATTGGCGGTCATGGCGTCACGCAGGAACTCGCTGAGGAAGCTGTCGATGGCGGCATCGGACAGGTCTTCCTTGAAGTTCAGGTTCAGCTCAAAACCCAGCTCCTGGAATTCATCCACGCAGAGTTTTTTACGCAGACGACGGGAACGGTTAGTAGCCATTGAACAATCCTCATAAGTGATAACGCGCGGCACTCTAGCAGTTTACGCCCCGGCGCGCCCGCCTCTCTGCCGGAAGGTGCGGCCCGCGCGTTACAAAAAGTCGCAGGGCAAGCGCCGCACAGGCCTCTATCGCCAGGCCGTTGAGGCATAATCAGCAGCATCAAGGCGGCCACCCGAGCCGCTCTCACTCAGTGATCCCTCAACCGGAGGGGAGTGCCCCCATGCGCAAGACCCTGTGTCACCTGGCCCTGGCCACCCTATTGCCCCTGAGCCTGCCCCTGCAGGCACTGGCCAGCAGCCTGCCGCCCAAGGTGGCGCAGGCCCTCAAGGCCAACAAGATCAGCCCGCAGTCACTGTCGGTGGCGGCCATTCCGCTCAACGGCCCCGGGCAGAGCACCTTCTTCAACGCCGATATCTCGGTCAATCCGGCCTCCACCATGAAGCTGGTCACCACCTATGCCGCCCTGGAGCTGCTCGGCCCTACCCACCAGTGGAAGACCGAGTTCTTCAGCGACGGCCCGCTGCGCAACGGTGTGCTCAACGGCAACCTCTATCTCAAGGGCGGCGGCGACCCCAAGCTGAACATGGAAAAGCTCTGGCTGCTGCTGCGCGACCTGCGCGCCAACGGCGTGCAGCAGATCACCGGCGATCTGGTGCTCGATCGCAGCCACTTTATCCAGCCCAGCCTGCCCAGTTTCAACGACGACGGCGGCGATGCGCACAAGCCCTTCCTGGTCACCCCCGACTCGCTGCTGGTCAACCTCAAGGCCCTGCGCTTTATCGCCCGCAACGAGGCCGGCAGGATTCATATCGTCGCCGAACCACCGATTGCCGATATCCAGATCGACAATCGGGTCAAGGCCCTGCCCACGGCCAAATGCCCGGGCTGGCCGGATGTACGCTACAACCCGGTACGCGAAGCCGGCGGCACCCGTGTCGTGGTCACCGGACAGCTGGCCGAGGGCTGCAGCGCGCAAACCTATATCTCCCTGCTCGACCATCCCAGCTACGCCGCCGGTGCCATCCGTGCCATCTGGAAGGAACTGGGCGGCAGCATCAACGGCCAGGACCGCCTGGGCAACGTGCCGAGCAATGCCCGCCTGCTGGCCCGCTCCTTCTCCCCGGACATGGTGGAGATCATCCGCGACGTCAACAAATACAGTAACAACACCATGGCCCGGCAGCTCTACCTGAGCCTGGGTGCGCAGTTCCGCAACGAGGCCGATAGCGACGATGGACTTGCCGCCCAGCGCGTGATCCGCAGCTGGCTGGCGCGCAAGGGCATTACCGCGCCTCACCTGGTGATCGAGAATGGTTCGGGCCTGTCCCGCGCCGAGCGGGTCAGCGCCCGGGAGCTGGCGAAGATGCTGGAAGCGGCCTGGCGCAGCCCCTACGCTGCGGAGTTTATGGCCTCCCTGCCGCTGGTGGCGATGGACGGCACCATGCGCCGGCGCCTGCACCGCACGCCCCTGGCCGGCGAGGCGCGGATCAAGACCGGCACCCTGAACAATGTCCGCGCCATCGCCGGCTACAGCCGCGACAGCAACGGCAACAGCTGGGCCGTGGTGGCCATCCTCAACGACCCACGCCCCTGGGGCGCCTCGTCGATTCTCGACCAGTACCTGCTGGACCTGTACAAGCAGCCCAAGGCCAGCGCCCAGCGCTGATAGGCCCAGTCCGTAGGGTGGATGTCGCTTTACACATCCACCATTTCCCTGGGATCAAAGCCCGTAGGGTGGATAACGCGAAGCTTATCCACCGCCTACTCGACTTGGCCGCACCTACTTACTCCATCTCCCCGCACAACTCGGCCGCGCGCAACAGCGCCGCGGTCAGGCTGTGTCGTTCCCAATCGGCCAGAGCGGCAAAGCGCCGACTGAACTCCGGCGGCAGCAGGCTGGGGGCCTGCTGCACCAGCTCGCGCCCGGCAGTGCTGAGCAGCAGCCACTGGCGGCGGCGATCCTGATCATCACGCTGACGCTGCAACAGGCCACGCTCCTCCAGGCGGTCGAGCATGCCCGACAGGGTCGCCGCGCTCAGGCTGACCCGGCCGCTCAGGGCGCTGGCGGTCAGGCGGCTTTCGCCGGCCAGCACCTGCAGAATCAGCAACTGCATGGGCGTCAGCCCGCCAAAGCGGCTCAGCCGCTTGGCGTGCACCTCGCCGGCCTGCTGCAGACGCCGCAGGGCCTGAAACAGCGGCAGCTCGAAGCCCGTCGCAGATGACAAATCTATTTCAGTAGAAACTATTTTATCTGGCATATATGGCTTTTAATCGGACAATCAACTTTGACATCAAATCATTTTTTTGTTTTGGTGTAAAAGGTTCAGCCAGGCTGAACCCCTCCCCAACGGCAATACCGGTAAGGAAATATGTGCGCAATAGCTGGAGAACTACGTTTTGATCAACGACCGGCCGACCTGGCCGCAGTCGAGCGAATCACCCACTCTATGGCCCCCCGCGGCCCCGACGCCCACGGCTTTTACAGCCACGGCCCCCTCGCCCTGGGCCATCGGCGCCTGAAGATCATGGACCTGGCCGAAGCCTCCGGCCAGCCGATGATCGACAGCAACCTGGGCCTGTCCATGGTGTTCAACGGCGCCATCTACAACTACCCGGAACTGCGCAACGAACTGCGCGCCCTGGGCTACCAGTTCTTCTCCGCCGGCGATACCGAGGTGCTGCTCAAGGCCTACCATGCCTGGGGGGCCGAGATGCTGCCGAAACTCAACGGCATGTTCGCCCTGGCCATCTGGGAACGCGACAGCCAGAGCCTGTTTATCGCCCGCGACCGCCTCGGGGTCAAACCCCTGTACCTGTCACGCAATGCCCAGCGCCTGCGCTTCGCCTCCACACTGCCGGCGCTGCTGGCCGGCGGCGATATCGACAAGACCCTGGACCCCATCGCCCTCAACCACTACCTGAACTTCCATGCCGTGGTACCGGCGCCGCGCACCCTGCTGGCCGGGGTGGGAAAATTGCCCCCGGCCAGCTGGATGCGTATCGACGCCCAGGGCAACTGCGAGCAACAGCGCTGGTGGAACCTGGAATTCGGCCCGCACCGCGACGAAGTGGCCTTTGGCCTGGAAGAGTGGCGCGACGCCGTGCTGCAGGGCATGCGCGAGGCGGTATCGATCCGCCAGCGCGCCGCCGTGGATGTCGGCGTGCTGCTCTCCGGCGGCGTCGACTCCAGTATGCTGGTGGGCCTGCTGCGCGAGGCCGGGGTGGAAAACCTGTCCACCTTCTCCATCGGCTTTCAGGATGCCGGCGGCGAGCGGGGCGACGAGTTTCAGTATTCCGACCTGATCGCCCAGCGCTTCGCCACCCGCCACCATCAGCTGCGTATCGGCGAGCACGAGATCATCGAGCAACTGCCCGCGGCCTTCCGCGCCATGAGCGAGCCCATGGTCAGCCATGACTGCATCGCCTTCTACCTGCTCTCGCGGGAGGTGGCCAAGCACTGCAAGGTGGTGCAGAGCGGCCAGGGCGCGGATGAGCTGTTTGCCGGCTACCACTGGTACCCGCTGGTGGATGATGCCGATGACGCCTTCGCTGCCTACCGTGCCGCCTTCTTCGACCGCGAGCATGAGGAATACGCCGCCTGCGTGCAGCCCGCGTGGCTGACCGGTGATATGGCCAGCGACTTCGTCCGTGAGCATTTCGCCCAGCCCGGTGCGATTGCCGCCGTGGACAAGGCCCTGCGCCTGGACAGCACGGTGATGCTGGTCGACGACCCGGTCAAGCGGGTGGACAACATGACCATGGCCTGGGGGCTGGAGGCGCGCACGCCGTTCCTCGACTACCGCCTGGCCGAGCTGTCGGCGCGCATTCCGGCTCGCTTCAAGCTGCCGGATGGCGGCAAGCATGTGCTCAAGGAAGCCGCACGTCAGGTAATTCCCAGCGAAGTGATCGACCGGCCCAAAGGCTACTTCCCGGTGCCCGGCCTCAAGCACCTGGAAGGCGCCACCCTGGGCTGGGTACGCGACCTGCTGCTCGACCCCAGCCAGGATCGCGGCCTGTTCAACCCGGCCATGCTCGACCAGCTGCTAACCGACCCGCAGGGCCAGCTGACGCCGCTGCGCGGCTCCAAGCTGTGGCAGATGGCCGCGCTCAATCTGTGGCTGAACGAACAGGGGCTGTAAACAGGTAGGGGCGGCCGAGCGGCAAGCTTCACGGCTAAAGCCGCGCCTACCAGACCCATGGCCGTAGCCCGGATGCAATCCGGGGATGTCACGACTCCATTTATGCCCGGACCCGATCCGGGCGTTGCAGACAGCACAGGACAATTCCCATGCGCGCCACTGCCTATAACCAACGCCTGCTGCGCGGCCAGTCACCCTCCTACGAGCGCCTGCAGGCCCGCTTTGCCGAAGAAGCGGACAGCGAACTGGGCCAGCCCAAGGCCGTGCACTGCGGCTGGGGCCGCCTGCTGATCGGCCATACCTACCCCGACCCTACCGCCCTGGCCACAGCGCTACTGAGTGAGCAGCCGGGCGAGCGGGATATCGCCCTGTATGTGGCCGCTCCCCATCAGGTATTGGCCCAGGCCCCCCAGCAACTGTTTCTCGACCCCTCCGACACCCTGCGCCTGTGGTTTACCGACTACCGCCCGGCACGCCGCGGCTTCCGTGGCTTCCGTGTGCGCCGGGCGCAGAGCGAGGCGGACTGGCAGGCCATCAACTGCCTGTACCAGATGCGCGGCATGCTACCCATCGACCCCACCAAGCTCACCCCGCGCCACCTCGGTGGCCCGGTGTACTGGCTGGCCGAAGATGAAGACAGCGGCGCGGTGATCGGCAGCGTCATGGGCCTCAATCATCACAAGGCCTATCAGGACCCAGAGCACGGCAGCAGCCTCTGGTGCCTGGCCGTGGACCCGCAGTGCAGCCGCCCCGGGGTCGGCGAGGTGCTGGTGCGGCATCTGGTCGAACACTTTATGAGCCGCGGCCTGAGCTATCTGGACCTGTCGGTGCTGCATGACAACGAGCAGGCCAAGCGGCTCTATGCCAAGCTCGGTTTCCGCCCCCTGCTGACCTTCAGCCTCAAGCGCAAGAACGGCTTCAACCAGCCGCTGTTTCTTGGCCCGGGCCCGCAGGCCGAGCTTAATCCCTATGCGCGGATCATCGTCGATGAAGCCCTGCGCCGCGGCATCGAAGTGCAGGTGGACGATGCCGCAGCGGGCCTGTTCACCCTGAGCCAGGGCGGCCGACGCATCCGCTGCCGCGAATCACTTACCGACCTGACCAGCGCAGTGAGCATGACCCTGTGCCAGGACAAGCGCCTGACCCACCGCGTCCTGTCCCGCGCCGGCCTCTGCGTACCGGCGCAGCGCCTGGCCGGCAACGCCGAGGAAAACGCCGCCTTTCTCGCCGAGTACGGGCGCCTGGTGGTCAAACCGGTGGACGGCGAACAGGGCCAGGGCGTGGCGGTGGATCTGCGCAGCCCAGCCGAGGTGCAGGACGCCATCGAACGCGCGCGGGTATTCGACCAGCGCGTACTGCTGGAAAGCTTCCATGAAGGCCACGACCTGCGCGTGTTGGTGATCGGCTATGAAGTGGTGGCTGCCGCCATTCGCCGCCCGGCCGAAGTGGTGGGTGACGGCCTGCACAGCATTGGCGAGCTGATCGAGGCCCAGAGCCGCCGCCGCGCGGCTGCCACCGGCGGCGAAAGCCGCATCCCCCAGGACGCCGAAACCCTGCGTACCCTGCATGGCGCCGGCCTGGACTACAGCAGCGTGCTACCTGCCGGCCAACGCCTGGCCGTGCGCAAGACCGCCAACCTGCACACCGGCGGCACCCTGGAAGATGTCACGGCGATCCTTCACCCGGCCCTGCAGGAAGCCGCCATCAAGGCCGCCCGCGCCCTGGAGATTCCGGTGGTGGGTCTGGACCTGCTGGTGCCGGCCGCCGACCAGGCCGAGCATGTGTTTATCGAAGCCAACGAGCGCGCCGGCCTGGCCAACCATGAGCCGCAGCCCACCGCCGAACGCTTTGTCGACCTGCTGTTCCCGCTGAGCCAGGCAGCACGTTAGTCCAACACTGTTCACAGGATCATCGGTCCGGCGCAAGTAGTCCCCTAGCCCCTCTGGGGAGAGGGTTAGGGAGAGGGGTAAACGGGCAACTCCGAGGTACTTTCAGCCCTCTCCCCCGGCCCCTCTCCCATAAATGGGAGAGAGGTGCAAAACGTCTGCGACCTTAGGGTGGATGGATAACGCGCCATCCACCCAAGGAGCCTGCCAACCGCCCAACTGATTTTCGCCAGGAGATGCCCTATGCAGAAACTCCCCGAACCCGATCTCGCCTACCTGCAGAAGGTACTGCTGGAGATGCTCGCCATCCCCAGCCCCACCGGCTTTACCGACACCATCGTGCGCTACGTGGCCGAACGCCTGGAGGAGATCGGCATCCCCTTCGAGATGACCCGCCGCGGCACCATTCGCGGCACCCTCAAGGGCCGACAGAACAGCCCGGACCGAGCGGTATCCGCCCATCTGGACACCATCGGCGCCAGCGTGCGCGAGATCCAGGACAACGGCCGCCTGGGCCTGGCCGCCGTGGGCTGCTGGTCCAGCCGCTTCGCCGAAGGCAGCCGGGTCAGCCTGTTTACCGACCACGGCGTGCTGCGCGGCAGCGTATTGCCGCTGATGGCCTCAGGCCACGCCTTCAATACCGCCGTGGATACCCTGCCGATCAGCTGGGATCACGTCGAGCTGCGCCTGGACGCCTACTGCAGCACCCGCGCCGATTGCGAGTCACTCGGGATCTCGGTGGGGGACTTTGTCGCCTTCGACCCGCTACCGGAGTTCACCGAGAGCGGCCATATCAGCGCCCGTCATCTGGACGACAAGGCCGGAGTGGCCGCCTTGCTGGCCTCGCTCAAGGCCATTGTCGACAGCGGCCTGGTTCCCGAAATCGACTGCCACCCACTATTTACCATTACCGAGGAAGTCGGCTCGGGTGCTGCCGCCGCCCTGCCCTGGGATGTCAGCGAGTTCGTCGGCATCGATATCGCCCCGGTGGCGCCGGGGCAGCAGTCCAGCGAACACACCGTCAGCGTGGCCATGCAGGATTCCGGCGGCCCTTATGACTATCACCTGTCGCGCCAACTGCTGCGTCTGGCCGGCGAGCATGACATCCCGGTGCGCCGTGACCTGTTCCGCTACTACCACAGCGATGCCCAGTCAGCAGTGACCGCCGGCCACGATATCCGCACCGCCCTGCTGGCCTTTGGTTGCGATGCCACCCATGGCTATGAGCGCACCCACCTCGACAGCCTCAGGGCCCTTAGCCACCTGCTCACCGCCTACCTGCTCAGCCCGCCGGTTTTTGCCAGCGATGCGCAGCCCGCCCAGGGCTCCCTGGAACGCTTCAGCCACCAGCTGGAACACAACGCGCAGATGGAAAGCGACACCCGCGTCCCAGACGTGGACAGCCTGCTCGGCAGCCGCGATCAAGACCCTTGATGGCGCCCGCGCATCCGGGCAAAGTGGCGGTTACCCCCGGGGCGCAAGACTGACGCCCGAAAAGAACAAAGAGATCGACGCATGCCTCGAATCGGGCTGGCCCTGCTGCTGTTCTGGCTTTGCGGCCCCGCCTGGGCGCTGCTGCCCGCCACCCTGGAATCGGACGACCTGCGCCTGAGCCTGGGCCCGGCCATGGCCTACCTGGAAGATGCCGATGGCAGCATGACCCTGGAACAGGTCGCAGCCCTGCCCGACCAGGCCTTTACCCCGGTCGGCGCCGCTCATGCCAACCTCGGCAAGAACCAGTCCATCTGGTGGTTCAAGGTGCAGCTGGATAACCGCCTGGCGCAGCCCATCGGCGGTTATCTGGAGGCCAACTACCCCCTGCTCGACCATATCCAGGTGTTTCTGCAGGGCCCCGACGGCACCTGGCAAACCCAGGAAAGCGGCGACCGCTACGCCTTCGCCCAGCGCCCGGTACAGGTGCGCAACTTCTGGTTCCCCATCGAACTGGCCAGCGGCCAGAGCACCCTGCTGGTGCGCCTCGACACCACCAGCACAGTGTTCCTGCCGCTGTACTTCAGCACCTACCACGCCAGCGCCGCCGCCCAGGAAAACCTCATGGGCATCAACGGCGCCTTCTATGGCGTGCTGTTCGCCATGTTCTGCTACAACCTGTTCCTGTTCCTCTCGCTGCGCGAGCCGGCCTATTTCTGGTATCTGGTCTACAGCTTCAATATCGGCCTGTTCGCCGCCAGCTTCGACGGCATGCTGTTCAAGCTTTTGCCCGAACATATCGGCCTGCAGTCGGTGAGCATCTATATCCTGATGTATATCCACTGCCTGACCGCCCTGCAGTTCAGCCGCCACTTCCTGCATACCCAGCAGTATTTCCCGCGTCTGGACCTGGGCCTGCGCCTGTTTATGCTGCTGGTCGGCGGCTGCCTGGTATCGGTGCCGCTGATCGGCCTGCAGGCCTGGAATATCCTTGCCAGCCTGACCGTACTGGCGGTGTCCCTGGCCCTGCTGCTGTGCGGGGTGTACGTCTGGCGCAAGGGCCTGCGCTATGGCTCCTACTACATCCTGGCCTGGGGCATCCTGCTGGCCTCCTTTATCGTCGCCACCTCCGGCTCCCTGGGGCTGGAGCTGCTGGGCATGTACGGCGATGCGGTGGTCAAGGTGGGCGTCACGGTGGAGCTGATCACCCTATCCATCGGCCTGGCCGACCGCATCAACCTACTCAAGGAGGAAGGCTTCCAGTCACGCCGCGCCGCCGAGCAGGCCGAATACGAGAGCCTGGCCAAGAGCCGTTTCCTGGCCAAGATGAGCCACGAGATCCGCACCCCGCTCAATGGCGTGCTGGGCATGCTGCAACTGCTCAAGGAAACCCCGCTGGACCGCAGCCAGCGTTTCTATGTCGACACCATCGCCAGCTCCGGGCGCTCACTGATGGCGGTGATCAACGACATCCTCGACTACGCCCGCATCGAGTCCGGCAAGCTCAGCCTGGAACATATCGAGTTCGACCTGGAAGACCTGATCTCGGAAACCCTCAGCCTGTTCACCGGCCAGGCCATCGACAAGCGCCTGCGCCTCTATGTCAGCCTGGAAAACGGTGTACCCCGGCGCATCCAGGGCGACCCCACGCGGCTCAAGCAGGTGCTGATGAACCTGTTGAGCAATGCCCTGAAATTCACCGCCGAAGGCCATGTCTCGCTCAATGTCTGCCTGCGCCACAACTCGCAGAACCTGCCGCACCTGATCTTCTCCATCAGCGACAGCGGCATCGGCATCAGCGACCAGGCCCTGAGCCAGCTGTTCCACTCCTTCGCCCAGGGCGACTCCAGCACCACCCGCCGTTACGGCGGCAGCGGCCTGGGCCTGGCCATCAGCAAGGAGCTGGTGGAAATGATGGGCGGACGCATCGAGGTGCAGAGCACCCCGGGCCAAGGCACCCGGTTCGCCTTTGACGTGCCCCTGGGCGATGCGCCCCTGCAGGTCGACCCGCTCAGCGAGTTGCTCAAGGGCCGCATGGCCCTGCTCGCCTCCCTCGACGGCCTGGGCCTGGACGCCCTGAGCCGCCTGCTGGGGCGCTGGGGCATGCGCAGCGAACGCTGCCAGAACCCGGACAACCTGGCCGGCTATCTGGAAGACTTCACCACCCCGCCGCTGCTGATCCTGATGGCGCCCTGGCCGGGCAGCACCAACCACTGGCTGGACACCCTGGCTGAACAGCTCAAGCCCGGCCAGCGCGTGCTGCTGCTAAGCCCTGCCGAACAGAACCTGCAGACGCCCGGCGGCCTGGGCCTGCGCCTGCTCAACCTGGCCCAGCCACTGTCCATTACCGCCCTGCGCCTGGCCCTGCAGGAACTCTACGAGGAACACCCGGTGCCCGCTCCAGCCCAGATTCTTCCCAGCCGCGCCGACAGCGGCATCAGCCCCTGCATCCTGGTGGCCGAAGACAACCCGGTCAATCAGCTGGTGGTTCAGGGCTTTCTCAAGAAGCGCGGCTACAACGTGCGCCTGGTCGGCACCGGCCTTGCGGCCCTGAACGAGTACCAGCGGGCGCCACAGGCCACCCAGCTGATCCTGATGGATTGCGAAATGCCGGAAATGGACGGCTTCGAGGCCACTCGGCAGATCCGCCGCTTCGAGCGCCAGCACAAGCTGCCGGGCGTGCCCATCGTCGCCCTCACCGCGCATATTCTCGACGAGCATCGGCAGAACGGAGCCGACGCGGGCATGAACGACTTCCTCGGCAAGCCCATCGACAGCGCCAAGCTGTATGCCACCCTGGATGCCTTCCTGGCCCGCGCCGATGAACATGGCTGAAAGCCCGCCGCCGGGGTATGCTCGCCGGCGTTCTGGAGACCCTGCCGTGCTGATTCCCGCCCACCTGCTTGAAGCCGATACCCTGACCCGCCTGATCGAAGATTTCGTCACCCGTGACGGCACCGACAATGGCGACGAAACCCCACTGGATACCCGCGTGCAACGGGTACGCCGGGCACTGGACAAGGGTGAAGCGGTGATTGTCTTCGATGCCGATAGCCAGCAGTGTCAGCTGGCGCTGAAGCGCGATGTGCCGCGCGAATGGCTTGCAGACTGTTGAAAAACTACCTGCGTTGCCATCGCTGCGTTGAAAACAGGCTCAAAATGCTCATTTACAGCTCGTAAACTCCGCTTTTTCGCCTGTTTTCGCCTTGCGCTGGCTGCCTCGCCTACGTTTTTCAAAATCCTGCATGACGCGCTACAGGACTGAGCAGACGCCTAACAGCCTGTTAACCCCGCAGGCCGCCTTCGCGCTCCCAGGCGCAACGCACCCGCAGATCACCTTCATGGGGGCTGTGCAGGCCATTGTCCGACTCCCAGCGAAAGGTATGGGTGCCGTTCAGTTCGGTTTCCAGATGCACCACGGCGCTGGCCCAGTACAGGCGCTTGAGCAGCGCCTCGAACTGCTGGATCCATAGCGCCCACTCGTACTCCACCGTGCGGTAGCTGGCGCCGAAATGGATCACCTGGGTCTGGTAGCCACCTTCCAGCGGCGCTTCGCTGCAAGCGAACATCTCACGCCCCAGCAGGCTCCAGGCATCGCCCGCGGGCAAGCTGTCCAGTACCTGACGATTGATCTCGCGGCGCAAACGGCTCTCCGTCGCACTGGCCGAAGGGCAGTCGCGGATGCAGCCATAAACGATGGATTCCGACTCCACGCCATCACTCCAGAAAAACCAGGCTGCCTTCTATCACAGGCGTGCCTGGCAAGAAAGGAACTGCAGCCAAAAATGCCAGGCAGCCCCTTTCAGCACTGCCCAACGACGCCCAGCTGGCCAGTTATTGCCACAGCCTGTGAGATAAGCAATGCGTAGAGTGCGCCGCGCACCGGCTTTGACCAATGCCACCACCCAACAGCGCCCGATGGCCCGCCAACCTGGGCCATCGCCACAGTGTGTGAGATGCACAGCTCGCTTGAGCGTGAAGCGCCGCTGCGCATGTTGCACCTTACGTAACAGCTACCTGCCGAACAGCCGTACCTTTTAAGCAGGAGTGGGCCATGCCCGCGATGCTTTTCGCGGCTATGGCCCTACCTGAGCGTGCGGCAGGCAACCAAGACACGGCCCTGTCAGTCTGCTGCCTTTAGCTCAGTCACCACATACTGGCTACCCTGCTTGTCCGCGACAAACTGCACCTTGTCGCCCACCGCCAGGCCTTCCAGCTGGGCCTTTTCGGACACCACAAAGACCATGGTCATCGGCGGCATACCCAGGTTGGCAATGGGGCCATGGCGCAGGGTGACCTTGCCACCTGCCAGATCGATACGACGCACCTCGCCCTGGCTCATGCTGGCCTCGGTTTGCACCGCGCCATGGTGACCGGCATGTTCGTCGCTGGCCTGTACACCCAGGCTCAGGCTGCTGCCCAGCAGGCAGGCGATCAATAGCTTTTTCATCTCTTGTTCCTTATGGTCTGGCGACCCAATGGTGGGTCGTTTGCAAAGCCGCGCAAGCCTCAGGCCTGCACGGCATCGGGTTGCTCAAGTCACTCTGCGCTGACGTTGACCGTGCCGCGCATTCCGGCCTGGTAATGGCCGGCGATCAGGCAGGCGAAGTCGAAGTTACCGGCGCGATTAAAGGTCCAGATGATCTCGCCGCGCTGCCCCGGCCCGATATGGGCCATATAGGGCGCGTCATGCTCCATATCGGGAAACCTGAGCATCATCTCGGCATGTTCATCCAGCTCCTTCTGGGTGCCGAGGACGAACTCGTGCATCACCTGGCCATCGTTGTGGTGCACCAGACGCAGGGTTTCCCCCAGGCGCACCTCCAGATGATCAGGCACAAAGCGCATCTGATCGTTCATGCGGATTTCCACGGTGCGGCTGACCTGCTCGACATCGCCGGCAATACCCCAGGCAGTCTGCTCCTTGATCACCGGGCCGACCTCGTTATGGGCCTCGCCGTGGGCCAGAGCCGAGGCGATATGAGCGGGACCGGCCAGGGCCAGCAACAGCGCCAGACTTAATGGCTTATGCATAGGAATTCCTCATCTGATCAGTGACCGGCATGGCCAGTGGGTTTACGCACCTGCACTTCCACGGTGTCGCCTGCGGCCTCCTTGCGCGGCATGGATTGCCCACCGGCCTGCTCGCTGCGCGCAGGCTCGGCCAGTGCGCCCGTCCACTCCCGCGCCACGCTGCCCGGCGGATGCTTGAACCAGCCAGGGTCGCGGTAGTCGCCCGCCGGTTGGTCCTTGCGCACCTTGAGGATGGTGAACATACCGCCCATCTCCACCGAACCGAAGGGGCCGTCGCCGGTCATCATCGGCACGGTGTTGTCCGGCAGCGGCATCTGCATCTCCGCCATATCGGCCATGCCGCGCTCGCCCATCACCATGTAATCGGGGATCAACTTGGTGATGCGCCGGGTCATGTCACGGTGATCCACCCCCACCAGGGTCGGTACGTCATGGCCCATGGCGTTCATGGTGTGGTGGCTCTTGTGGCAATGCAGGGCCCAGTCGCCCTCCTCGTCGGCGATAAACTCCAGCTGGCGCATCTGCCCCACCGCGATATCCGCAGTCACCTCCGGCCAGCGCGAACCCACAGGTGTCGGCCCGCCATCGGTGCCGGTCACCTCGAACTCGTGGCCATGCACATGGATCGGGTGGTTGGTCATGGTCAGGTTGCCCACGCGCAGGCGCACCTTGTCGTTGTGCCGCACCACCAGCGGGTCGATGCCGGGGAAGACCCGGCTGTTGAAGGTCCACAGGTTGAAGTCGAGCATCTGCATGATCTTCGGCGTGTAGGCGCCGGGCTCGATGTCGTAGGCGCTGAGCAGAAAGCAGAAGTCGCGGTCCACCTCGTTGATCAGCGGATGGTGCTCTTTGGGGTGGGTGACCCAGAAGCCCATCATGCCCATGGCCATCTGCACCATTTCGTCGGCATGGGGGTGGTACATAAAGGTGCCGGGGCGGCGGGCGACGAACTCGTAGACAAAGGTCTTGCCCACCGGAATGGCCGGCTGGGTCAGCCCCGCCACGCCATCCATGCCATTGGGCAGGCGCTGACCGTGCCAATGGATGCTGGTGTGCTCGGGCAATTTGTTGGTGACGAAAATGCGCACCCGGTCGCCCTCCACCACCTCGATGGTTGGCCCCGGCGACTGACCGTTGTAGCCCCACAGGTGGGCCTTGTAGCCGGGCGCCAGTTCGCGCACCACCGGCTCTGCCACCAGGTGGAACTCCTTGACTCCGTTATTCATGCGCCAGGGCAGGGTCCAGCCGTTCAGGGTGACCACCGGGTTATAGGGCCGCCCGCTGCTGGGCTGCAAAGGCGGCTGGGTGTCGGCGCTGGCCTGCAGCACCGGCTCGGGCAGGGCCGCCATGCTCACCCGGCTGACCGCCGAAGTAGCCACCGCCGCGCCAATGGCGCTGGCACCGAGAAAGAAATCGCGTCGTGAAACCATGCTCAAAACTCCTCGATCAGTGCCCGGCGGGGGCTTCGCTGGCCGCAGCCGGGGCCGCGCTGGGGGTGATATCGGCGCTGCCGAGCAGGGCCATCTGCAGATCGGCCTCGGCCAACCAGAAGTCGCGCTGGGCCTGCAGGTAACCCTGCACGGCCTGGACCTGCCGGCGCGCATCGGCCAACAGATCGAAGGTGCTGATAAACATGCCGTTGTACTGCAGCAGCTGCTCCTCGGCGATGCGCGCGCGCAGGGGTAGCAGCTCGTCGCGGTAGTGGCGGGCAATATCGTGGGCGGCGCGGTAACCCAGGTAGGCTTCACGCACCTGGGAGCGGGCATTGATCGCCGTCTCGGCGGCGCGATTGAGCGCCTGGCGGTACTGCGCCTCGGCCCGCGCCACCTTGGCCCCGCTCCAGTCGAACAACGGCAACTCGACGCTGATCTCATAGCCGCGCTGGGTCGGTTCTTCATTGGAGCGGTTACTGGCCACACCCAGCTCCAGCACATTGATAAAGCGCGTGGTGCGGCTCAGGCCCAGGTTGCGCGCCAGACGCTCGGTGTCCAGACGCACGGCCTGGATATCCAGGCGCTGGGCCATGGCCAGGCGCTCGATATCGGTCTGCGCTTCGGCGGTCTTGGGCAACTCGGGCAGGCGCTCGGGCAACTGGAAGCTTATCTGCTCGCCCCACAGTCCCAGCAGGCGGGCCAGTTGCTCACGGCTTTGCACCCGGGTGCGCTCGGCATGGATCAGCCCCAGGGCCGCCTCGGCATAGAAGCTCTGCTGCTGGGCCTGCTGCAACGTGCTGAAATTGCCCACGGCGGCCATGCGCCGGGCCAGCTCCGCACCGATCTCGGCCGCCTCCTGCACCTGGCGGGCGTAGGTCAGGTTCTCCTCGGCGGCCACCGCGCTGTACCAGGCCTTGCGCGTTTTACTGGCCAGCTCGAACAAGGCCAGGCTGGTCTGGCGCTGCAGTTGCTCGAAACGCTGCGCCTCCATGCCCGCCACCATGGGCATGGCGATCAACCGCGCCAGGTTGAAGTGCAAACCGCGTTCGTACTCGACCTCACTGCCCTTCTCCATCCGCCCGAAGGAAAACCCCGGATTGGGCAGGCGCCCGGCCTGCACTCGCTCGGCCTCGCCGATGCCCAGCTCGTCGAAGCGGGCCTGCAGGCCACGGTTATTCAGCAGCGCCACCTGCACCGCGGCCTCTACATCGAGGGGCACAGCCAGCAGTTCGGCAACCCGCTGGGCGATGGCGCCCTGCTCGTCCTTGTCCCGGGCCCAGACCACCTCTTTATCCAGATGCTGCTGGCTGGCCTGCTGCACGGCGGCAAAGCCGCCATCTGCGCTAAAGCGCGCGCAACCGGCCAGCAGTATCAGGCTCATGCTCAAGCCGAGCAGGCGAAGATAACTGTGCATACGCAGCTCCTTAATGATGGCCATGGTGCTGATGCCCCCTGGGCGCCGCAGCCGGCTTGAGCGGCGCCGTCATTGGCGTTGCAGCCGGCGCCTCAGCCTGCGCTGCTTCGCTGTAGGGCTCCTGTGCATAGGTGCGCCAGCCGCCGATACGGCCAACCAGTTCGTTGGCCTCGCGCCAGCTCTCAAGCGGCTGATCACGCCAGCCTTGGTAGTGTTCCAGGGGGGATTGGTAGGACAGCGCCGGCGCAGGCGCGCCGGCATCCAGGGGGTCGGGCGGCAGCGCCCAGGCGCCAGCAGGCAGCGCCAACAAGCCCAGCAAGGCGCAGATGCGCCCCAGGGCAGTGGATAAAAGCAACATGATCCTTTCTCGCAGCAGGCACCCTCGGCATAGCCGAGCAGGTGCAGGTCAGTAAGGCGCTGTCAATTCAGCGCAGCGGACTCAGACGAGAAAAAGGCGGGGGGGACGTTCCGGGGTTTCGCCGACAAAACCGACAAACCGCTCCAGACGCGGCAGTGGCGGCTCGACAGCCTGCGGTGGGCTCTGGCTGGTGGTTACCGAGGCCAATGCCACCGCCCCGACGCAGAAGGCGCAGAGGCTGCAAAGGCTGGAATCCGTCTGCTTGCCAGACTGAGCCTTGGCATGGTGACTGCCATGCGGCGCGGCAGCCTGCGAATCATGCGCCGGGCCATGCGGGGCAGCCATCGCCAGGCTGCTGGCCTCATCCTGCCCTATGGCCGCACACAACTGCATGCCAAGCGCGGCCACGCCCTGGGCGGGCAAGGCCAACATCAGCAGACAGATCAGGGCGGTTCGCAGTTTGCGCATGGCCAGGCCAGCTCGACAGGACGATAAGCGCGATTATCCACCGATTAGCGCCCATGTCCACAACGCGTGCCTGAGCATGGGCAAAGAGCCCGAGCTATGGCTATGATCGAGCCTATGAACAGCCCATTGCCAATCCGCAATCCCTGCCCACCCGGCGTCTGCGACTGTGGCCTGGAGCAGCTGCCACTGGCCCCCGGCGCCGACCTGCGCATCCTGATGCTTAACCGCAAGGAGGAGAAGCGCCTGCTCGAACGCCTGGAAAACATCCAGAGCCTGGATGATCTCCAGCATATGCAGCAACGCATGCAGCAACAGCTGGGCCTGCAGGTCTCGGTCGCCCCGGGCGCGAACGAGGTGCGCAGCATGCGCGGCATTGCCATCCACGTAGAGGAGCAACCCGGCCTGTGCCGCAAGACCCGCCAGGCCATCCCCAGCGCCATCCGCCGCGGCCTGGAAAAACAGCCGCAGATAGCCTACGACCTGCTCAACGCCCACGACCTGTTCCGTGATCTCTAAGCCCTTGATGCCACAAAAACACATGCAAACAAAATGGTTATGTACCAATAGTTTGTTGCGTTCGGCCAGTCCCTCTTAACTTAAGAGGGACTGGGTCTGTAGGGTGCACGCGCACCCTACACCGCGCGGCGGCTATTGCCCCTGCTTGGTCTTCTGCCGCTGGATAAAGTCGCGCTTCCACTGCTCCACACCGATCAATTCCGAGTCGATATGGGCCTCGACCCCGTGCCGGGCCTTGAGCGCCGTCACCTGCTCCGCACGTTCCTGCAGAAAGCGATCGAAGCGTGCCAGCAACTGGCCGTGCTTGCGGGTGGACAGTTGAAAACTGCCGCGGTCGTGGGGCAGGCTGGCGTCGAAGATCAGGGCGCCGGGGCGCGAACTCAGGTTGTCCAGATAATGGGTGGCCACCACCACGTTGAAATAGGCGCCGTCACTGTCCTTCTTCAGGGCCTGACGGATCATCTGGCGCAGGTCGTCACTGTAGGTCAGCTCGATGGCACCGGCCTCGATGCGCTGCTGGTAACCCCAGGGCGTCCAGCCCTTGACCATGGCCAGGCGCTTGATGCCTTGCTCGCCCTGCCCCAGGCGCGTGGGCGCCACCAGCACGCCGTCCACATAGTCGACCACGCCCTGGCTGTAGCTCAGGTTATGCCCGGCCTTCTGCGCCTGGGCCCAGTTGGGGCTGTCCGGGTACTTGAAGTCCACCTCGCCCCTGAGCAGGGCCGGTAGCAACTGCTCCACGGCCATGGGCTTGTAGCTCAGCTGCACCCCGCTATGGGCGGCGAACAGGTCGAACAGCTCACGGGCAAAGCCCTGGTACTGGCCCTGGGCGTCGATGCTGTAGTGCGGGGCGAAGGCCAGTTTCTCCACGCCGATCACATAGCTTTCGGCGAGGCTTGTGCTGGAAAACACCAGGGCGAACAAACTGCAGGCGCGTGGAAGCTTCACGGCAACCCTCCGGGTGAGTGATGGATAAAGGAATCGGCTGATGGCCGCGAGCGGCGGCCAGGGGAGCGGATTAACCGCCGGTCATGCTCATAAACCTGATGACCTGCACCTGCTCATCCTGCTGGAAGTGATGGCGCTCGGGCTTGAGCTGTAACGCCGCCACCAAGGCCTCGCGCAGGCGCTGGCTGTCGCCGGGATAAGCGCGTACCAGGGCTTTGAGATCCAGGGCATTGTCGTGCCCCAGGCAGAGCACCAGCTTGCCTTCGGCGGTGACCCGCACGCGGTTGCAGTCGCCGCAGAAGTTATGGCTATGGGGCGAGATAAAGCCCACCTGGGTGTCGCTGCCCAGCACCTGCCAGTAGCGCGAGGGCCCACCGGTGGTCTTGCTGCTGCGCACCAGCTGATGGCGCTGCTCGATCCGGGCACGCACCTCGTCGCTGGAGCAGAAGGTCTGCTGGCGCTGGTGGCTGACCACGCTGCCCAGGGGCATTTCCTCGATAAAGCTGATATCCAGGCCGCGCTCGATGGCGAACTCGACCAGATCGAGCACCTCATCGTCATTGCGTCCGGTCTGCACCACGGTATTGAGTTTGATCTTGCTAAAGCCCGCGGCCCGGGCGGCCTCGATACCGGCCAGCACCTGGTCGAGCTTGTCGCGCCGGGTAAAGGCGGCAAAGCGCTCGCGCTGCAGCGAATCCAGGCTGATATTCAGGCGTTTGACTCCGGCCGCACGCAGTGCGCCCGCCATCTCGTGAAGCTGCGAGCCGTTGCTGGTAATGGCCAGGTCTTCCAGCTCCGGGCGCTGACCCAGGCGTTCGAGCAGACTCAGCAGATTCTTGCGCACCAGGGGCTCGCCGCCGGTGATGCGAATGCGCCTGACCCCCAGACCGATAAAGGCATCGGCCACGGCATACAGCTCCTCCAGGCTGAGGATCTGCTCGCGGGGCGCGAACTGCATGTCTTCACCCATGCAGTAGGTGCAGCGAAAATCGCAGCGGTCGGTGACCGACAGCCGCAGATAGGTGATACGCCGACCAAAAGGGTCTACCAGTTGGGTGTTGTGCACGGCTTGTCTCCTGAAGCGCAAAGCGCCGAGACTTTTTTGTTATGGAAGCAATAACAAGATGGAAACAGAAATTTCCGATCTTGTACACAATTACTTGACCAGCGAGTCAGGGAAACGCTCCAGGCCGCCTGGCGCCTGCTTGAGACTCGCGCAAGGCCGATGCTACCATGCCAGCCGCCGCCCGGTGCCGGGCGCCATGCATAATCACAGGGCCTTATGACCAGTATCCGCGAGCGCAATAGAGAGCTGATCCTGCGCGCAGCCAGTGAAGAGTTCGCCGACAAGGGCTTCGCCGCCAGCAAGACCAGCGATATCGCGGCCAAGGCCGGGGTGCCCAAGCCCAACGTCTACTACTACTTCAAGTCCAAGGAAAACCTCTACCGCGAGGTGCTGGAAAGCATCATCGAGCCGCTGCTGGCGGCCTCCGCGCCGTTCAACCAGCCGGGGCGCCCGGGCGAAGTGCTCAAGGCCTATATCCGCTCGAAGATCCGCATTTCCCGGGAACTGCCCTTTGCTTCCAAGGTGTTTGCCAGCGAGATCATGCACGGCGCGCCGCACCTGTCGGCGGAGCAGACCGAGCAACTCAATGCCCAGGCCAAGCACAATATCGCCTGCATCCAGCGCTGGATCGACCAGGGCCAGATGGCGCAGGTCGATCCGCATCATCTGCTGTTCAGCATCTGGGCCGCGACCCAGACCTACGCCGACTTCGACTGGCAGATCTCCACCGTCACCGGCAAGGCCAGCCTGGACGAAGCCGACTACGAAGCCGCCGCCCAGACCATCATCCGCCTGGTGCTCAAGGGCTGCGAGATCGACGAAAGCCAACCCGTCGCCTCCGAGCAGGTGACCCGGGCCTGAATCGGCGATTCAAGGCCACCCCGTAGGAGCCAGCTTACTGGCGATCCCGGCAGCGCAAAAGCGTCGCCAGCAAGCTGGCTCCTACATGCATGCCTAACCCTTCCCTCTTCGGCCTACAGCCCGTAGGGGGGATGTCGCTGTTTACATCCACCACAACGGTGGATCGATAAAACGCGACCCAGTGGCTACACCACCCCCGCATCCGCCTGCAGGCCAACCGACTGCACGGCACTGACCGCACATTGCTCGTCGATATCCGAGGTGTCGCCGGTAATGCCGATGGCGCCGATCAGCTCGCCCTGGGCCGTACGGATCAGCACCCCACCCGGCGCCGGCACCAGGTTGCCTTCGGCCAGGTTGTTCACCGCCCCGATAAAGGCCGGGCGCTGCTGTGCATCGGCGGCGATCAGGCGCGAGCCCTTGCCCAGGGCCAGGGCGCCCCAGGCCTTGCCGATGGCGATCTGCGGGCGCAGCAGGCTGGCGCCGTCCTCGCGCTGCAGGCTGATCAGGTGCCCACCGGCATCCAGCACGGCCACGGTCAGGGGCGCCGCGCCAATCTCACGGCCCACGGCCAGGGCGCGGCTAGTCAGGGTGGTGGCGACATTCAGGTTCAACAGACTCATTTTTCAACCTTCCTACTCAAACAGAAATCTTCGGACAGGCCGCCCGCCGGGTGCTCCAGGCTGGAGCGAAAGGCCGGCGACCACACAGAACTCGCCTCCACTATCCCAGCAGAAATATAAATTTCAATAGTCGTACACAATACAAAGACTATTTGTATACATTCAGATCGTGGCGCAGCGCAGCACCGCGCGCACCCCAGCTAAAACGCCTGTTTTAAAAGATTTTTCCCAGACGGATAAGCGGCCAATAAATTTGTTGACCCTCAGGTCAAGTCATGAATAGAATCGGTCGCAGCTGTTTTGTATACAATCTGAAAACAAACGAGGCACAAGACAATGGCCAAAATGAGAGCAATCGAGGCCGCCGTACTGGTGATGCGCCGCGAAGGCGTTGACACTGCGTTCGGCATCCCCGGCGCCGCCATCAACCCCCTGTACGCTGCACTGAAGAAAGTCGGCGGTATCGACCACGTCCTGGCCCGCCACGTCGAAGGCGCCTCGCATATGGCCGAGGGTTACACCCGCACCAATGCCGGCAATATCGGCGTGTGCATCGGCACCTCCGGCCCGGCCGGCACCGACATGGTCACCGGCCTGTATTCAGCGTCCGCCGACTCCATCCCAATCCTCTGCATCACCGGGCAAGCACCGCGCGCCCGCATGCACAAGGAAGACTTCCAGGCCGTCGATATCACCAACATCGTCAAACCGGTGACCAAGTGGGCCACCACCGTGATGGAGCCCGGCCAGGTGCCGCGCGCCTTTCAGCGCGCCTTCTATGAAATGCGCAGCGGCCGCCCCGGCCCGGTACTGATCGACCTGCCGTTCGACGTGCAGATGGCCGAGATCGAATTCGATATCGACGCCTACGAGCCCCTGCCGCTGGCCAAGCCGGCCGCCAACCGGGTGCAGGCGGAAAAAGCCATCGCCCTGCTCAATGAAGCCGAGCGCCCGCTGCTGGTCGCAGGTGGCGGTATCTTCAACGCCGACGCGGCGGACAAACTGGTGGAATTCGCCGAGCTGACCGGCGTGCCGGTGGTGCCGACCCTGATGGGCTGGGGCGTGATCCCAGATGACCACAAGCTGATGGTCGGCATGGTCGGTCTGCAGACCAGCCACCGCTACGGCAACGCCACCCTGCTGGAATCCGACCTGGTATTCGGTATCGGTAACCGCTGGGCCAACCGCCACACCGGCTCGGTGGACGTCTACACCCAAGGTCGCAAGTTCATCCACGTGGATATCGAACCGACCCAGATCGGCCGCGTATTCAACCCGGATCTGGGCATCGTCTCCGATGCCGGCAGCGCCCTGGACGCCTTCCTTGAGGTAGCCCGCGAGTGGCAGGCCGCCGGCAAGCTGAAGGACCGCAGCGCCTGGGTCGAGTCCTGCCGCGAGCGCAAGCGCACCCTGCAGCGCAAGACCCACTTCGACAACGTGCCGGCCAAGCCGCAGCGCGTCTACGAGGAAATGAACGAAGCCTTTGGCAAGGACACCTGCTACGTCAGCACCATCGGTCTGTCGCAGATCGCCGGCGCGCAGTTCCTGCATGTGTACAAGCCGCGCCACTGGATCAACTGCGGTCAGGCAGGCCCGCTGGGCTGGACCATCCCAGCAGCCCTGGGCGTGGTCAAGGCCGATCGGACCCGCAAGGTGGTGGCGCTGTCCGGCGACTACGACTTCCAGTTCATGATCGAGGAGCTGGCCGTCGGCGCGCAGTTCAACCTGCCCTATATCCACGTGCTGGTGAACAACTCCTACCTGGGTCTGATCCGTCAGGCGCAACGCGGCTTCGACATCGACTACTGCGTGCAGCTGGCGTTCGAGAACATCAACGCGCCGGAAATCAACGGTTATGGCGTCGATCACGTGGCCGTGGTCGAGGGCCTGGGCTGCAAGGCAATCCGCGTGTTCGACCCGAACGAGCTGCAGAACGCCTTCGCCGAAGCCAAGCGCTTGATGGCCGAGCACCGCGTGCCGGTGGTGGTGGAAATCATCCTGGAGCGGGTCACCAACATCTCCATGGGCACCGAGATCAACGCCATCAACGAGTTCGAGGAACTGGCCGAGCGCGGCGTCGACGCCCCGACCGCCATCTCGCTGTTGGACTGATCCGTAGGGTGCGCCGCGCGCACCGCAACACCTAACGCGTACCACATGGTGCGCACGGCGCACCCTACGCCCACGCCATTTACGCAACCGAGGAATGTTTTATGCCCCGTTTTGCCGCCAACCTGTCCATGCTGTTCACCGAGGTGGACTTTCTGGACCGTTTCGCCGCCGCCGCCCAAGCCGGCTTCAGCGGCGTGGAATACCTCTTCCCCTATGACTACCTGGTGGAAGACATCAAGGCCCGCCTGGACGCCAACCAGCTGACCCAGGTGCTGTTCAACCTGCCGGCCGGCGACTGGGCTGCCGGCGAGCGTGGTATCGCTTGCCACCCGGATCGGGTCGAGGAGTTCCGTGCCGGCGTGGACAAGGCCATCGCCTACGCCCAGGTACTGGGCAATACGCAGATCAACTGCCTGGCCGGCATCCGCCCGCAGGGCTATGACTGCGCCACCGTCGAGGCGACCTTCGTCGACAACCTGTGCTTTGCCGCAGCCAAGCTCGAAGCCGCCGGCATCAAGCTGGTCATGGAAGCCATCAACACCCGCGACATCCCCGGCTTCTACCTGAACAACACCCAACAGGCCCTGGCCATTCGCGACAAGGTCGCAAGCAGCAACCTGTATCTGCAGTACGACATCTACCACATGCAGATCATGGAAGGTGATCTGGCGCGCACCGTGGAAAGCAACCTGGCCGCCATCAACCACGTACAGCTGGCCGACAACCCGGGGCGCAACGAACCGGGCACCGGCGAGATCAACTACCGCTTCCTCTTCGAGCACCTGGATCGCATCGGCTACCAGGGCTGGATCGGCTGTGAATACAAGCCGGCAACCACCACCGCTGCCGGCCTCGGCTGGATGAAAGCGCACAACGCAATCTGAGGAGACTCTACTCATGGCTAAAATCGGATTTATCGGCACCGGCATCATGGGCAAGCCCATGGCTCAGAACCTGCAGAAAGCCGGCCACACCCTGTTCTTCTCCGAGCACTTCGAGAAGGCCCCGGCCGATCTGATCGGCGACAACGGCATCGGCCTGGCCAACCCGCGTGAAGTGGCCCAGGAAGCCGAGTTCATCATCATCATGGTGCCGGACACCCCCCAGGTCGAAGACGTGCTGTTCCGCAAGGACGGCGTCGCCGAAGGCGTTGGCGCCGGCAAGGTGGTGATCGACATGAGCTCAATCTCCCCCACCGCCACCAAGGTCTTCGCCGAGAAGGTCAAGACCACCGGCGCCGCCTACCTGGACGCGCCGGTATCCGGCGGCGAAGTCGGTGCCAAGGCTGCCACCCTGTCGATCATGGTCGGCGGCTGCCCGAACGCCTTCGAGCGCGCCCTGCCGCTGCTGCAGGCCATGGGCAAGAACATCACCCGTGTCGGTGGCAACGGTGACGGCCAGACCGCCAAGGTGGCCAACCAGATCATCGTCGCCCTGAACATCCAGGCGGTGGCCGAGGCCCTGCTGTTCGCCGCCAAGAACGGCGCCGATCCGGCCAAGGTACGCGAGGCGCTGATGGGCGGCTTCGCCGGCTCGAAGATCCTCGAAGTGCACGGCGAGCGCATGATCAAGGGCACCTTCGACCCGGGCTTCCGCATCAGCCTGCACCAGAAGGACCTCAACCTGGCCCTGAGCGGCGCCCGCGAGCTGGGCCTGAACCTGCCCAACACCGCCAACGCCCAGCAGGTGTTCAGCACCTGTGCGGCCATCGGCGGCGCTGGCTGGGACCACTCGGCGCTGATCAAGGGCCTGGAGCATATGGCCAACTTCAACATCCGCGGCGAGTAACAGGTAAGTGTGATCGTTGATCGTTCCCACGCTCCAGCGTGGGAATGCCTGTGAGGACGCTCCAGCGTCCGCGGTTATGACGCGGAGCGTCACAGGATGCGTTCCCACGCAGAGCATGGGAGCGATCACGGTCATCAAAATTTCGATCTGCCCGGCAGGCGGTGTCACGGCCTGTCGGCCGGGTGGATCGATTCCAGTGCAGAGCGGCCTTGAGCCAGGCCGCTGCGCACTAGAATCGAAGTTGCTTTAGCCCAACAAGAGAGATCGCCATGACCCTCGATCCGCAACGTCTACTACGCGAGCTGTTCGCCAGCGCCATCGACGCCGCCCACCCGCGCCAGGTGCTGGCCGACTTTCTTCCGGCCGAGCGCAGTGGCCGAGTTATCGTGATCGGGGCCGGCAAGGCCGCCGCGGCCATGGCCGAGGTGGTCGAACGCGAGTGGCAGGGCGAGGTCAGTGGCCTAGTGGTGACCCGCTACGAGCACGGTGCCAACTGCCAGAAGATCGAGGTGGTGGAAGCCGCCCATCCGGTGCCGGACGATGCCGGTGAGCGCGTGGCGCGGCGTGTGCTGGAGCTGTGCTCGGGCCTCGGCGAAGATGACAAGGTGATCTTCCTGCTCTCCGGTGGCGGCTCGTCCCTGCTGGCCCTGCCGGCCGACGGCATCACCCTCAAAGACAAGCAGGCAGTGAACAAGGCGCTGCTCAAATCCGGCGCCACCATCGGCGAGATGAACTGCGTGCGCAAGCACCTCTCGGCGATCAAGGGCGGTCGTCTGGCCAAGGCCTGCTGGCCGGCCAGCGTCTACACCTATGCGATTTCCGATGTACCGGGCGACGAGGCCACGGTGATCGCTTCCGGCCCCACCGTGGCCGACCCCACCACCTCGGCCGAGGCCTTGGCCATTCTCGCCCGCTATGGCATCGAGATTCCGGCCAATGTACGCGCCTGGCTGCAGAACCCGGCCTCGGAAACGGTCAAGCCCGGCGACCCGGTGCTGTCACGCAGCCATTTCCAGCTGATCGCCCGCCCCCAGCAGTCTCTGGATGCGGCCGCCGCCAAGGTGCGTGAAGCCGGCCTGAATGTACTGATCCTCGGCGACCTGGAAGGTGAATCCCGCGAGGTGGCCAAGGTGCATGCCGGCATCGCCCGCCAGGTGCTGCTGCACGGCCAGCCAGTCAAGGCGCCCTGCGTGATTCTCTCCGGTGGCGAAACCACGGTGACCGTACGCGGCAATGGCCGTGGCGGGCGCAATGCCGAGTTTCTGCTGAGTCTCACCGACAGCCTCAAGGGCCTGCCCGGCGTCTACGCCCTGGCCGGCGACACCGATGGCATCGACGGCTCGGAAGACAACGCCGGCGCCCTGATGACCCCGGACAGCTATGCCCGCGCCGCCGCCCTGGGGCTCAGCAGCAGCGATGAACTGGACAACAACAACGGCTATGGCTACTTCGCCGCCCTGGATCAACTGATCGTCACCGGGCCGACCCGTACCAACGTCAACGACTTCCG
>Ga0209207_1000258_pt1 | contig 37366 bp, 33 predicted proteins | sample SaghotsprinmetaG_FD_184140 | JGI IMG/M metagenome (GOLD analysis project Ga0209207, IMG submission 184140) | Hot spring microbial communities from South Africa to study Microbial Dark Matter (Phase II) - Sagole hot spring metaG (SPAdes) (version 3) | ecosystem: Environmental > Aquatic > Thermal...
AGATGGGTTTTAACTCTATTTTTGAGACTGGATTAGGAATAATCTCAACTCTTGAACAATATGGTGTGAAATAAGATTGGATAATCTTTGTTTGTACAATACACACATCTGCCTTTGGATAAAAATATCGCATAAATAGGTGATAGATTCCACGATATTCCACTTTTGGATCATTGCGTACATTAATTATTTTCTTTGCATGTGTTTTTATACTTGTATTTATAAAATTAGCTTCGGGTAAGAAACTAATTATGACATCATATGAATTTTTTTCTATGATTTGTTTAATTCGATTCCGTTGATGAATAAATCGTATGAATCGATTCTTTATGGTTGGTGTATCGCATTTTATGACATTTAAATGGTGGATGGAATATCCTATTTCAGTATCACGTAATGAAATGATATCAATTGAGTGATATTCAGATAAGGCATGGCACATGTTTAACATAACACGTTGTGCTCCCCCTTTTTCTAAATTTACAATCATGAATAGAAGTTTCATAGTAACTCTTTCTAAATGAATTATATCATTGATCACAATATGCTTAATTTCGAATCAATCGTTTTAATCTCTTTCTAACGCTAAATTCTATCTTGCTTAAATAACCTAGTATCCAAAAATGTTTGTGATTAAATAAAAAATAATACACTTTATCGATCGGATTCAATCGAGCATGATTCAAATATAAATTGGCTAGTTTTGTTCGTTCATTGGATTGTATCCATAGAAGTTTTTCGATTATTTCATTGTTTATAGGATAGTTTGCACAAGTTAGTTTTATATTCTTTACTAACGATTTAATATAGCTTGAATAGTATTTGGACTTGATGGACGCATAAAACAACTTGTTGTCATTTAAGAAATGAAAGACTTCATTTTTTACATACTCCGCATCATCCAAGTACTTGTGTTTGAAATTACGTCCAAGTCCATTATCACTGTTTCGATAGTTATAAAGGGTTATGTTTCGATAGCCTATTTTAGTTGAATTATGAATCAAATGCATTGAAATAAGAACATCTTCTCCATATACATCAGAATGGTTTTTAAACACTTTTGGATCAAATAACTCACGTTTAAATGCTTTAGACCAAACATGATTGAGACGATTATTTGAAACAAACTGTTCCCATATGAGTATTTTATCTTTGTCTGAGAATAGTTGATTATCTGAAAAAAGATTTATATCTTTCATATAGATTCGTCCAGTATTGGTCATACGATTGAATCGATAAAGTACCAAATCACATTGATTTTCTGTAAATAATGAATGAATTGATTCTAATAAGTTATATTCTAAAAAATCATCTGAATCGACAAAAATACAGACATCGTTTTTCGCAAGTTCAACTAACTTTATTCGTGTTTGAAGTATGCCCTTATTTTCTTGTTCATAGATCGATATTCTATGATCCTTTTGAGCATATTCTTTAGCAATTAAGATACTATTATCTCTTGAACCATCGATTAAAAGAATAACCTCAAAGTTAGTATAGGTTTGTTGGATAATACTCTCTAAACATTCTGAAAGATATTGTTCAACTTGATAGATAGGTAAGAGAAAGCTATAGGATAATTCATTCATTCGATTCTTTTTCCATTTCAAGTTCGTTTAATCTAGTTTTAATCCATTCTACACTCTTATTTCGCATTGATCCTTTTACAAATGAACTATGAAGACAATTTGCTTCATATCGAACAATATTTGGAATCCATTGTTTGTAATAATTAAACGACTCTTCATCCTTCTCATCCAGTGCGACAAAGTAATCGATTCGTTTATTTGTTTTTTTACATTCATATTTTTTTATCGCAAGTCTAAAGTTCTTTTCAAGAGGTTTTAACTCATTTTGTTTAAGTGTGTGATGTATGAATGGAAGTGTTTTTTCTTTAATCCTTAATACTTTTTCTTCTATGCTTAAACCCTTTAATGAATATATTGCATTCCTTATGCCTTTTATTAAATAATCTATTCGATTTCTATATTGATCCTTCTTTACTTTCTTTGTATCAATCATTAAACAATACTTTACATCATCATCTTGATTCGACATTTCAAGCGCAAGGAGTCCTCCGATACTAAGTCCTGCACAGTAGATTGGAGACTTGATTATTTTCTTAATTTCGGATAGATAATATTTTGATAAGGATTCAATTGAAAATTCTTGATCTGTAAATTCATTATGGTTCAGTCTTATCCCATATACGGGTCGATTATGAAATAAGTTCGCTATGGTGTGATAGCTTATGACATCTAAACTCAAATCATGTATGAAGAATAAGGGTGCTTGTTTGTTTTTTACATCATTTAGAAGAACACAAACCTTGTTGTTTCGTAGTTTTATAGAATCAATCATTTCTTGAATGGTTGATTGGCCAAAGAAATAGTGTGGTTCTAAACTGATTTGATAGTGATCCATGATTAATGCGTTGAGTTCCGATGCTTTGAGTGAATCTCCCCCTATTTCAATGAAATTATCAGTTAAATCAAATGTTGATTGGGGTAAAACAGTGTTTATAAACTTAACAATATTCTGAGTTACTTCATCATTAATTTCGATTTCATTTATTTTTGTTTCTACTAAATTATCATGAGTTAAATTCATCTTTATGGTTTTACGATCAAGTTTTCCGTCTTCTGTAAAAATGAAATGTTCAATGAGATAGAGTTTAGTAGGACAGGTATAGGCATCAAACTTTTGAATCAATGCTCTACGTATTTCTTTGAGAGTTAAAGTGCTGGGTTTTTTAAGTACTACACAGATAACTTTTTGATTTTTTGTATCAAGATCACAGATTAAGACATCATGAACTCCAAACTCATCATGAACTCCAAACTCATTGCGTATCGTTTCTTCCATTAAGATGGGTGAGAATTTCTCGCCCATTAAATTTATCCAATCACTCATCCTTCCTGTAAGATAAAGTATTCCTTTTTCATCACAATAGCCGGTATCTTTTGTATTAAACCAAATATCATCGGTATTTTCTTGGTTGAGATATTGGTCCATAGCCGCATCTGTTTTAACCCAGATTTCGTGATCGATAATCTTAATATCGACCACTGGAACTAAGCCTTCCCCTTTATCACTCGCAATAGTCCCAACTTCTTTCGATCCATAATGATTAATAAGTTGAGCGTTTAATGTTTCAATTAAGTTAAGATAATCTTTACGTCTAAAATCACTTCCTCCCATAATCATCACTAAAGGTTTTTTTCTAGGTCTAAATCGATGGATTTCTTGGTTGATTTGATTGAGTTGAGCAACCGATCCTGCAAAATGGGTCATCGTTTCATCACCCAACATCTTGATTAGAAAGTTTATATCAAACCCATTATTTAGAATTAAACATCCTCCTTTAATGGATACACGGTTAAATTCACCTAATGTTGTAATACGGTTAAAAGGCACACAATTTACGAGTCGTGTTGATTCATTAAAGTCGTATAAATCACTCTTATTTATCATTTTCTTGGCATAATTTGAACTGGAATATACGATAACTTTTGCGTTAGCTGTTGTGCCAGATGTTTGTGCACAGGTTACCCAATCACTGTTTCGCATGCATACTTTTCGTTCAAATTGATGAATTATTTCAAATCGATTTGATTGAGAAGAATAGAATATGAGTCCTATTTTTGATTGTAAGAGTGATGGTATAAATTCCGCATGAATATCATCGGTTATGATATAATCCAATGTTTCGATGGCTTGTATTTTATTGAGTGCGACATAACAAGCTTCACTTAGGATTGCTTGTGCCAGAGGTAAGTGATAAAGATCGTGTTTAAAATAACACCCCATATAAGTATCTTTGGGTATCTCATTCTTTATGCAAAATTGATGAAAGGCATCATGGATTAATATGAGTTCGTGATACGATAATTGCTCATCTTTCACCCTGCATACAATCCGATTTTCATCATCAAATTGTCTTACCTTTTGATAGATCGCTTGGCGCATTCTATTGTCCTTTTATGAGTTCGTATGCTTTTCGTAGTTCATCAAAATCACTGTCTTGGCTTACTTGATAGCCTTCATGATTATAGAGTCGAATAGCCTCTAGTCCTTCTTCTGTATCTGCGATGTGTAAAAAGGCCTCTTGAACCGCAAGTTTTAACTCTTCTGTCATCTTAGAACTGTTCCAACTGACCGCAACGGTCCCATTGCTTATTTTAGGCGTGACTCCAATGACTTTAACCGCATCATAGATTTCTGTATCCTGTGCAAGTTCATTCTTCCAGGCATCAATGTAATCCGTTCTTAGAAAGGCATAACTAACCGCCACATCACATACACCTTGTGCTAAGTTTACAGGAATGTCCCCATTATTATTCATAAGAACAGCATTAGGTAAATCAGTCAATTTCTTACCATAATTTTCATAGAGCCATAAGGTTGGATAAACATAGCCAGTAGTAGATGTGACACTCGCAGAATAACACCAGTTTGCCTTTTCTAAATCAGGATACGTCAACGTATCATTTAAGTATTTCTGATAAAGCTCTTTCCCATAATCGCTTGGTCCAACATAGATTAAACCACGTGTATATGGAACTGAATTAACGGTATCACGTGTCGTAATTTCTCCCGTATTCCAATCCTTTGGATCTTCACTGTCTACTGACATATTGCCTCGAAGAGATTGTAAGATAACTTCTAATCCTTCATCCCTAAACTCAATATAAGTTGGTCCACTAATCATTCCAACATCTGCACTCCCTGCAGCTAATGCCTCACCTGCTGCACCATAGGAAGTCGTTACTTTAAATTCGACTTTTCCTACATCAAATCCCATTTTAAATAAATCTTCTTTGAGTTGTGTTTCTACCGGTTCCATGATTGTTTCAATGGATTCCGCATCGTAAAAAGGCACGACGACGATAATGAGTTCATCCATCACCACCATTTCTTTTTCAATCGCTTTTGGTGTACATGCACTTAACATGACTAGAAGAACTAAACACAATATTCGCTTCATACATTTTCCTTTCCTTCTATAAAGCTTTTATAGAATTGATTACGACTCACCTTATTATTCATTAAATAGATTTCTTCAAGTTTATATAGTTTTATAGGACATTTAATAGCACCTACTTTATCGATTAAATGATTTCGAATAACTTTTAGTTCAAATTGGGTATCCGAAACATAAGCACATCCTACATCATCTGATCCATAAGGATTTGGAATTGGAAATACGATGCATTGTTTTATCTCTGGAAAGAGCGTAAGGATTAATTTTTCTATTTGATAGGGAGATATTTTTTCTCCACCTTTATTAATTATCTCTTTAATACGACCCCTTACGACACAATATCCATTCGCATTAAACTCGACTAAATCCCCTGTTTTAAACCATTCACCTTCAAATCCAGAATCACCGTTTTCATATCCCTTAAAGACTTGATTCCCTTTAATCCACAGCTCTCCATCGACTACTTTGTATTCATCGATAATCATTTGTCCATTATGCATTTCAGTATTATCACATTTATAGGTGGATGAAACATAGTAGACTTCGGTTAACCCATAGTTGTTATAGACGATCGAATCGAGATAATATTCGATATCGTTTCTTAACATGTGATTTAAACTCGAACCAGAGGTATGAACGTGTAATTTTGTGTTTCGTTTTATTCGATCTTGTTTTAGCTTGAGACTTTGTACAATTGAATTAAATACGTGTAATTTTGTGTTTCGTTTTATTCGATCTTGTTTTAGCTTAAGACTTTGTACAATTGAATTGAACAAAGCGGGTGGACCATTGAAATGACTGATGGAATCATTTCTTAATAATTCAATCAATTGGTTCATGTTCTTTGATTGATGATAGATGACTTGTGCTCCTACTGCCCATGTTCTAAGCACAATATAGAGACTTGCGATACGAGACAGATGAACATAAACAAGTTGTTTAACATTCGCATTGAAGTCAAAGAATTCATTGTATTTCGGGATGGAATAAACCCAAGATTCATAGTAAAGTGGTACGAGTTTTGGTTTATCACTGGTTCCGGATGTGGTGGTTAAGATACTAAAATTGGATTCTTTTTGAGCTTGTATTTTATGTCCTTTAAAGTTATTTTGTGCATCAAAGGTCCATTTTGGATAGTTTCTGAGTTCTTCATTATCAAATTGTTTATCTTCGTTTATGAATAGTACATCTATCTGAGCATCTTTAATGTATTCTAGGATTTGTATCTCATTCCATTGTGGATCAATTGGACAATAGATACACTTCTCCATAAGAGATAAGGCATATAATACATAACACTTATCATCTCTCGATATCATCCCTACGCGACAGTTAGAACTTGAGACCTTATGCAAGAATGAATTTAATTCTTGGTAAATACGATATAAGTCAAAATATCGTATCTCTTCTTGATCCACAGATAGACAGATACGATTTAATTCTGTCTTAAATATTCGTTCTGATAATTCATTTCTCATAAGTCGTTCTCGAAACAATCTCTTGTAAATACTTTTTCTCTTACATCTTTTATTTCATCATCCCATCGGTTTGCGACAATCCATTCACTTTCTTCCTTAAACTGGGATAGTTTTTTTATTACAGGATAATGCATAAATGTATCTGTTTCAATCTGCGGTTCATAGATAATGATGTCTAAATGATGGTGACGAGCCAGATCTAAAATATCGACGATGGCGGAATTTCTAAAATTATCGGACTTCTTTTTCATGCTTAATCGATAGATCCCTATTCTTTGATGTGCATGGGACAGTAAATGTTCCAATATGAATAATTTTCGAGTTTGGTTGGCATATACAACGGCAGAGATAATATTCTGTGGGATTGAATCATAGTGTGATAAGAGTTGTTTACTATCTTTTGGTAGACAATATCCTCCATAGCCAAAGGATGGATTGTTGTAGTAGTTTCCTATTCTTGGATCGAGTCCAATGCCTTGGATTAATATATTAGACTTCAGGTCTTTCATTTCGGCATAACTATCGAGTTCATTAAAGAATGCGATTCTAAGAGCTAAATAGGTATTGGAAAATAATTTGATTGATTCCGCATGAGTTGAATCCATGTATAAAACAGGACATTCAATATGAGCCGCAGCTTGATAAATTTGAGCAATAAACCCGATATGTTCTTCTTTTTCTCCAAAAATCATACGACTTGGATATAGATTATCGTATAAGGCATGTCCTTCTCTTAGAAATTCAGGTGAGAAGAATATCTTAGAATAATCATATTTCTCTTTCATAGACTCTGTAAAACCCACAGGAATCGTTGATTTAATCATAATCCATCCCTTAAATCCAGATGAAACGATGAGCTTTATGCTTGTTTCTACCGATTCTGAATTAAATCCATGATTCGTTTCATCATAGTCTGTTGGAGTACATAGTATGACTAAGTCATCCATTTGATAGTGCGCTTCACTCGTATGAATTATTTTCAAATCACATTGTTTTAGTTCTTCACTCACGAGTTCATCATTAAATAGAATTTGTTTATTGAGTATGGCTTCTATCTTATCAAAATCAATATCGACAAGGGTCACATCATGCGAGTCATGGAGGAGTAATGCATTTGCGATTCCGACATAGCCTGCCCCGATTACTTTAATTTTCATGTTGTTTCTCCTTATACCATAAATACCAAAATACAAACCTTTTGATTCCTTCTGATAATCCTATTTTAGGTTGATACCCAGTTAATGCTTGGAGTTTATCGATGTTCGCATAGGTCATCTTTACATCTCCTTCTTGCATCGGTAGGTAAGAAATTGTTGCTGGACGTTTCAAGTATTTTTCTAGATAGGATATTAAATTATGAACGGTTTCTGGATGATTATTCCCTATATTGTAGACTTCAAAGGTGGATGGTATTTTATCCATTAGATTAACACATTCACTCACTACATCATCAATATACGTAAAATCCCTTAAGAGTTCTCCTTGACTAAAGACAGGGATTGGCTCAGAGTTCATAATCTTCTCACTAAACGAAAAATAAGCCATATCTGGTCTTCCCCAAGGTCCATAAACCGTAAAAAAACGTAGAGCTGTCATTTTAATATGATACAAATGAGCATAGCTATACGCCATTACTTCGGTTGATTTTTTGGTAGCCGCATAAAAACTGATGGGATGATCGGTATTATCGGATTCTTTGGATTCCCCTTCATGGTTTCCATAGACTGAACTACTCGATGCGAATAGGAAATGCTTTACAGGGTATTTGCGTATACACTCGATTAGATTATAAAACCCAATTAAATTGCTTTCTAAATAGGCCTTAGGATGTGTGATAGAGTATCTTACGCCTGCTTGGGCTGCTAGATGGTAAACGATACTAAAGCTAAGATCTCTAAATAACTTTTCTAGTTCTAGTGCATCTGTAATATCACACTCAAAGAACTTAAAGTTGTCTAATTTCTTTAATTCATTAAGTCGATCTCGTTTTAGTTGTGGATCATAATAATCATTTAGATTATCTAACCCAAATACTGTATACCCCTTCTCACATAATGCTTTCGATAGATGAAAACCAATAAACCCACAGGCTCCTGTTATACATATTCTTTCCATACGATTCCCCTCTTATGGATATAAACATGGATACTATTCATATTAGTAGTAAATAAGTATTATTTCCAAAATTATATCACATCAAAAATAAAAGGTGTTTAAACACCTATAACATTCTCCTTATATTTCTTATCGGTTTCATCATTCGATATCCAAAGGATACGAATGTATACCAACACTTAAGCATAAAGCCATATAAACTATTACTTTTAACCCATTTTCCATTAATGGTAAATTCAGACACAATTCCTATGATACTTGATTTTGGAATCTTGTTTTCACTGTGACTTTGTAAGATACCTCTTAGATCCACACTATGTGTTCTTAATCCTTTAATCCAACGGATTGAGATACTTTGTGACATACGTGAATAGAGGACGATAGCGCCATAATGCAATGGATTTGACTCATTCACTGGTACAAGTTTTATTCGTGTTTCATAGGCTTTAAAAAGAGGATTCATGCTTGAATTCAGTACTAATAGTTCATAACTCTGTTCATAATCAAAGGCTAAACGAATATCATCGATCTGCTCAAAATAACTTTTTTCTTCCATAAATTTATACCCCCCGGTAAAACCTATGGTTCTAAGTTATCATACCTTTTTATGCCTTTCAATACATTTGTGAAACTACTTCACAAATTCATATTATAGGTGTATTTATCCTGTGTTATACTAATTTTAATGAATAAATATGAAGCATATACATCTTATATGTATCAAAGATATAAACTCATTAAAACCTTAATGACACATTTTCCTACTCTCATGATTCAAATAAAATACTTCAAAAAACTAAGAAGATTTGCGAACATAAAACATCCTAAAACATACAATGAAAAGAACCAATGGATGAAGTTATATTATAATACTCCTCTTATGGAGAGAGTTGCGGATAAGATTAAACTTAGAGATTATCTACTAGAAAAAGGTTTGAAAGACTATAGTGTACCACTATTAAATATATACAATAATTATTCTGAAATAGACTTTAATAGACTCCCCAATCAGTTTGTGATTAAGACCAATCATGGGAGTGGTTTTAATAAAATAATATTAGATAAATCTAAGATCAATCATAAAGAACTTAAAGCACTTTTTGATTATTATATGAAATTAGACTATTCATATTTTAATCATGAACTTGTCTATAAAAACATAGAACCAAGAATCATAATAGAGCCTTATTTAGGTGAATTAATCGATTACAAGATTATGTGTACGAACCATGACATTCTGTATACAGTTAGTTTAAAACGCTATTCAGATGGACATTATGATGAAGGATTTTATGATAAAAATTGGGATAAATCACTTGGTGGATTTAAGCACATTAAAGTTCTCGATCCAAAAATAAAACCCGAACGTAAAGAAGATATGAATCGTATTGCGAGATTAATATCACAAGATTTTCTACAAGTTCGGGTGGATTTCTATGAGGTAAATAATCGTATTTATATCTCAGAACTCACCTTCTTTTCAGAAAGTGGAATGTTAGATTTTGAACCAAGAGATGTAGATCAAATACTTGGTCATAAGTTTAAATTACCCCAGGAACATTCTTTGTAGTAATTGAATCAACAAATCAAAGTTTGTCATAATACCTAAGTTCTTTAAATTTCTCTAATCCCTGTACCAAGTTTCACCTCGTAATACTTCATTCAATGCGTCTTCAACTCTTTCATCTTTTTCATCTTTTAGAGATGCATATAAAGAAATCAAATTTACATGATTTTTATTATGTGTAAACATCTTTGGATCATAGTCCCATAATTGCACTTCAATTGGATTTGAGTCATAACTATACGCTTCTTCTCTTTCAACAAAATATTGAAGTTTATTCAAAGATTTATGTTCAATTGCGACTATTCTATGATTTGGAGGATTAATCATGGATAACGAAGATAATGCATCAACTCCAGCTATCATTGCGCCTACTGGTTTTGTATGTGTATAAACAATTTTTCGAATAGGATTCTTTAAGTATTCACGTCCCTTTAAGAAGTAACTAGGATCTTCTACTCTTCTATATACTTTACTTCTTCCTGTTTTTCCTTTAATTTCGTATTTAAGTAGATGTGCATCATAAAGTTCATTAAGAGCTCTTGATGCAGTCATAATTTTGATACCTAAAACATTTGCATAATCAGATGCGTTTATTTCACTATCCTTATTGAAAAGAAAATACTGATATGCAATCTGTGCAGGTGTTGAAAAAAACTTCTTTTTTTCTTTAGTTGTTGGGTATATCTTCTTTAAATCGAGTCCTAAGAATGGTAAATACATTTGACCATTTTCTATGACAAATGAAATCTTATTTTTTATGAGTGCTTTTCTTCTAAAAGTTGAAATCTCTTTAATTAATAAAACAATTTCTTTATCTGAACTATTCTTAATTAGATTTAGTTGTTTCAGTAGTTTGTCAATATCGGGTAATTTTTGGGTATGTTCTATCAATAAACAATTTCTATTTAAAACATTCATCATATAGAAGTTATAATTCTCTTTTAACATAATTGAAAATGGATATTCAACCTGTATAGAACTTATTTTTATTCCATCATCTATATTTTCTTTTAAATACTCTTCTACTAATAACATACACTCACCTCCTAATATAACGTTTTATATTTAATATATATCACTTAATGTGTTATATTACAAGTTATATATGTTAGATTAAGATTTTCTTATGATTGTATATGAATTATTGCATGATTGAATTTATCAACTCAGATAAAACTTTAACTTCATTCTTATTCAAGAATTCATCGTGTTTACATTCAAATGGAATAATCTTCATCATTGGATTAATGTTTTTCCAATACTCCACATGTTCAGTCTTTTGGTTTTTGGATTGAACATAGATGAGAGATTTAGAATATGAATTCACTTGATACTTTCGAATAAAGTAATAGATAATCGTACGATGATTAAGTATTTTGATCCATTTCTGTGGATCATTTTTAATCAATCTTTTTTCGATAGAAGTTTGGATAAAACTAATCATTTTAATGAAAGATTGTTTAATGTGTTTCATCTGTTCAATAAAATCAAGTTCCAAGATTTTTCGAATATTACGTTTAAGTTTAAACATAAATGTACGTTTAAAATCACTCTTTGTGTATTGACGATATTTGCTCAATGAATCAAGCATGACACAATGAATAACTTCTATTTTTGAATCGATAAGTTGTTTAGCAAGTTCATACGCTATGACTCCACCCACACAATCTCCTAATAGAATGATTTTATAAATATTTCTTTCTTCTAATTCTTGTTTATAGAATCGTACCAATTCTTCAAGCGATAGAGGATGTAGATCATGCATTCTTTTTGTGTTAATATCAAAAGCTAAACAGTTAAGGGATGTCTCTTTCGCAAGATAATGGAAATTTAACCCTGATCCATCGCCTGAATGAACACATACAAGCGTTATATCAGATTGTTTATGATTGAGTGGTATAAGATATTTAGAACTTTTGATATTTTTAGATTGAATGAGACGTGCAATTCCTCGAATGGTTCTATTCTGTAAGAACGTATCTAAGGGTAAGTCCATCTTAAATGTTTTTTCAATCAGTACAATTAATTCATTTGCGGTAAGTGAATCTCCTCCTACAGAAAAGAAATCATCATCTATTTCAATGTTGGTTTCATTTAACACTTGTGTAAAACATTTCTGGACTTGGTTTTCTAACAGACTTAATTTTTCGTTTGTCTCTTTCATTATTTCTGATTTTATTCCTAGTTTTTCGAAGATTTCTTGAAGTTGTTTACGTTGAATTTTATCTTTATCGGATAAGGGTATTTCTTTCACAACGTAACATTCTCTTGGCATTTTGAATACACTAATATGAGGTGCTAAAAATTGTCTTATTTCGATAAGATTAAGATGTTTTCCTTCATGTAATACTATTGCACATCCTACTTCTTCATTCTTTTCATAGAAACATGGAAAGACAACACATTCTTTTATACTTGGATGATTGATTAAGATCTTTTCGATTTCATATGGAGATATCTTTTCTCCTTTTCGATTGATCATTTCACTCTTTCGACCGGTTATATACAAGTATCCATCTTCATCCATATAACCTATATCACCTGTTTTAAACCAACCATTGATAAAAGTATCTTCGTTTGAAGTATTTTCATAGCCTTTGAATACATTATTTCCTTTAACGCAGATTTCTTGATCAATGATCTTACACTCTATTTTAGCCCATCCAACGGAGCCTTCTTTATAGCCCTTTGGGGCGTGATATGAACTTGCGATACTTCCACATTCTGTCATGCCATAATAACTAATGACAGTGGCTTGTTTGTCTTGTAAGCGTTGAGCTAAACGATCTTCTAAGTATGATCCACCGATCACAAATGCACAGTGTGATAGATCAATCGTATCATCCATATGATCTAATATTTGTTTAATTCCTGCAGGTACACATACAATGTAGTTTACTGAATAGTGTTTTAAGTATTTGATTATTTCTTTACTCTTTATTCCATCGGTTTGTAGGACAAGTCCGTGTTGTGTTATAACTCTTAACGCATTACTGATACTGATAAATCGATTCATTTTTACGGTTTGAATCTGTATCGTATGTTTATCCATTTTAAAGTGTTCTACATTCATCTTTTGTTTAGATATGAGTGTGAAGTATTCAATGGGCACAATCTTTGGGATATCACTTGTACCGGATGTCTTGGATAAATAAGCGAGTGTATTTGAATGATTGTTTGTCTTATTTCTATTTGATTTCTGTATCATTTCAAACATAAAATCATGATAATAAATTATTCCATATGAACTAGCTTCTAATTCCTTTAAATCCTCGATTTGATCAACTAGTACATAATCAATATGAAAGAGTTCACATTCATTTATGAGTGAATTCGAACTTTCTTTTTCGATTAATATGAGTGTCATACTCTCTAATATACTTAAACCTAGTTTAAAGGTTTGAAATGAATCATCTAATACTAATCCGATACGAGTATCGGATGAGATTTGATGCTTATTACAGAATGTTTGGTACTCGTAATAACAAGTCACAATATCTTCATTCGTACAGATTCTTCCATCATAATAAATCATCGCTGGGGATGTTAGATTATCTTTGTTTCTTATCTGTTCTATGAAATAGCCTTTATTCATTGTAATCCTCTAACAAGATTATTGGCTTTTCTAAGTGTATCAAAGTCTTCACTTTGTCCCAGTTGGAATCCTTCGATGTTGTATACTCCAAAAGCTTCGATTCCTTCTTCTGTATTGGTTAATTCCATGAATACATTAATGAGTACATCTCTTAATTCTTCACTATAATCTGGATGATTTTGGCTTAATACAATAACTCCATTAGGTATCTCTGCACTAACTCCTATCACTTGTATTTCATTCCAAATAGACTCTTTTCGATTAAATTCACTGGTCCATTTCTCTTCATAATCATTTCTTAATGTCATATAAGATACAGCCACATCACAATTCTCTAATGCTAGATTGATCGCATAATCCCCATTATTATTCATGAGTAATACACTATTAAGATCTTTTAATGTTTTACCATAGTTTTCATATAACCATAAGGATGGAAATACATAGCCTAATCCTGAATTAACACTACTAGAATGACACCAAGTCACATCATTTAAGTCATCCCATGTCAATTTTTCATTGTTTAATATTTTATTGGATAATACTTTACCCTTAGGACTTGGACCTGCATAGATCAGTGTACGAGTATAAGGTACTTTATCACTTTTACTTCGATTGATACTATTTCCTGTATTCCAATCACTAGGATCTAGGCTATCGATTTCCATGTTTCCTCGAAGAGCTGTCATAATAATCTCTAGTCCTTCTGATTCATAGTCGATAAAAGTACTTCCACCCATAAATCCCATTAAAGCAGATCCTGATGTAAGTGCTTCTCCTGCCGCATTATTGTTTGTGCTTACGATAAATTCTACATTTCCTACTTCATAGTTATAATCTAATAATCGATTCTTTATCTCTTCTTTCATCGGTTCTAATCGATTTAGGATGAGTTCTGGATCCATAGATGGTACTCCAATAAAAACAAGTTCTTCTATCTTGTTTGTCTCTTGTTTAACTGTACATCCACTGATTCCCATAAGAATACATAGTATGATTCCAATTATTTTCATATTTATTCCCCAACTTCACTTTAGAAAAATTATAGCATAATCTTAGGTTATACTTAATTTAATGAATAAATATGAACTCTATTACAAGATTATGTATATAAGATATAGATTAATTAAATTCTGTATGCATACTTTTCCTATTACTTTAGTTCAAATAAAGTACTTTAAACGATTAAATAAATTTTTCAATCTTAAGCATCCACAATCATTTAATGAAAAGAATCAATGGATGAAGTTTTATCATAATACGCCTCTTATGGAAAGAGTCGCAGATAAGGTACAACTAAGAGACTATCTAAAAGAAAAAGGTTTAGAGAAACACATCGTTCCACTCATTCAAATCATAAACAATTACTCAGATATTAACTTCGATGATCTTCCACATCAATTCATAATTAAAACGAATCATGGTAGTGGTATGAATACGATTATATTAGATAAAAATAATATAAATCATAAAGAACTTAAAGCTAAATATGATTATTACATGAAAGTAAACTACTCTGATTTCAATCATGAACTCGTATACCAGAATATCAAACCTAAGATCATCATAGAACCCTACTTAGGTAATCTAGTAGACTATAAGATTATGTGTACCAATCAAAAGATATTATATACGGTTACCCTTAAACGTTATCCTGATGGTCATTTTGATTCATCGATGTATGACAGTGAATGGGATAAACCAATCAGTCAATTCAAGAATCTAAAAGAAGTAGATATAAAAATAAAACCCAAACATAAAGAAGAGTTAAGTCAATTAGCAATGCATATCGCACAAGACTTTCTTCAAGTTCGGGTTGATTTCTATGAGATCAATGATCACATTTATATTGGTGAATGTACCTTCTATTGTCAGAGTGGTATGATTCAGTTCATACCAGATACAGTAGATAAGGAGTTGGGGGAGAGGTTGGATTTATTTGGGATCTTTAATAACTAAATAATTAGAACCTTTCATTAATTCTTCATCAAAGAAACATTTTACTTGGTAATCATCAAAACCTAAATTTCTAATAACATCTACATCTTTAAACATCTCAATTGCATACTTAAATTTCAAAGAAATTATCTTTTTATTTAAATCATAAATATAGATTCTTTTACTTTTATGTATTTTAAAAGATTTAAGTCGAGTATTTTTTGGATAGATAATTTCATCAGATTTAATTCTCTTGTAAAAGCTATCAAAGGATTCAGAGTAACACTCTTTCTCACTTTCAATTGATTCAGTAATATTTTGGCCGTAAAAAGCATCTGCACAAATATAGCTGTCTTTATTTTTAAAGCAAAATTCACAATCTTTACAATTACCCATAGATCCTCCTCAAATAATATAATTTTATATAGATTTAATGTATTGGAATATTCTCAATTGGGTTCCATTTCCATTCTAGAAAATCTTTCTCAATTTCTTTAAGTTTTTCAATTAAAACAAATATCAATACTCTCATTTCTTCAATCTTCGCAATATCAATCTCAATTATTTCATCTGAGACATGCATGAGCTTATTTCTTACACCATCATCTTTGAATAGTTCTTTTAAGAGTTTTTTATCATTTATACTAAGATGTAATTCATTATTGTTTATTACTGAGTTAAGTGTTCTATAAGTACCTTGAGTTGAAACTTCAATATCTGAGATTGAGTTAAACTTTAAAATCTCAATAATTAATCTTTCTAAGAGTGGAAATGCATATAATATTAAATCATCATAATTTTGTGATTTTAAAAGATCAAAATCTATATTTTCTAAAATTGAAAAATTATTCTCTGAATTATTACTATTTTCTACCATAGTTAACAAGCTCCTTCAATAAGCTTTCCATTTTACTAGTTAAAGAATTATCAGAGAATATACAGTTTGTACAGTTATGGTTATATTTAAGATTTTCATATCTTTCATCAACCCCATATGTATCTCTAATATGCTTCTTTATTTTTGACAATTCAAATTTAATTCTATTAACTTTTGCAGCTGATTGTCTTCCTTCGAATAAATCAAAGTTTTGGTCAAATCGATGACCAATTTGATCTAACCTTCTTTGTGTTGTTCCTAGATTTTCTCTAAAATTACTTATATTATATTCTTTTATGAGTAAACATTTTATGTTTAGTTCAGTAATGAAAAACGCTATAAAAATTGCATCCGATAGACTTGTTTGACTAATTATAATTCTGTCAAAATATGTTATCCACATATCGAGTTGATTTTTAAAAGTATTAATAAGTTCTGAATGTTCAATTTCTCTTTTATTATTTATTTCAGAATTTATTGGAATAACTATTTCATTTCTTTCCATAATTCACCGAATAGTATCCTAGAAATTGAATACAAGATATAGTTATCAATAAATTAGCTAAATGATCATTTATAGATAAAGCATCTCCATGAGCATACATATTTCTTAGTTGTGGACCATTTTTCTCATAAAATTGGTAATAAACATATATTAAGCCATTTTTAAGATATTCATCTTTTTCATCAACAAATAAATTAATAAGTACTTCAGAAATATTAGTTTCATATTTAACTTGAAAAGTACTATGAATACCAAATAAATATGACTCACAAATTAATATATTCTTAAGAACATCAACAAAATAGTTACCTGACAGATTGTATCTCTCTGATATAACTTTAATAATATTTTTAAACTTTTTTGATATAACATTTGCAACAAAATTTATTGTAGATGGATAATATGAATTTTCGTAGTCTAATAATAAAGTATAGATATTCATATTTGGAATATTTAATAACTTATCGCGATTATTAATAATAAATTCATTTCCAAAATCACAGTAAAATTCTGACAACTTATTATTAGTATCATTATTTGATTGGCTATAAGTTTGTAAATCAGTATTAAGCGTATACCTTGTAATATTATATTGTAATGGAAAATCGGAATATAACTTAATTGAACTTTTCACAGCTTCCTTAAAATCAATTCTTAGAACATTATAGAGTTGATTAATATCTTTCTCTAATTGTTCAAATGTTTCTTCAATTTTCTTATCTACTTTAAATTCAAATTCAAACTGTTTTAATGATTTCGTTACTGCTTTATCATTCTGCAAAATTAACCTTTTAAAATATAATAAAGACCTGCGACATTCTAAAAGTTTATCTATACATACTTGAAAATTAGTTTTATTTGTATTTAAAACACTATTTATTCTTTTTAGAAATGTTTCAATTGAATGAATTATAGAAACATAATTCCCTTGACTATCAAAAAAGTCTATAGCCATAGAATTGATTTCATTAACTATATTATTTGTTACATTCACAAATAATTCATAGTTTACTTGATTATCTTTGAGCATCAATATAAAAAGATCATGAGCAGTATCATCAACGAATCCTAAACTATGGTTTTCAAGAATAAAATTTGAAAGGTTTGTTTCATATTTTTTCTTATTATTTATAAATGGGTATATTAAATCCAAACATCTTTCTCTTTTAACTAACAAATCTATCAATCTGTTTAATGCTAGTTCATTGAATGACAGTCTCTTGAATAATAATAAAATAACTTCATTTGTGATAAACACTTCATTAGTCTCTAAATATTCAATACACATTACATAAAAATTAATTGCTTGACTATGGAATACCCCTAGGTTAAAGAATTCTTTTATATTAAATTTTGCATAAAAATATTCGAAATTCTTTTTATCAATATTTTTCTTATATTCTAAAGAAAGTATAGATGATTGATAACTAAAAATTAACTCGCTAATTACTTGTCTTAGTTCATTCGATAATGTATCTACGTTGATTAAATCATGTAAATAATCAACAATTTCATTTGAAAAACAAAGAAATCCATTATTAATAAAATATCTCAATGTTAAGTCTTCTTTATAAAGAAAAATTGCGCTTCTCAACTTTATAAGTTTATCAAGTTCACTCTTTTCATTAAATTCATTACCTTCTAATTCAAATTTATTAAACTTTAAATCACTAATAAAAGTATCACTTAGAAAAGATTCAACATAATTAGAAATATAATCACTTATATCAGTCATTTTAGTCACCTTGATTTATTAGTATTTATTATGAGGTAATTAAATATTATTCTAATCTCTGCTAAAGATATCCCTCGTGTAGATTTTTTCCTTAATATCAATAATATCATCTGTAATTCTGTTTGCCACAACAATATCTGAAATTCTTTTAAATTCATCTAGATCACTTATAACTCTAGACTTAAAGAACTCAGATTCTTTTAATGCAGGTTCATATAAAACAACTTCTATCCCTTTTGCCTTAATACGTTTCATTACACCTTGAATAGCAGATTGTCTAAAGTTATCAGAATCCATTTTCATGGTTAAACGATAGATACCAACAACTTTAGGATTACGTTTAATAATCATGTCAGAAATATGATCTTTACGTGTACGATTCGCATCAACGATTGCGGACATAATACTTTGAGGTACGTCCGCATAGTTTGCTAATAATTGTTTCGTATCCTTTGGTAAACAATATCCTCCATATCCAAATGAAGGATTATTATAATGTGTTCCTATACGAGGATCTAAACCAACTCCATCAATAATCTCTTTAGTACTTAATCCTCTTACTTCCGCATAAGAATCAAGCTCATTAAAATACGCAACACGTAATGCTAGATAGGTATTCGCAAATAACTTAATCGCTTCAGCTTCAGAAGATCCTGTAAATAAGACTGTAATATCCTGTTTGATTGCTCCTTGTTGTAAGAGTTTCGCAAATACTTCTGCTCTTTCTGACTTCTCTCCTACAACGATTCTTGAAGGATATAGATTATCATGTAACGCTTTACCCTCTCTTAAGAACTCAGGAGAAAATAGAATATTATCCGTCTGAAACATTGCTTTAACCTTTTCTGTATACCCTACAGGAACAGTTGATTTAATAACCATAATCGCATCTGGATTAATAGATAATACATTCGCGATTACTGCTTCAACACTACGTGTATTAAAGTAGTTTAATTCTGGATCATAGTTTGTTGGTGTCGAGATAATAACATATTCCGCATCTTTATAGGCCTTATAGTTATCTGTTGTTGCAATTAAATTTAATTCTTTATTCTGTAGATATTCTTCTATTTCATTATCAATAATTGGAGATATTTTCTTATTGATCATATCTACCTTTTCTTGAATGATATCAAGTGCAATTACTTCATTATGTTGCGCTAAAAGGATTGCGTTAGATAATCCAACGTAACCCGTACCTGCTATTGTGATTTTCATTTTTGCTTCCCCCTATTATATTTAATCTTTGATTTGATAATATTCTTTATACCAAAACACAAACTTTTGAATACCTTCTTCAATCGAAGTTTTAGGTTTAAATCCAATATCCTTCTCTAAATCAGATACATCCGCATAGGTTCTTAATACATCACCCGGCTGCATATCCATATAGATTTTCTTTGCTTCTTTGCCAACTGCTTTCTCTATCGCATTAATAAATCTCATTAAAGAAACAGGATTATTATTCCCTATATTATAGATTTTATAAGGCGCAAAACTCTCACTAATACTATCCTTAGACTCATCCCAATCTTTATTTCCTATTGGTGGCATATCTATTAACTTAATAATCGCTTCTACAATATCATCGATATAGGTAAAATCTCTTTCCATTTGTCCATGGTTATATACTTTTATAGGATTACCTTCAATAATATCTTTTGTAAAAGAAAAATAAGCCATATCCGGCCTACCCCATGGTCCATATACTGTAAAGAATCTTAATCCAGTTGTTGGAATATTATATAAATGACTATATGCATGCGCCATTAATTCATTAGCTTTCTTAGTCGCAGCATATAAACTTACAGGATGATCTACATTGTGATCAGTAGAGAATGGAGCAACCTTATTTCCTCCATATACTGAGCTCGATGATGCATATATCAAGTGTTTAACTGGATACTTACGACATGCCTCTAGTATATTCATAAATCCTACTAGATTAGAATCTACATATGCTTGTGGATTATCAATAGAATAACGAACACCAGCTTGAGCAGCAAGATGTATGATATGAGTGGGTTTAAATTGATTAAAGATTTCTTCAACTTTAGTTTTATCAATCAAATCCATTTCAAGTATCTGTATTGCCTTGTCATTTGTTAAAACTTCAATTCTTGATTTCTTAAGACTGATATCATAATAAACGTTAAAATTGTCTAATCCTATTATTGAGCAATTAGATGTAACTAATCTTTTAGCAAGTTTACTCCCAATAAAACCAGCGATTCCGGTTATTAATATTCTCACTTTAACCCCCAAACCACTCTATTCACAAAATCAGTATATGAAATAATAATTCTAACTACTTTCTCTGATACATTTGGCATAGAGTAATCCGATACATGTCTTAATGTATTTTCTTCTTGTGTTTCTAATAAACTAATTCCTTGTAATATTCTTTCTTTATCAAGTCCTACCATCATTACGGATGTTTCTTCCATTGCTTCTGGTCTTTCATGTGCTTGTCGAATATTAAGTGCTTTGAATTTAAGTATGGAAGATTCTTCATTAATTGTTCCACTATCACTTAGTACTGTTTTAGATTCCTTTTGTAGTTTTACATAATCATTGAATCCTAATGGCTTTAATGTTTGGATTAATGGATTAAGTACTATATTATGTGCATCAATCATTTTTCGAGTTCTAGGATGTGTACTCATAATAATAGGTAATTTATAAATATTCGCAATTGTATTTAAACTATTGATTAAACTCATAAAATTCACTTCTGAGTTAATATTCTCTTCTCTATGTGCAGATACGACAAAATATTGTCCCTTTACTAGGTTCAATTGCTTGAGTATATCAGAGTTATTAATATCATTCTCTTTATACTTTAATACTTCAAACATAGGACTTCCTGTTTTAATGATTCGATCTGCAGATAATCCTTCTCTTAATAAATACTCTCTCGCAATATCACTATAGGTTAAGTTAATATCTGAAATATGATCAACAATCTTACGATTTGTTTCTTCTGGTACTCTTTGATCAAAACATCGATTCCCTGCTTCCATATGGAATATTGGAATATGTTTACGTTTAGCTGCTATTGCACATAAACAACTATTTGTATCACCTAATACTAAGAATGCTTCAGGTTTAACTTCATCTAAAATTGAATCAATCTTAACTAAGATATTCCCAATTGTTTCGATTGCAGAACCAGTTGCGGCATTCAAGAAATAATCTGGTTTTCTTAGATCCAAATCCTTAAAGAATACTTCATTTAGTTCATAATCATAATTCTGTCCAGTATGGACAAGAATATGTTCAATCGCTTCAGTACTATCAAGTTTCCTTAATACTGCTGATAATCGAATGATTTCAGGTCTAGTTCCTACTACAGTCATAACCTTTAGCTTTTTCATTTCTTATACCTCCAAGAAAAATGTATCTGGATAATTTGGATCTAATGTTTCATTAGCCCACATAATGGTAACCATATCTGAATCACCAATGTTCTCAATATTATGCGTATATCCAGGTGGAATATCAACTACTTCAAGTTTACTACCACTTACACGATATTCAATAATAGATTCACTATCAATTTTTCTAAACCGAATAACTCCAGTTCCACTGACCACTAAGAATTTTTCATTCTTTGTATGATGCCAATGATTTCCTTTTGTAATACCTGGTTTTGATATATTAACAGAAACCTGACCTCTGTCATTAGTTTTTATAAACTCCGTAAAAGAACCTCTATGATCTACATTCATTTTAAGTTCATAACTAAATTGATCTTCTGGTAGATAACTTAAGTATGTACTATAAAGTTTCTTCTCAAATCCATCATCTAAGTAAGGTACAAAATAATTATTACGATTATTCTTAAATGAGTATAATAAATCTACAATCTCACCCAGTTTAATTTGATGTACTGTTGGAACTACACAGAATTCATTTTCATAATGTTCATTGTTATCTAATGCACTAATTAACTCATTAACTACATCATCAATATAAACTAAGCTCATTAATACACTTGGATCATTTACAGTAATTGATAAATCATGCGTAATATTATGACAGAATGTAGCGACAGCACTGTTATAATTCGGTCTACACCATTTACCAAACACATTAGGAAAACGATAAATAAGAACTTTTACATTATTCTCTTTCCCATATGTAAATAATAAATCTTCACCTGCTTTTTTACTCAATCCATACGGATTTTTTAATTCAGCTTGAATAGAAGAAGATAACATAATAGGACATTTATTCTCATATTTAATTAATGAATCTAATAAAACAGATGTAAATTCAAAATTACCCTTCATAAAATCATCTTGATCTAATGGTCGATTAACCCCTGCAAGATGATAAACAAAGTCAGCGTCTTTACAATACTCTTCTAATAAGCTCTCAGGAGTATCCATGTCATACTCAAAAATATCCGTATATTTACGATTTTTGAGTTCAGAAATTAAGTTTTTACCAATAAAACCTTTTGCCCCTGTAACCAATATCTTCATTATTTATTCCAACTTTCCAATTGTTCTCTAACATAATCCAATTGTAATAATCTTTGTTTAACTTCTTCAACATTTAAACGAACTGTATTATGTGAATTATACTCCTCTTCATGTGGTAGTTCTTCATTACCTTCTACAAAGTACTTATCATAGTTTAAATCACGTTTATCAGCAGGAACTTTATAAAATCCACCCATATCAATCGCTACAACATGTTCCTCTTTGGTTAATAATGTTTCATATACTTTCTCACCATGACGTGTTCCAATAATTTTTATATCAACATTTGAATTAAATAATTCTTTAACTGCTTGTGCTAAATCACGAATCGTAGATGCTGGAGATTTCTGAACCATAATATCCCCTGCTTCTGCATTCTGGAATGCAAACACTACTAATTCAACAGCTTCATCTAAACTCATTAAAAAACGAGTCATATTTGGATCTGTAACTGTTAATGGCTTCCCTTGTTTAATTTGATCAATAAATAAAGGAATAACTGAACCACGAGATGCCATTACATTTCCATATCGAGTACCACATATTAATGTCTTAGATGGATCAATCGTTTTAGACTTAGCCACAAACACCTTTTCCATCATTGCTTTAGATATACCCATCGCATTAATCGGATAAGCAGCTTTATCTGTAGATAAACAAATAACTTTCTTAACACCACATTCGATTGCGGCAGTCAATACATTATCAGTACCTAATACATTTGTTTTTACAGCTTCCAACGGAAAGAATTCGCAAGATGGTACTTGTTTAAGTGCTGCAGCATGGAACACATAATCAACTCCATACATTGCGTTCTTTACACTATTGATATCTCGTACATCCCCAATATAAAACTTTAATTTGTCATTATTATACTGTTTACGCATATCATCTTGTTTTTTCTCGTCACGAGAAAATATACGAATCTCCATGATTTCTGTATCAAGAAATCTCTTCATAACTGCATTGCCAAAAGATCCGGTTCCACCGGTGATTAATATTTTTTTTTGTTTGAACATTTTACCTCCACGATTATTACAAATAGTAATAAATTATGATTTTGTTTACAATTCATATTTCTATTTCAATATTTTTCTATTCGGATTTAGACTATGCATGTATTCCAAATTGGAAAAGTATCTCGGATTATTTCCAGCCATAATCTCTTTTATCTTTTTAATATATTCTTCCCTACTTCTAATTACTTTACATGGAACTCCAGCTGCAATAACGTTTGATGGAATATCCTTGGTAACTACTGAACCACATCCAATAATCGAATTATCACCTATTTTTACTCCTGGAAGTATAGTTGTTCTTTCACCAATATACACATTATTTCCAACATTTATTTTTCCACAAATTACGAAAGAATCACATTCTTCATTACTAACAACTAATGAGCCACCATCATGAGTTAGAAATCGGACACCATATGCAATATGACAATTTTTACCTAATGATATCAACCATGATTCAGTAGAGAACATATCAGGGCTTGGAGCATAGAACTTTGTTCCCTCACCAACTTTCACACCAAGTTTTATTGCGTATCTTATTGGACTAATACGACATTGAATTTTACTAATTAAACCAGTTAATATTTTTCTTAAATTTAATTTCATAAATCTATCTACTTACTTATAAAACCTAAGAAGCACTTCTATTTTTTTATAAACTTATTTATGTAGTTTTTAAATGCATATTCTTAATCTAACAATTCATAGACTAGAGAGATTTGTTTAACTAGTTTTTAAGTACATTAATGTAACTAATTGAATTTATAATCGTTTATTATATTAAGAACATAATTCAATATACATTTAGTGATTGAAGTGGACTATGTTTCGCTTTAACTCAAGTCTCTTCAACAATATATGGAAATAGAAAATTTGAAAAACACCACCAATCATTATCACAATTAATGTTCCAATTCGGATTCCCAGAATACCTAAATTCATATTCTTAGCTAAGAAGATTGAAAGTGGTATATTGACAATTCCTTGAATAATACCAAGAATCATAACACCATTAACACCACCCATTCCATTTATAAATGTCGATGTTACACTACAAAAACTATAAACTGAATAATATATACACATCACAACTATTATATCTGTAGAAAAATCAACGCTATAGTTTAACCAATATCCTACTACTGGTTTAAAAATTAAAGCAATAAATATACACCCAATAGTAAAAACTAGAGCAAGAATATTTAGCCGCATAAAATTTCGTCTTATAATATCGAAATTCCCCAATGTTGTATCTCTAGTTGTTTTTGACCAAAATGGAACTAAAATGGTAATAAATAATGCATAACCTGTGCTGAAAACTCGATCAGTTAAACTGAAAGGAGTAACATTTATAGCCCCAAACATATTTGATACAAGCAAGTTATCAGTTGTAAACAAAATAACAGCAGCTATTTGAGCAATAAAGAATCTTAGCCCAAGGGAAGTTATATCTTTTAGTAATAATTTATCGTGTCTTTGAAAACTTGGTTTTAAATTTTTTTCAGTTGAGAAAAGCCAGATGCACATAGAGATGTTCACAATAAGTGTACTAAATCCAAAGAGTATAGACATATAAACCAGACTTCCTTCAGTAATCCTTCTTAATATCAAAAGTATCGCAATATTTATTGTATGTATGAGAATACCTTGAAGACTTACAATTTCAGATTTTTGCAAACTATGTAAAACAATATTACAAATTGACAGTACAAAGTTTAAGCAAATAAAAAAGATACTTATTATTATTGGTAGTTTTGCATCAATACTTGTATTTAAAATTGATTCCCAATTTAAATTAATAGTCAATAGTAAAGTAATCACAAGTAAAAATAAAGAAATCACAGTTAAACTCAAAAAAGCTGTAGAAATTGCATTTTGTGCACGTTCAATTTTATTCTGAGCAAGAAGCTTCGAAAGAACATTCCTCAATCCATTTCCAATACCAATATCAAAATTACTAATCCAATTTATAATTGAAAACATCGTTACCCAAACACCATATTTTTCATCACCCAAGTAACTTAATAAAATGGGAGTATAAATTAAACCAAGTACTAAACTAATAGGCTTAAGTAAAAAACTCTTAACAGCACTCCTTTCCGTAATACCAAAATTTGAATTGATCTTATTAGTTAATTTCATAAATTTAAATTTCATTTTTCAATAATTTTCTTATAAATAACTAATAGATTTTTCATATTTATTTCAACATTATGGGTTTTTAATGCGCGTATTCTTGCTCTCTTCCCCATTTCTTCTGCCATTTTCGGATCGTTAAAATATTTATGAATCTGATATGCCATAATGTGTGGTTCATCATAAGGATAAAGATATCCTTCAATACTATCTAATATCATATCTTGAATTCCTCCAACGCATGAGGCAACACAAGGCATTCCTAATATCATTGCCTCACCTAATGTATTTGGAGAATTCTCAATAGCAGAAGGTAAAACGAAAATATTGCTTTTTATCATTCTGTCAACCATTTCACACACATTTAATAAACCAACAAATTCGATATTATCCCATAAATTATATTCAATAATTTTTTTTTCTATATAAGAATCATAATCAGAAGAATTTATTAATAATCTTCTTTTTATAAGATTTGAAACAGAAAATGAACTTCTGCCTGGGACGATTACCTTAATATTTGGGTAGTTCTCCTTTAAAATAGCTAATGCTTCGAGAAACACTTCAAATCCTTTGATTGGATAACCAGCTTGTGGCAAAATAATAGTGTATTTCTGACACTCATTAAAATTCCATTGAGATGAATAAAAAGCAGTTCTCAATGACTCATTACAATGATAATAAAAAGCATTTGGGCTTTTTATATAGGCAAATGCATGATCAAAGCGAGTTCTACCAATTATATGTTGTGCTTTTTTCATAGTTAAAACTTCGTACTTACCTCGATTAATAAAATCTTTTTGACCTTCCCATAAAGTAGGAATATTAATAAAGGGTCTAAATAGTATACGCAAAGAAGGAAAATAATACTTAATAGGCATAGAACCCATATAATGTTCCGCATACAATGAAATAATTCCTGTCATTGTAATTATTACTTTATTACAATCAGCTACATTCATTAAGGAAAATGTTCTCGGATATTCCGTTCCAAAAGCATTTATTATATCAGGGTTAAATTCATCAATAATAGCTTTGAAATATATCTCTGTTTGTTTTTGATAAACCTTGTCAGTTCTTTCTGGATAAAAATAATATGTAATGTTTGAGTTCGAACCACTAACTATTTCTTTTCCATTCCTATTAGGCATTACTACTGCCAATTCTATATCATTTTGTTTTGATAAAAACTCCACTACGGTATGTAACCAACCACCTGTAACAACTGTCTTCTTACCAATAATTTCAGAAAATTCCGGTGCAATAATATTAGTTAACAACAACACTTTCATCAGACTTCTCCTTGTATATTTTTAACTCACCAGAATGATTTATATTTTTTTTAGTGTTAACTCGTAACAATAAAAATAACATCAACCAAGAAATTAAAATCTGTAAATGAGGTTCCTTATTTAGAATCAAAAAAACAATAACTGTCAAAACAAATTTTGCTAAAGTATTAATCCTCTGTCTTAATATTGCTAAAATAAAATAGAATGAATACTGTAATCCAAATATACCAAAAACAAGAATCGTATAAAGTGAAGTACTTGTATCGCCACCACCATTAATTATCAAATTATTCGATTTTACGATACCATATCCTAAAATTGGATTTTCAAATATAAAATATAAATCGTTTAAAATGTATGTAAATCGAGAGTTACTTATAAAACTATCAGCTGACAAAATTCTCGTAAAATAATTATTATTAGTAAGTCCAAAAACTTCAAGCAGATTCTGATAATTAATAATCAATAAAATAACAATAACAACTGAGAACCACATACCTATAGTTGAAAATATACTCCTTCGTTTTTTTATTCCCAGAACAACAAAAAAAATAAGAAATAGGCCAAATAAAACTATACCAGCCGATGATGTTGTTGTGAACAATGCGGCACTCAAAATAACTAGATGAAATATATCTTTTCTCTTAGTTTTTTTGCTTATGTTTTTATTATATCTAACAGCTAAAATTAGCATACATAAAATCAACATTGAAGCAAAAATCCCAGGTTCCCAAAATGGGCCATGATTGCGTTGAATTAAGTCTGGTCTAAAAACAAAAACAAACATGAAACGATAAGTAATGTTGTTGCTGCTTTGCAAAAGAGGTAAACTATTTCCAAAATTAGTGTTGTTAACTAAAAAATGAAGTAATATGCTAGATCCGGCAATAAATGTCATAATATTTATGTAAAAATCTGAAACGATTTTAAAAGTATATTTTTGAGCAATACAGTAGACCGCAATAATGTCTATTAAAAGTAGTAAGTAATAGTAGATAGTCGTATTTATATTGAGAATAGTTGTGGTAAATATCATTAAGATAGTAAAAATAAGAGGTAAAGATGTTTTTGATGGTGCATTAAACAGTTCCGATATATGGATAAGTAATGGCACAAAAACTAGATATGAAACCCAACCAAATAATACTTTCATAGCTGATCCACTTAGAAGCAAAATAATAATTAAATCTATCCACAAAATTAATCTACTTTTACTTATTTTTGGTAATAGGCCATTTTGCATATTTAAATACCCTTCGCTTTTCTAAAAAATAGACCTTAACTTTCACATTATCTGGGATTTTAAATACTTTTCTAAGGAAAATAGCAATATTTGTAGAAATTCGAACTTTTAAAGGTTTAGTAATTATTTTCTCTATTTTCTTTTCGAAATGCTTGTCAATTACAATTTGCTTTGGATCAATTAAATCCGATTCAATTGGAAAAGCACCAACTCCACAAAACCGTTTAGTCATAATTTCTTTTTTACTAGTACCACCATGTTCTGAGAATGCATCAACACCAATATTCTCAATTAGGTTACATGCAGGTGAGATACCAAACATACGATTTCTCCTGACAGAGTAAAGCATGTGATAATCCCAAGATCGATACGTTCCTTTATTGATACCATTTCTATACTCTGAAAGAATTGAGTTCCTCTCCTGAATAAATAAAGTTTTTGTTATATAAGTGTCTCGTATAGTATCAAAATCATCTTCACATCTAACAGAAGCAAAATTAAAATCATAATATTTCATAAACTTCTCTGACCATGAAGCCCATCCGCAAGGCAAAAGATTTCTAGTGAAAAAATAACTTTCATTTTTCGAATTACGATATTTACCTAGATAATTAGTTCCACAAATCCAAAGAATCTCTTTGCTTTTTTCATACTTAACCAGCATTTTTTTGCAGAAATCAAAAAAAGTGACGTCTGGTAAATTATCATCTTCCAAAAATATAGCCCACTTTTCTTGCTCAAGAACCCATTTTGCACCTAAACCAATATTTCCATAAACGCCTCGATTTTCTTCCGCATAGTTCCATATTATTTCACATGGCCAGTCAATTAAATACTCAACTGTTTCTCTGGCTAATTTAACTTGTTCCTTCTCAATTTCGTTTCGCCCTTGATCTGAAAGTACATAAACTTTTATTGGTTTGATTAAAGATATTCTATCGATAATACGTTTTAAAGTATCACATCGTCTGAATATAAACAAAACCACTGGTATATCATATCTTTCTTGTTCCATTGATATCACCTTCTTGTAATTCATATAATGTAGATAAATAGATATTGAAGTCGAAAGACTTTTCGGCAGTTAGTCTAGCTGCATTTCGCATAATATTAATTTCCTCATCAGTTTTTCTTGCAGCACGTTTCAAAGTGTTTACAAATGATTCAACAGAATAGTCACTAACAATAAGTGAATTTTCTTCATCTTTAAGATATAAATCTAGATCCGAAGTGAAGTTTGTTATCACGGGTACACCGACAGACATACTCTCTGCAATCTTTGAAGGAAAACCTGCCTTCGTAAATCTCTTTGAATCATCTCTAAGTAATGTTGAAAAATCAGCATTTAATAACGCATCAATTACTTCTGATCTTGAAACTCTACCATAAAAATAAATGTTATTAGGTATATTTTTATTGAATTGAAATTTTCGATAAAAAGATTTACTTACACCATAAATATGTAATTCAATTTTTTTTGAAAGTTCAGAATCTAGCATTAGAAATCCTTGAATTATAAGATTTAAAGAATCCTTTTTAGCTGGACTACCTGCATAAACAATTTTTCTGATTGAATTAGGAGTACATGTATTAATTGGTAGACTGCTAGTATCCATTAATGCTGGTATACGAACAGTTTTGATTCCTTTACCCTTAAAATAATCTTCAAAAAACCGGCTAATAGAAATAACTCTCCAATATCTATCTATTATAATTCTATTAGTTATTGCATTTATCATGTACTCTCTTGATAGTCTCCCAAACTTGAATTCACAAGGAGAATACCATTCTGTCCTATCTGTTAACAAAAGAACACTATTTTTTTTTGCATAACTCTCACAAAAGAATAGTGCACTTAAAGTTAAAGATAAAGGCATTATTGCTTTAATACCTTGCATTTTCTTAATAATTTTTTTCGCACGACTTTTATATAGTAATACATTTCCAAATCTATGAATCAAATCATTATATTCAGATCTTATCGAAATATATTCAATTTCATCATATTTATTCCAGATATACGGTTTCGTCCTACTCATACTTATTATTGAAATAGTATACCCTAGTTTCATGAATAGTTTAGATAGCGAATAAATACGTACTGATGCAGCTTCACCATTAGGAAAATTTGCATATGTCAAAATTAGTAATTTATTCATAAATTGACTCTCTAATTCTACATTCTAAAAATATCAACATTAAAATTGCAATCATTTTACTGTTGTAATTGAATGAATATCTTTTGCATAATTTTTTCTGCACTGTATTTCTCCGCTTCTTTTAAATTTGCTTCTCTCATATTGAAATAATGCTCTTCAGAGTAATTTAGAGTAAATTGAATATTTTTTTCAAGATCTTCTGGATGTTTCCAATCATACAAGAAGCCAGTTACACCATTTTTTATATATTCCGAATTATAAGCCCAATTAGATGCAATCGTTGGTAATCCTGCGTTATAACAGTCAATTAATGTTCCTGGAAATCCTTCTCCATCCCATGTTGTTGGAAAAATGTGAAAATAGTATTTTTTAAGAGTATCGACAGCTTTTGAAGATTCAATGCTTCCCATATACTTAACAGATTCTTTGTTTTGTTCAATTAATTGTAGAAATTCTTTTTTATATTCTTTTTCAATTGGTCCATAAATATGTATTTCAGCAGTACCTTCACCATTAACACTATTAATATTTGCTATTGTTTCAATAGCAAGTGTAATACCTTTTGCTTTGCTAACCCGACAAAAAGTACAAAACAAAAATGGTTTTTTATTCGATGAAGTAAGCTCTTCGTTAGAAATTGACTTTACATTTCTAAAATTTTCTAAAAAAACAGCATTATATATTCCTTGTTGAAACAGATATTCAACCATTTTGGGTGATTGTACCCAATTAATTTCAAAAGCATTTAAATATTTAATCCATATTGGATTAACATCAACATAATTACTTAGGTTACCACCAATAACTCTATGAAATATTTTCCTTTTAAATATTTTATTTGAGTAATATAGTAAAGGAAAAAAAAATCGCATGCCATTACCTGATAACATTACAACAATATGTGAACAACTGACCATGCATTTTAACCAAGATTTTAAAAGCTTAATAAATCGACGTTTATATTCAAATGTATCAACAATTATAAGTTCTAAATCGTTCGATTCTTTCCTAAGTTCATCTCTCCAAATTCTAGTTGAAACAGTTTGCCCATCAAATTTTTCTTGACCATCAGCGATATGGCCAATTAATCCAAGTCTTTTTATCATCATAATGAATTATACCATTCAAGTTTCATTTCATTACTTATGTCTAATTCCCTTCCCCATTCAAGATCATATTTATCAGGATTAAAAGGAATCATGCATGCTCCAGGTGTAAATGTCAATTCTGCAAAATAATATGTATTATTAGCAAGAAAAAAATCTACACGTACAAATGGGAAGTCACTACAGAGTTTCTCAGCCATTTTATTCATCTCGTCGAAGAAATGTGGCAACTCAACGGATGGAATATCCGCATAGTCGTTTCGTTTAATTGGCATCTTTCGTCCATCTAAATAGAAAAAACCGATTTGTGCTTGTCTATCATGAAAAAGATCATAAGAAACATAGATATATTTAGGTTTACCATTAAAACAAAAAAATTTATAATCCGTAATTATATCCCCAAGGTACTCTTCACAAATAATTTTTCTTGGTTTTATTTTCGAATAATGGAGTTCAACATTAAATGCTCCGAAATCTTCTTTTAACCATAAATTTAATTGTTTAACTACGGCTTCTTTTTTTAGTACTTTTTTGTCTTTGCATAGGATATTATATGCACAACCATGATTGCATTTTAGTACAAATTTCTGGGGTAGTTTATCAAAATCAATATCTCTTGCATCATCCCAGTAACCTAACAAAGGTACAAGTTTATTTTCAAAACCCTTTTCCTTAAGATATTCTCTTACTGCATATTTATCAGCACACTTAACAACTAAAGAACTCATTGGAAAATAGTAAAGCTTACACCACTGTAATTTCTCATTAAAGGACTGTGGGTTAGTGAGATTTAATTTCTTCTTTAAAACATACTTGAAATAGATTTTGGAAAGAAAATCATCAGGTATTGTTGTATGTGCTATAACCTGTAAACTTCTTCTAACTTTATATAAAAATGAATCTCTCTCCATTGCAATTATATCCTTTCTATTGATTGATATTTTTCAATATACCCTTTTATATGTTAATAATTTTATAATTCTCACTAATTATACTAAGAATTTCTTAATTTATAATTGCATATAAGCAATTATAGAATTAATACAAATACAATGTGAGAAGCTGTGATTTATAATTATACTCGAAGGTAAAAATCCAAAAAATACATGTGTGAACCAACTATTTCTAAGTTTTCCATTGGACAATCTTTTATTACAATTTATTAAAAATGATAGAAATATAACTCGATAGCAAAATCCTAAATACCATATTAAGCGATAAAATAATTAAAAAAATATATTTATACATTTTATATATATATTATCTGCATCAGATAAGCATATGATGAATATTTTTCATGATTATTCTTGGTAATCTACATATTGCAGATTATGATTAGAGTTTTATAAACATTTATTCAAAGCAATACAAACTAGTTTGCATCAAATCTGCAACAAATTAAATGTATATTTTTTAACAATCAAAGTTTCAATCAATATCTAATTTTTAATAGTATTTATTTTATTCTTTAAAATCCACTTTTAGATTACATATTGTGAAAAATTTGATTAGACAGATGATAAAATTACAAGTGTTTAGAATTGTTATTAAAATAATATCTAGACGCAATGTTTTAATAAATTATGTTAGTTATAGTAAATTTTTGTTCTAATTATTACTTTTTTTACTTATTACATTGCAACGAAACTAGAATGTTTCGAACTTTCATCTATATTTTTTTACGTACTTAATTTTCTTCCATGCTCCAAAACCTAAGTTGCGAAAAGTACTTACTATACTCAAAAAAATGTTTTGTTTCTCAACTAATCTATATAATTTATAATGCCATTTGATTAATGACACATAATTATGATTACTTATTGATCCATTACGTCTCCTATACATTGCTAATTCTTCATTTAACAAGTAACAGTTAGCTTTCATACAAACCTTTAGCCACATCGCATAATCATTGTTCTTTTCTATATTTTCAATTTGAATCAATCCTACAACTCTCACATCATACATAACTGTTAAACAGCCTGGCCAACAATAATTATGCATTCCGAATTTTGTGATTCTTTTTGGCCCTGAAATTAGAATTTTTAGAGGTTCAGAGTCTTCATTTATCTCAGTGTAATTTGTATATGAAAAGACATAATTATTAATTTCCATAAAATATATTTGCTTCTCAAGTTTGTCTGAGACCCACAAATCATCACTGTCAAGGAAAGCAATCCAACGTCCTCTAGATTCAGAAAGAGCTTTATTTCTAGAGAAAGCTGCGCCTCTATTAATATCATTTTTGAAATATCTTATACGAACATCATTAAAAGAAAGAATAATTTCATTTGTGTTATCCGTAGATAAGTCATCAACTATTAGTAATTCCCAATTAATATAAGTTTGAGATAAAACTGATCTGATTGAACCTGCTATATATTTGCCAGTATTAAAACAAGGCATAATTATTGATACTAAATCATTCATACAACTTTCCCTTGTTTAATAAAATTTCCTCCATAAATAAAACTCCATTAAGCTGATGAATAACTCTAAATTCATCAAATCTTCGTAAAACTTTCCTAAAAGGATATATCATCTTTACTAACAACTTAATTATTAATCTATACTTCACATTTAGATGGCAGTATGCCTTCCTAAATCCAAAATATTTTTCCAAATATTCATTAAAATTTGTCTCATGAGAAATATTTCTTTCACCATTGCTAATATAGTGTTCCTCTAAATATTTTTCTAAATCAACTAACACCTTAAACACTATTGCTGCATTAACACCATCTTTTTCACTTTCAGGTCTTGATTTCAAATTTACTATATCAACATAGCTGTCAAATTTACGTAAATTTATATATGCACACAATTTATTAGATGAATCAAAAGCTCCATATGTTGTATAATTCCATAAAATTATCGATCTCTCCATGTTAGACCTATCAATTACTGGACGATATTTTCGGTGATATGTTTCATAAGCAGCAATTTGCACTTCGATTATCTCATCAATATACTTCTGTGGACATATCTTACTGACTTTAAAGTTTCTATTACCTTTATTAATCTCATATCTACGTTTAGCTTTAAGTGTAGATAAATTTAGAGGATTGTCTTTTATGATAAACCACCAACTGGTTTCGTAGCCACAATCAAAATTAGTGGTCCATCTTGCAAAAAGCGGAATATCATTACCAAACATTTTCCAGATTGTTCCATCTTTTAGTGGTTTAGTATTCACTTCTTCGTGGGGTCCAATATTGGGTATTACTGAATGATTATAATATCTCCATCTCTTAGTATCCATAATCAAATCTATTCTTTCGTTTTGACATTTTTATTAATTTCATAAAATTCCATTTGCTTAGCTTCATACTCTTTTTTATCTAAAGAACCAGTTCTTAGTAAATACTCACCTAAATCCTCTGCTGTTGCCATTCCTTCATATTCAATGTTCTCTGATTTATAAACTTTCTTTAGTGTAATCAAAATAATTCTTAAATCAAAACAGAAAGAAATTCTATTTAAATATTCTAAGTCGAAATTTAATTTTTCCTCCCAGTCGATACTGTTACGTCCATTTATCTGTGCCCAACCTGAAAGCCCTGGCTGAATATCATGTCTCTTCCGTTGTTCTGGTGTCATAAATACCATATCTCTTACTAATTGTGGTCTAGGTCCAACTATACTCATATCACCTTTTAAAATATTAAATAACTCTGGTAATTCATCTAAGCTGGTTGATCTTAACCATTTGCCAAAAGGAGTTAATCGGACACTATCTGGTAGATATTCACCTTTTTCGTCTTTTTGATCGGTCATAGTTCTAAACTTGTACATAGTAAATATCTTTTCATTAAACCCTGGTCTTCTTTGTTTAAAGATGATTGGACTTCCTAATTTTACTCTGACAAGTACGCCCACAATCAAAAGTACCGGACATAATAAAATTATCGCGATAAGCGATAATGTGAAATCCATTGGCCTTTTTAAATAATTACGATAAATCATTTTATCCATAATCCTTTGATAATTTGGCAGATTCTATTTAAATCATCATCTGTCATTTTAGTGTCAGATGGTAAACATACACCATTTTCGAATAATTGATTGCTTACTGTCGATCCAATGTAATCATATTTTTCGAATATAGGTTGTATATGCATTGGTTTCCAAACAGGTCTTGATTCTATATTTTCTTTTTCTAAAGCTAACATGATATCTAAAGGTCTTACTTTACCCGTCAATTGAATACAAGATAACCAACAGTTAGGATTATTCCAATCATTGATTGGCATGAATTCTAAACCATCTAGATTTGATAACTGTTTTTTGTAGTAGTTGAAAATATACTTCTTCTTACTAACACGTTGATCAAGAACTTTAAGTTGTCCCCTACCAATACCCGCTACGATATTACTCATACGATAGTTATATCCAACTTCATTGTGTTGATAGTGTCTAGCACTTTCTCTTGATTGAGTTGACCAGAAACGCACTTTCTTAATCATTTCTTCATTATTAGAAACGAGTATACCACCACCGGATGTAGTGATGATTTTATTTCCATTAAAGGAAAATATTCCATAATCACCGAATGTACCAGTCGCTTTACCCTTGTAGCTTGTGCCAAGAGATTCAGCCGCATCTTCAATGAGTGGTACATTGTGTTTTTTACAGATTTCAACAATTCTATCTAGATTTGCGGATAAACCATAGAGATGAACTACGATAACTGCTTTAGGATTTGGATACTTCTCAAATGCTTTTTCAAGCATATTAGGATCCATATTCCAAGTTTCAAAATCACTATCGATAAAAACAGGAGTCGCTTTTTGATAAATAATTGGATTGGCAGTAGCGGAGAATGTAAGAGATTGACAGAATACAATATCACACTCTTTTACATCTAATGCTTTAAGTGCCATATGAATTGCGGCAGTTCCAGTTGTTAGAGCAGCCGCATGATTAATACCAACTTTTTGTGCTAACTCTTTTTCAAATTCATTAACATTAGGTCCAAGTGGCGCAATCCAATTTGAATCAAATGCTTCATGGATATATTGTAATTCGTAACCCTCATCACTCATGTGCGGGGACGAAAGCCATATTTTCTGATTCATCTTCTTTATCCTCCTCCATACTTGGAACCAATCGTTTCATACTGTGTTT
>Ga0209207_1000259_pt1 | contig 37176 bp, 40 predicted proteins | sample SaghotsprinmetaG_FD_184140 | JGI IMG/M metagenome (GOLD analysis project Ga0209207, IMG submission 184140) | Hot spring microbial communities from South Africa to study Microbial Dark Matter (Phase II) - Sagole hot spring metaG (SPAdes) (version 3) | ecosystem: Environmental > Aquatic > Thermal...
GGACAGGCGTTGGCGACCCTGAGCGGCCATCAAGGCGGGGTTGGGAGCGTCGTCTTTAGTCCGGACGGTCAAACGGTGGCCAGTGGCGGCGATGACGGGACCGTGCGGCTGTGGGACCGGGGGGGACAGGCGTTGGCGACCCTGAGCGGCCATCAAGGCGGGGTTGGGAGCGTCGTCTTTAGTCCGGACGGTCAAACGGTGGCCAGTGGCGGCGATGACGGGAGTCGTATTACCGTGGGCGTTTGGCCCGTAGAAAACTTAGATCAACTCCTAGCACGGGCCTGCACCTGGCTCCACGATTACCTCACCACTAACCCCACCGTCACCAACGACCAACGCGCCGCCTGCGACCTCCCGCCCCGCTAAGGGTTTTGCCCTAAACTGAGGACGACTGACCATCCCCGATAAAGCGTGGAGATTATCCTATGAATAACACCGCAAAATTACTCGATGTCGTCGCCCTAACCGTCGATCTACCGCAATCCAACCTCAGACGCGGCCAAGTTGGAACCATCGTTGAAATCCTCGCCAACGGCACCGCCTTTGAAGTCGAATTCAGCGACAAAAATGGACGCACCTACGAATCCCTAGGCTTACGCCCCGACCAAATCCTCGTCCTCCACTTTGAACCCACCACCCCCACCCCCGAACCCATCACCCCCTAATCAAGCCAATGGAAACCACCCTAGACAAAACTCAACTCAAAGCACTCATCACCGAAGTCCTGATCGACCTGCTGCAAAATAACCGCGAACTTTTCCATGAAATCGTTCTAGAAGTTATAGAAGAAATTGGGTTAGTCAATGCCATCAAAGAAGCAGAAAATAATGAATATGTTGATGAATCTCAAATCCGCAAGATTTTAGACGAAACACGAAAACTCCGTAACTCAACCTCCGTTAAAGGCCAACCCTTGAGTCACACAGTCATAGAGAATCGCGCTGAGGAACGCTATTGATTTACCTTAATAAGGGTATCCCATTCAGAACCAAAGATTCTCCGATTATGACAACCTCTTTGCCCCCCAAACTTCATCACCTTCCCAAAATGCTCCCGATCGCAGGTGCCATCCGCATCGAACTCGAAGAAGGTATCCCCATCTTCCGCGCCTCCAGCCTCGTCCAAAACCAGATTGAGACATTACTCACAAAACAGCAAGCAACCGCCCTCGGCCCCGAAGAAGAACAAGAACTCGATCGCTACGAAGAAATCGATGATTATTTAAGCTTTGTCAATCGATCGCTCCGCAACCTATCCCTAACTTGACTATTGCTAGATACAACGATGTCAATATTACTAAAAGAATGAGGTTATGATATGCAAAACATTAGCATTGACGAGATCCAACGCGATCCACTGAAGTATCTGCACCAAGTCGAAGCCGGAGAAACCCTAGTCATTATGCGCGACGACCACGCGATCGCCGAACTGCGACCGATCTCCCCCCCTAAACCCTTGCGTCCCTTTGGCCTCTGTGCAGGCGAGTTCACCGTCCCCGACGACTTTGATGCTCCCCTCCCAGAATCAATCCTCAATGCATTTGAATTGGAATAATCACCCCAGTTACTCGCCCCTGCTCATCAGCAACGTACTGCACCGCCGCCTCATCCATGACCGTCATCGTCAGCCCCCGCAACTACCACCGCGATCGTAGCGCTATCTACCCCCATACCCCCCTTCCCCTCCTCCCGAACCCGCTTCTACTTTCCTGCTCCTTTGCTAAGCTGAAAGTTAATTCCTTCCCCCCCCCATACCGCATGGCCACCACCGCAGATGACGTTTGGCGACTCCTTAGTGAACTGCTCGAAGCCCAGAAAGAAACTGAGCGACGCTTTCAGGAAACCGAGCGACGCTTTCAGGAAACCGAGCGACTGCTCAAAGAACAGACCCTGGAAACCGATCGCCAACTCCAAGAAACCAAAACCCTCATCCAAGCGATCGCCGAGGAAAACCGACAGGTCAACCGCCAACTCAGCAAACAATTGGGAGAATTAGGGGGCACTTGGGGCCGCTTTGTTGAGGATTTAGTCGCACCAGCCTGTGAACGATTATTTCTAGAACGGGGCATTCCCGTAGACCAAGTGAGTCAGCGAGTCCGGCGACGACACCAGGGAGAAACCCTCGAAATCGACGTGCTGGTCGTCAACCAGGGACACGTACTAGCAGTTGAAGTCAAAAGTAGACTCAGCGTAGATGACGTAAACGAATTTGTGGCTGCTCTAGAGCGCTTCTGCGACTTTTTCCCCGAATATGCCCAGATGCAGATCTATGGCGCAGTGGCCGGGATTGGCATTGATGCCGGAGTCGATCGTTATGCCTACCGCCAAGGCTTATTTGTCCTAGCCCAGGCCGGAGAGGATGTCGTCATTTTGAACGACGATCGCTTTGAACCTAAGCGCTGGTAAGTAGCAGGTATATCCATCTTCTGTGACGAAATTAAGATTTGGATATTAGGAGGCTGAATCATGCCTAAAGAACGTGAAATTGTCGTTACAAAGACAACCCTCAAAGCTTTAAAGTCGGACCTAGACTATTGGTGCAGCCAACCTTACGAAGCACGGCTAGCGGCATTAGAATCAATTCGATCGGAATATCACAAATGGAAATATAATGCTGAACCAAGACTTCAGAGAATTTATCGAATTGTTAAACAAGCATGAGGTTCGCTACCTGGTGATCGGCGGCTATGCCGTTGCCCTGCATGGCTATCCCCGCTATACGAAAGATCTAGATATTTGGATTGAAATGGATTCCGCTAATGCTCAGCGACTCATGGAAGCACTTGCAGAATTTGGTTTTGGCTCAGTAGGTCTCACCCAGGCTGATTTCACAACTCCGGATCAGATTATCCAGCTTGGATATCCACCCAGTCGCATTGATCTAATAACTACCCCAGATGGCGTTGACTTTAATACTTGTTATCAATCAAAACTCGAAATTTCAGTTAGTGACGTAAGAGTTAATTTTATTGATCTAGAAAACCTCAAACTAAACAAACAAGCATCGGCTCGACTACAAGACCTGGCTGATTTAGAAAATCTAGGTCAATTGTAGTTCCATTAAAGAACAACCTCAGTAAAGCTGGTGCGTTTCCATCTCCGCCAAAAGATCCTCCCAAAGCTGAATTGGAACAATTACCCCCGTGCCCCTTCCCTGCTCATCAGCAACGTACTGCACCGCCGCCTCATCTAATTACCGTCATCGTTAAACCCCCAAACTACCACCGCGATCGTAGCGAATTCAAAAGGCATCCCTCCTCGCGGGGGTAGCCGTTAGCGCCGACAACGTGACGACTTGCCAGTCAAGGCCAAAGAGTGTGCCAAAGGTCTGGATCAGGCGAGGTTGGACATCCGCGATCGTGATTCCGGGTAGAAATTGGGCAAGGCTACCCACGGGTCTATCGGTAATGCCGCAGGGGACGATCGCGCCGAAATGGCTCAGGTCGGGGCAGACATTGAGGGCAAAGCCATGCATCGTAATCCAACGGCTCACCTTAATCCCGATCGCAGCCAGTTTATACCCTTCCAGCCAGACACCCGTTAAACCCGGCAGACGATCGGCATTTAAGCCATAGGTGGCTAACGTTTGGATGATCACCTCCTCCAGTTGCCGCAGATACCAGTGCAAATCCATGTGATAGCGGCGCAGGTTGAGGATGGGATACCCCACCAGTTGCCCAGGACCGTGGTAGGTAACTTCGCCACCGCGTTCAGTGCGATGGACGGGGAAAGGTGCAGTATCCCTGCTGAATTTGAGGTAGCCTTCCGTCGCCCCTTGACCCAGGGTATAGACCGGAGGATGTTCGAGGAGCAGCAGCACATCGGCGAGATCCGGGCGATCGCGGCGGGCAGCCATTAAGTTTTGTTGCCAAGTGAGGGCAGTCCCATAGTCAAGACACCCTGGCAGGCAGAGATACCCCCGATATCGCCCCATTGCGGGCGTATTGGCATCCGTGTTGGTACGGCTATTAAACATACGATCGTGTATCTTTAGCAACTCCGGCCCTCAAAACCCACACAACTTTATTAAAAAATGTATATAACAAAATCATTAAAATTTTCAGAAAATCAACAAAAATGTTCTAGGGAAGAAAACGTCTGCATCTAAGAATGTTACCGAGATGCAAAGGATTTTGAAGCAGGGATGTAAGCTAAAACACGGTCTGCTACAGTAAAGGAACAACCCAATTATGAGGGGAGGAAGCTTTTATGAAGCTTGTTATCCAGGGCAAAAATATTGAGATTACTGAAGCGATTCATGATTATGTGCTTCAAAAGATTGAGAAAGCCGTCAGTCATTTTCAGGCGTTGATTACCGAGATCGATGTACACCTGTCAGTGGCGCGGAACCCTCGGATAAACCCCAAGCAGACCGCTGAAGTCACAGTGTACGCCAATGGTACTGTGATCCGCGCTGAAGAAAGCAGCGAGAACCTGTACGCCAGTATTGACTTGGTTGCCGACAAGATCGCCCGTCAGTTGCGCAAGTATAAAGAGAAACGGCACGATCGCAAGGTTCAAGCCCAAGCCAAGACAGGGACCGCTGTGGCCGAGCAACCCGTTGTTGCCGACCTTTTGGCGGGGAAAGCACCCAGCTTGCCGGAGGAAGTGGTGCGGACCAAGTACTTTGCCATGCCCCCGATGACGGTCCAAGAGGCTCTGGAACAATTGGAATTGGTCGATCATGATTTCTATATGTTCCGCAATGCCGAAACCGATGAGATCAATGTCATTTACGAACGCAATCACGGGGGCTATGGCGTGATCCAGCCCCGCCAGGGCAATGACAATGGTCGCAGCAGTCGGCCAAGCCAGGATGTGCATCCGCAGGTAGAAAAACACCCGATCGCGCGATCGTAGACGGGCCTCGACGGGTCTCGCCCCTAGCTTGAGGCATCGATAATCCCTTGCTGCCCCTTCCACCTTGGGAGGGGTCTGTCATACTTGATCGGTGCTTAACGGGTGCTTAACGGGTGCTTAACGGGTGTTTGACCTCAGCAATGGCGTTGCGATCGCCGATTGTCGTCCGTTGACAACGGTTCCCCAGGCTTGCGATATCCTGGAGATTTGACGTGTGTTTCACCCCCCTTAACCGATGACGACTCCCTCCCCAATTCCCGTAGTGATCGCTGGTGCGGCTGGCAAGATGGGCCGCGAAGTGGTCAAAACTGTGGCCCAGGCCGACGATATGATCCTGTTTGGCGCGATCGACCATCGGGCTGATGTCGTGGGCGAAGATGCGGGGATTTTGGCCGGGGTCGGTCCCCTGGAGGTGCCCCTGACCAATGACTTGCAAGGGATACTGGTGTTGGCGGCACAGGAAAAGCAACCGGCGGTGTTGGTGGACTTCACCCACCCGGATGCGGTCTATGACAATGTGCGATCGGCGATCGCCTATGGAGTGCGGCCCGTCGTCGGGACCACCGGGTTAAGTCCAGCCCAATTGCAAGCGTTGGCGGAATTTGCCGAGAAGGCCAGCATTGGCTGTATTGTGGCGCCCAATTTTTCGATCGGCATGATCCTGTTGCAACAGGCGGCGGCCCAGGCCAGTCAGTATTTTGATCACGTGGAAATTATTGAACTGCACCATAACCAAAAGGCTGATGCTCCCAGTGGGACAGCCATCCAAACCGCGCAACTGTTGGCGGGACTGGGTAAAACCTACAACCTGGCGATCGTGACCGAAACGGAAAAGCTGGCGGGGGCACGGGGAAGTCTCGCGGATGAGGGGATTCGTATCCACAGCGTGCGTCTGCCCGGATTGATTGCGCACCAGGAGGTCATTTTCGGGGCACCGGGGCAAATTTATACGCTGCGCCATGATACGACCGATCGCACCTGCTTCATGCCGGGTGTGTTGCTAGCGATTCGCAAGGTCTTGTCCCTAAAATCATTAGTCTATGGTCTGGAAAAAATTCTCTAGTGCCGATCGCGTTCTCTCTGGCTACGGCAACCATGCTGATCCCGCTCACCCGCAAAACCTTTGAGGACCTGATTCCCCCCTTGGCAACCGGGGCACAGTATATCTATTGCTGGGGGAAAGTGCCTGACCTGTTGCGTCGCCTGCTGATTTCCATCGTCGGCGGCTTGGTGATCGTTCTGGGACGAATTTTTTTGAGTGAACAGGTCACAGCGAGCATTCTGCCATTTACGATCGGGGCGATTATCGGCTTCTATTGGCTCTGGGCACCCGTCTATGCCGCCTACCGCCGCAATGCCGAATACCGCAAGCTTCCCTACTGTGGCTTTTGGCAGGGAGAGGTATTAGATGTATTTGTGACAGAGGAGTTAATTGGTAAGGAGGAAACGGTTAACAATAAGGGGGAATTGGTCATTGTGGAAAACCGGGAACGGCGGCTGAATCTTGAGGTGGGCGATGAAACGGGCTTTCGGGCACGATTGCAGGTGCCTTTGAAGCGAACCCATAAGGTCATTCGTCCCGGCCAATTGGCGGAAATGCTGGTGTTATCAGGCCGTCCAGATTTGAGCCGGGTGGCGAAGATTTCGGATATTTATATTCCCAGTCATGATCTGTGGGTGAGTGACTATCCCTATGTGCGACGGGATGCCTTTGTCGAGGTCAGCCGCAAGTTGGCCCAGTCACCCCGACGGGCACGGGATTGGGAAGAGGAGGAGGTCTATTAGGCCGCACGCACCCAGCAGTGAGGACATCCATCGCCGTAGCCGACAGGATACCTCCCCCACAATGGCTGTGCGAACGACAGAGCACTTCTTCCTTCGACAAGTTCAGGATGACCGGGATGAATCCATTTCTCCTAGGGAGACGCTGCACGAACGGGCTGAGTCAGTCAAGAGCAATCATCTTAGAGCTTGACAGACGACTAGTACAGTAAACATAAAGTTTCGCAACGTTCGTAGTAACGACTTCAGTCGTTGCAGGCTAAAGCCAGCACTACAAGCGTTGCAGAATTTTCTTGTCGAGGTAAGTGTGAATAGCTGAGGTCTGCGGTGATTGTGGATAGCCCATTGTCTTCGACTTCCCTCTGGTTGACGGGGCCGACCCGCAGTGGCAAGACGACACGGTTAGTGACCGAAGTCCGACGTTGGGTTGAACTGGCGTGGCCAGACGATCTCCCGCAACCGGTCCCCCCCGATTCCCGCCAGGATGCGCCACCGGAGAGGCATCGGGAACGGGACACCCCTCGCCTGTTCGATCGTGCCCTCACCCTGTCCATCTTGGGGTCGGAAACAGCCAAGCGCCAATATCGAGCCGGGAAATTGCTGTTGCTGACGGCCAATAGCGACAACCGCCAGGACTTGCTCGATCGCCTGGGTGAGGTCACCAGGCAAGCCTACCCCCTGCGGGCCACGACCCCTTTGGGCTTTTTCCAAGCCGAAGTCCTCCTGTTTTGGCCCCTTTTGATCCAGCAACTCCACCTGCGTCCCCAGTTCCCCATCCGCCTCCGTCCGGAAACAGAACAAGACCTGGCCACCCGGCTTTGGCGATCGCTGGGGTTATCCCCGTCGATACTTCCCGGCAGCCCCAATGAAGCGCGACAAGTGCGTCATTTGCTCGATCTGTTCCAACTCGCGGCCTTCAGTGGCACCCCGATCGAGGATATTCCCGCCTACCTGAGTCGGGGGCTAGTGAGTGGCGGCGAGACGGGTTTGGCTGTCTCCTGGTCGGAGGTGGGGGCGTTGCTGCAAGCTTGGCGCAGTTGGTGTTTGGCGCGGGGGCTGTTGACCTATGGCTTGATTGGTGAACTCTACGGGCGTTACCTGTTGCCGCTGCCAGCCTATCGCTATCACCTGCACCGTCGCTATCGGGTGGTGTTGGCCGATGATGTGGATGACTACCCAGCGATCGCGGCCCAGCTATTCCAGGTCATGCAGCAACAGGGGGCCGTGGGGGTGTTTACCTTTAACCCAGAGGGGGCGGTGCGCTTGGGGTTGGGGGCTGATCCGGCAGCGTTCACTGCCGTGGCCCAGCACTGTCAGGTGGAACCCTTACCGCAACCAGCAGTAACCAGTTTGGGGCAGACTTGGGCAGAGCCGATCGTGGCGATGGTGCAGGACCCGACGATGGGGGAGCCATTGCCGGAAGCCATTCAGTCCCTCCAAACCGTGGCCCGATCGCAACTCCTCCGCCAAACCGCCGAGATCATTATCCAGGCCGTACAAGCGGGGGAGGTGGAACCCCAGGAGATTGCGGTGATTGCGCCAGGGATGGATGCGATCGCCCGGTATACCCTGACGGAAATTCTGACCAAACAGGGCCTTGCGGTGGAGTCGTTGAATGAACAGCGACCGTTGGCGAGCTTGCCGAGGGTCCGGGCCTTGCTGACGTTGCTAGCGCTGGTGTATCCCGGCTTGGGGCGACTGGTCGATCGGGAGGGAGTGGCGGAAATGCTGGTGGTTTTAGGGCGACAAATCGATCCCGTGCGGGCGGGCCTGATCACCGATCATTGTTTTGAACCCCACCCAGACACCCCCCGTTTACTCCCCGTGAATGCGTTCCCTCGCTGGGATCGGCTGGGCTATGCCGCCACAACGGCCTATGAGCAAATTCTGCACTGGCTAGAGGACCAACAAACCCAACAGGCACAACGGGTCTTGGCCAGCCCGATCGTACTGCTCGATCGCGCCATTCAAACCTTCCTCTGGCAGGGAAATCAGCCGCCCTATGCCCAGGTAGCCGCCCTTCGGGAACTGATGGAAACCGCCCAGCACTATTGGGAAGTCGCCGCACGCTTACAGGCAGAAACCGCCCTCCTCTCCCCGACTCCCGATACTCGCCTCCCGACTTCTGATGCCGTACAGGTGTTAGCTAATTTCATTCAACTCCTGCGCAGTGGGGCGGTGACGGCCAATCCCTATCCCGTGCGACAGGCGGGGGCCGCCCAATCGGCGGTGATGCTGGCGAATGTGTTCCAGTATCGTTCCAGTCGGCGATCGCACCGTTGGCAATTTTGGCTAGATGCGGGGTCACCGCGCTGGTTGACGGGTTCGGATGCGCTCTTTGGGGCACCGTTATTCCTGAGTACCTGGTCGGGGGGAGCCTGGACGACGGCGGATCAGTTGGCGCTCTATGAGCAACGCCTGGAGCGGATTCTGCGGGATTTGCTGGGGCGGACGGGGGAGCGGCTGTTTCTCTGTCACAGTGATTTGGCGGTAAATGGGCAGGAGCAGATGGGACCGTTACTAACGCTGGTCAATGCGGCGTTGCCAGTCCCGATGAGCGCAACCAGTGAGCTAACCTCAGGTTCGTGAGCCACCTCAACAGATATTCTCTGGGGTCAGATAATATTCGGGTGACCTCTGGATTGAGTGCGTCAGCCTACAATTTAGCGAATCGCTCTTTAGCGAATCGCTCTCAATGCGCTCTCTGCTGCTTCCTACCTTGAGATGCTTGCCCCCGTAGCCCATGATTACGCCCTTTGATATTGCCCTGATGCACCGTTGTCTCACCTTGGCCCAACAGGCCGCAGGTCGGACGGCTCCCAATCCAATGGTGGGGGCGGTGGTTGTACAGGGCGGACAGATCGTCGGGGAGGGGTTCCATCCGGCTGCCGGTCAGCCCCATGCGGAGGTCTTTGCCCTGCGATCGGCGGGAGATCGCGCCCAAGGGGCCACGCTCTATGTCAACCTGGAACCCTGTAGCCACTACGGACGCACCCCCCCCTGTGCCAATGCGGTAATTGCGGCGGGAATTCAGCGGGTGGTGATCGGTATGGAAGATCCCAACCCCCTGGTGGCGGGACAGGGCATTGCCAAGTTGCGGGCAGCCGGGTTAATGGTGACGGTGGGGGTAGAAACCGCAGCCTGTCTGCGGCTGAACGAAGCCTTTATCCATCGGATACGCTACCAACGGCCCTTAGGCATCTTCAAATACGCCATGACCCTGGATGGCAAGATTGCTGCCAGTAGTGGCCATAGCCAGTGGGTGACGGGTCCGGAGGCGCGGGCCTGGGTGCATCAGTTGCGATCGCGCTGTGACGCCATTATCGTCGGCGGCAACACGGTACGACAGGATAACCCCCACCTGACGACCCACGGCCACAGTGCCCATACTCCGCGCCGGGTGGTGCTAAGCCGCAATCTGGACCTACCCCCCACAGCCCACCTCTGGCAAACGGACGTTGCCCCCACCCTGGTCTATACCCAACCCACGGCTCCAGCCGATCGCCAAGCGGCGTTACGATCGCAGGGTGTAGACGTGCTCCCCCTTGATTCCCTCACCCCAGATGCGGTGATGGCCGACCTCTACGATCGCGGGTGTCTGTCCGTGTTGTGGGAATGTGGGGGACAACTGGCGGCCCAGGCGATCGCCCAGGGAGCGATCCAAAAGGTCTATGCCTTCATTGCCCCAAAACTCATTGGCGGTCTAGCAGCCCCCACTCCGATCGGGGAATTGGGCCTCACTCAGATGACGCAAGCATTGGCGTTGAAGGATACTCAGGTGCGATCGCTGGGTTCGGATATCTTGATCGAGGGATATTTACCTCCACCGGCATCGTTCAGGTAGCGGGCGTATGGGATTTCGCTTGGGATGTGCAGTTACTTTGTTTTAGGGTGAGCTTGGTTTTAGGGGGGCCTAACATCCCAACAACTGGAACTTGGGTAGAATAAGCCTGTATGCGGGGCTGGGGTATTGTCGCCTCGTGTTGTCCGCGATCGCGTTACCCACGATTTCAGGAGACGCTGACCATGAGAACCATTGAAACGATCGCCACCATTAGCCCAGCAGGGGATATTCATCTCGATTGCCCCGACAACCTACCCGTCGGACGCTTCCAGGTCGTCCTCGTCATTGATGAAGCACCCTTGTTAGGGGAAACTGCTCCTCCAATTAACACCTTAGAAGCAAATGAAACGCATCGTCCTTTTCAAGGTAAATCCTTCATGGACGTTGCCGCTGAGTGGGTAGGCTGCTCTAGTGAAAATCCTGCTGATTTGTCTACCAATCCTCAATATCTAAAAAGCTATGGTCAATAGTCAATTAATGACACGAAGAAATGTAGTGATTGATACTGGTCCGATCGTTGCCCTCCTAGATACTCAAGATGCGTACTATAGCAATCCCAGATGATTCATGAGAGAAGCCAATCCTATATCTACTGATAGAGATTCACTATGTCCCTTCCCATTCTCATAAATGACTTGGGATTGCTATATGAATGGGTCAAGGGAGAATTAAGCACGATCGAACCGCCATTGGTTACTTGTGAAGGCGTTTTGAGTGAAGCTTTCTTTTTGCTGCGCCGGAATTGTCGGGGACAACGAGGTCTGTTTAATCTAATTAAAATCGGAGTTATTAGGATAGACTTCTGCTGTCAGGAAGAAATTGATCAAATCGAACGAATGATGAATACCTAAAAATCTGTTCCAATGTCCTTTGCCGATGCCTGTTTAGTTAGGATGATTGAGTTAAATCCTATTGGTTCGATCCTGACTTTGGATAGTGATTTTACTATAGCAATTCCAGATGATTCATGAGAGAAGCCAATCCTATATCTACTGATAGAGATTCACTATGTCCCTTCCCATTCTCATAAATGACTTAGGATTGCTATATTTATCGAAAAAATAGGAATCAGATCGTCCCGGTTATGATGCCTGATAGGATCTAAGAATCATCCTTAATGCTGCAAGAAGTGTGAGGGCAGTTAAAACCTATTATTTGCATTAATCGCAAGCTTACTAACTTAATTTCTAGGAGAACTTACCTACCAATGCCTCGTTATGTTGATGCTGAACCCTACCCCTATCCCTACAATGGTGACCTGCGGCCCGACAACACGGCCCTGATCATTATCGATATGCAAACCGACTTTTGTGGCCCCGGTGGCTATGTCGATAAGATGGGCTATGACCTGTCCCTAACACGGGCACCGATCGCCCCGATTCAAACCTTACTGACTGCCCTGCGATCGCGGGGCTATTGCATTCTCCATACCCGCGAAGGCCATCGGCCCGACCTGTCGGATTTGCCAGAAAATAAACGCTGGCGATCGCAACGGATTGGGGCAGGGATTGGCGATCCGGGACCCTGTGGCCGGATTCTGGTGCGGGGCGAACCGGGTTGGGACATTATTCCCGAATTGGCTCCCCTGCCGGGTGAAGTGGTGATTGATAAACCGGGGAAAGGCTCGTTCTACGCCACGGATTTAGACCTGATCCTGAAACTGCGGGGCATTCAAAATCTAATCCTGACCGGGATTACCACCGATGTCTGTGTGCATACGACGATGCGCGATGCCAACGATCGCGGTTACGAATGCCTGATGCTGTCGGACTGTACGGGGGCAACGGACTACAACAACTACCTAGCGGCGTTGCAGATGATCAAAATGCAGGGCGGGGTCTTTGGGGCAGTCGCGACTTCGGAGGCCCTCCTGGCCGCAATTCAAGCTCCCGACTAACCCTTGGTGGTCTGTTAGCCGTAAACTTGAGGGTTGCAGGTACACGCTAACATCCTGTCTCCTGCGGAGACGCTACGCGAACGACAGAGGCTTCTCCCTTCGACAGGCTCAGGGTGACCGGCAATACTCCCTTTGAACTCAGGAGCCAGTCGAGAGCCATACGCTCAAAGCTTGACAGACAACTAGGTTAGGGTGGCTTTAAGGGTGAAGGGGCCAGTGCCTCGGTAGGAACGGACCATCACATAGTACTCCCCGGGTTCGATCGCCTCCACCTTGATTTGCTCATCCGCTGAACTGGTATAACCCCGGTAGTCAAAATCGCGCAGGGTTGGCTTGGCCCCCTTGCGGACAAACAGGTCGAAATCCGCCCCCGCTGGTCCCTTGAGATCGAGGGTTAGGGTCGGGTTGAGTTGGAGTTGGAACATGGCACTTTCGCCCACTTTAGCAAAGCTACCCGTTAGCGACTCACCGGGCTTCAGTTCACGCACATCCCGCTGTTCCTGCGATCGCAGGAAAGCCAAGGGACTGACCAACCCAAACCCGTGGGCATAGTCAAACCCCAAACTCCCCAGGTCATCAGCCGTGCGCCGCAGCAATTGGCGCAATTGGGCTGGGGAAAGCTGGGCCGAGGGATAGGCCGTGCGGAGGGCCGCGACCACACCCGCCACCACCGGACAGGCCGCCGAGGTACCCCCATCGGCAGCATAGACCCCGGAGCCAGCGAAATGGGTATAGCCGCAGAGATCGGGTTTTTCCGCTGCTAAGCGACCCGGACCCTGGCTGGAGTAGCCCACCCGCACCTTATTGAGGGAGACCCCCGCGATCGTCAACACACTGGGGTGGGAATTGGCCCCGTAGAGGGTACGGCTGGTAACGCCTTGGCAACGACTATCCGGACACTCTGGCCCACAGTTGCCCGCCGCAAATAGGATATCGGCCCCCGCATCCGCCAAACTTTCCACCACAATATTGAAGGGATGGTTGGGGTTATCGCTGTAGTTGCCGGGGTGATTGGTCGGGAAATCCCAGGAGGGGTGAAACATCCCCCAACTGTTGTTGACCACTAGGGCTGGCTTGTTGGCCCCTGCCGCCATGAGCAGTTGCAGCAGTTGACTGTAGGCCCTGACCGCATCACTGAGGAAGCCCTCCATGACCGTTCCCCCCCCCGCCCGTGAGGTGAGGAGGGCATAGTCCAGCAAGGTGCAGTTGGGGGCGGCAATGCACACATCAAAGGCACACATCGTGCCATGATCCACCGGCATATTCCCCAGGGGCAGCTTCGCAACCGGTGCCCAGCTTCGGCTAGCGTCAAATTTGGGATTGAGGCCACGACTGCGCAGGTAATTGATATTGATGCCCGTATCAACGATCGCCACCAAAACATTCGAGCCATCTAAGCCCCGTGCCCGGAGTTGGTCCACCCCCAAAGCCGTCGCAACACCACCGTGGTTCCCCATCGGTGCATCACCGGGACAAATCTGAAAGTGACTGATCCGTGGGTCCGCAAACACCCCCACAATGTTGTCATCCCGATCGGCAGCAGCCATGAGGCGATCGAGGGCCGCTTGATCCGGCACTTCCCCCCGCATCAGATAGGTGGAGGCTTCGGGTTGGGTATTAAAACTGTATAAGCGACCAACTTCCGTCACCCCGACCTGGGTACGAGGCTGGCGATCGGGCACCTGCACGGGGGTAAACCGCACATCGGGGGCCAATCCCGGCAGGGAACTACTGGGGAGGGCGGCGGCAGTAAAACCCGTAGCAGCACGGGCAGCCGTAGCCAGTTGCGGCTGGTAGCGCATCTGAATCAGTACACGCATGGGGGGCACTCCAAAGCTACGAAGGGGCTATGAGCAGGCGGTGAGGGGACTAGGAGGGATCGATCGCTTGGATATTGACATCGCCATGTACCCCTTGGACTTCAGGATGCTGAGCCATGAGCCGTTCCGCATCCAGGGTGCCGACTACCCGCACCACGTAGAGCGATCGCTGGGGGCTAATCAGCACTAAGCCATAGTCAGCGTCGATCGCCACCCCTTGGAAACCCGACAGTTGTTGCACATAAGCGAGGGTATTATGTGGCGGTTCGAGTCGCAGCGTCACGAGGGAGGTGGGCGTTTGGGGCATAGCAGTCACGGCCTCCACCACAAGGGGATTAGGGCAGTCTCAGGTGAGCATACCCACCTTAGCAAACTTGTGGGATGAGGGGGCAGCCTCCCCGTTCTGGACAACCCGCAAAAATTTAGCCATGCTTGCGGAACGTCCTCGCCTCGGTGTGTAGATCCCTGTGACAAGTTCAAAACCCTGACAGACCAATGGGTTGGATGCTTACGAGCAGCAGGTTTGGGAACGGTCACCAATTTGTCGTTATCTAATCACGAGTGGATGGTTTCATGGGGGCGCTATGACCGAGCAACCAAGACATCAACAAGACCTGCGCTCAGCCGCTGAGCAAGATTTGCTGAGTGCGCTCTGGCAAGCCGACACCCAGTGTTATCCCTGGGACCTGACCCCAGAGGTAGAAGCAACTTACTTTTTGACCCTAGAGACGGGCGCTGATCTGGATAGCTGGGAACCCACGCCAGCCCAAAGCCAAGCGTTCTGTGATCAACTCGATCGCCTGTGGCTGACGGTGGCCACCGAAGCAACCCCGACGACCGTTGCCAGTTTGCTCACCCGCATCAGCGATCGCTTTACCGGCAAAGTACCCCACGCGCTCATTGCCACGATCGCCGAACGCGCCCAGCAAGTCTTAGAGGACTCCCTGGCGACGGGTCTTGCCCCGGCCCAGTCCCGGCTGGAACAACTGGTGTACTGTGTGCAAGATCTTTTGCCTGCCTGGGGGGAAGAGGATCTGCAAGTTCTGGCCCGCCCCCTGGCCTATGCCATGCGGGGAGTTGACCACCAATCCGCCACCGATCGCCTGCTGGAAACGGTGCGGCCCGTGGAATGGGAGTCCCTGTCGGAGATTGAGCAAGCCCGTCTGAGCCTGACGATCGCCGACTATGCCTTGACAACCCTCACGGTGACAACCCTCACGGAAGACGAATAACCGGTTAGATGCACCGCTCCAGGGGGCGAGGTCGGGCCTGCCCGCCATACCCTGCCAACCGTCCCCCCGGTGGGGTTCCCCGTCTCCCGCTTAAAAACTATTCCTCGTGTCGAGGGCGCAACCAGCGCCCTTTTTGCTGTTTAGATGGATGGATAGTTGTCATGAGGGGGATAGCGGACTGATGGAAATTATTCCGGCGATCGATCTGCTCGGGGGCAAATGTGTTCGCCTCTACCAAGGGGACTATGGCCAAGTGGAGCAATTTGGCGATGATCCTGCCGAGGTCGCCCTGCGGTGGGCGGAGCAGGGAGCCACCCGTTTACACCTAGTCGATCTGGACGGAGCCAAGGCGGGGGAACCGGTGAATCTGAGCGCGATCGCGGCGATCGTCCAGCGTTTGGCCACCGCCCCCCACCCTGTGCAGGTGGAAGTGGGGGGCGGCCTCCGTACCCGTGCCAGTGTGCAGCAGGTCTTCGATCTGGGGGTCCAGTGGGCGATTTTGGGCACCGTAGCGGTTGAAAATCCGGCTTTGGTCACGGAACTGTGCCAAACCTTTCCCCAGCGGATCATCGTCGGGATTGATGCCCGCAACGGGCAAGTCGCCACACGGGGCTGGCTGGAAACGTCCACCGTGGCAGCAACCACCCTGGCGGCACAAATGGCGGCGATCGGCGTGGCGGCGATTATTTACACCGATATCCAGCGGGATGGCACCCTGCAAGGTCCCAATCTGACTGCCCTGCGGGAAATGGTGGATCACTGTCCGATTCCCGTGATTGCGTCTGGTGGCATGAGTTCTGTGATCGATCTGCTGAGCCTGCTCGGCCTGGAAGCGGCGGGGTTAACGGGGGCGATCGTGGGACGGGCACTGTATACCGGGGACATCGATCTGCGCGAAGCCCTACAAGCTGTGGGACCGGGCCGCCTCCAGGATATTCCGCCCGATTTTGGCCAGTCAAGTTTTGCCTGACGGCCAAAAAATATGCGAGATCACCCGCAAACCGCGAACCGCTCCCGGATGCCATTGGGTTATTCCCACGCCTCGGCCTGTTGGCGTTCCGCCGCGATCAGGCGATCGCGCAGGGCTGGCCAGTCAGTTTGGGAGGCCGGGGTGTCCTGGTAGAGTTGTCCGCCTTGGAGGTAGAGAACACGGGTGCAGAAGTGTTCGACCAAATCCAGTTGGTGGTTGACCATCAGTACAGTTAGGGATTGCGTTTGAGTTAAGGCTTGTAAGCGGGATAGCACAAACTCGGCCCGGCCAGCATCCAGGGCGGCGGTCGGTTCATCGAGCAGCAGCACCGTGTTCACTGGCGCGGGGGGCGGCGGCAGGACCACCAGCGATCGGGCGATCGCGACTTGCTGGCGTTGGCCGACAGAGAGAGTTTGTTCCGTGCGATCGAGCCACTCGGAGGGCAGTCGCAACTGTTCTTGCCAATAGTCTACCTGCGCTTGGGTCATCGCACGGTTTACGCCCCGGAGTCGCAGGGGATAGGCCAAGGCATCGGCCACCGTCATTCCCAGCAGCTTAGATTCCTGAAGCACAAGGCTGACCTGACGGCGCAGTTGCAAGATGGGGATTTGGCGAAGATCGCGCCCATCCAGGTGAATCTGCCCATGCGTCGGTTCACTGAGGCGGTTGAGCAGGCGCAACAAACTGGTTTTGCCCGCCCCAGAGGGACCCACGATCGCCACAAATTCACCGGGAGCAATACGGACGTTGATATCCTGGAGCAAGGCGACCCCCTTCAGGGGATTACCCGCCGCCTGGGAGAGGCATTGGCTAACTTGGCTCAGGTGCAGGCGGGGCATGGGGGATGGAGGCATGACCGTTTTCTTCAACACATCGGGTCGGGCGATCGGGACAGGGGGGACAGGGGGGGAACCGCATAAACGCCTAGTCTGTCAGCCGTATGAGGGTTGCAGATAGTCGCTCAGATCCTTCGACAGGGCTTCAGGATACACTGGACTAATCCGTTCCTCCCTTCCGTTTCTCCTTGGGAGACGCTGCGCGAACGGGTTGAGCCAGTGGAAGCCCTAATCTTAATCATGACAATCCCCTCGATAACCGCGTACACTGAGTCAAGTTCTGCCTATCTACCTATCTGAACAACGGCTCCCTTGGCAAGGGTAAACGAAAACCATGACCGATATTCAAGTCATTCTTGTTGAGGACGACGAACCCACCCGGATTGCCCTGCGTCATGCCCTGCGATCGCAGCCCGGTATTGAAGTCGCCAGCGAAGCCACCAATGGGGAAACGGGGCTAGTGCTGTTGGAATCGATCGATGTCGATGTGGCCCTTGTGGATGTCACCCTACCGGATATGGCCTTGGCCGATTTTATTCGCCACATGCAGGCGCGACAGGCCGACTCCTGCGTGCGACCCTCCAAGTTGGTGATCTTGCTGGCACCGGGACAGGTGGCTACGATGGCTGAGGCGCAGGCGATCGGGGCACACGGGGTTTGCCAGAAGGAGGCCCCGATCGCGGAACTGGCTGAACTTATCCGCCAAGTCCATGCGGGCTAAGTCCACCCCCAATCTGGGCGAAACCACCAGATGACACTGCCAGATGACACCGCCAGATGACACCGCCAGATGACACCGCCAGATGGAAAAGTCGTGCCGTGGGTGAAGGGGCAAAACCGACTCCTGCACACTGTCTTTCCCAAGGCGAAGGGGAAGCACTCCGCTGGTCCGATCGACGCTAGCTGAGCTTGCTTCCCCTAGTGACTCAATGAATTGGGTGAGGATTGCTATACCATAAACACTATGCCTGCGTGGATTTGTAGCAATATTTGCAATTTGAAGGTGTTTATGAAGCGTTATTTGTCGTATCTGCTAGCGTTTGTACTCGTGGTCGTCATGGGGGTTACGGGTTGTAGTAACAATTCCCTGCTCACGGGTAACTATCGTCAAGACACCCTGACCTTAGTGGACAGTTTGCGCACGGCGATCAACCTGCCCGATGATACGCCCGACAAGGCCGCCGCGCAGGCCCAAACCCGCCAACTGATCAACGATTATGCCGCCCGCTATCGTCGCGACAGTTCCCTCGAAAAGCTGCCCTCGTTCACGACCATGCGCACTGCCCTGAATGGCCTCGCCAGTCATTATGCGGCCTATCCGAATCGTCCTATTCCCCAAAAGCTCAAAAATCGCCTCGAACAGGAATTTACCCAGATTGAAGGTGCCCTCAATCGCGGCGCGTAATCCAGAAGTCTAGGTGAACAAACAACAGTGCAGTCGGGCAGCGGTAGGTGTGTTCCTGCTAAAATCCCCAGACGTTGCGTGACCCTGCGCCGATCGCACCCATGACCGGACCGCAATGACCTCCCCCGATCGCGCCGCTTTGAGCCATTGGACAATACGGACCTAGGGGCATCTTGCTAAAACATCCCCGCCAGCGTGCTCAAGGTGAGTGACCAGCGTGCGTCGTTCGCTCATGGCAGTACCGCGCCAGTATGGCTAAATTGGGTTGGCGTTGGCAAGGCCACTGGATGGGATTTCGTTAGGGGTGCCGTGGTTCGGTATGATGGGAAAGGTATCTTAACGAAAGTTTTTGATTCCTATTTGCCCTTCGGAGAGACTGGTATGGAAGCCCTAAAAATCACGGTTTATATCGTTGTTGCCTTTTTTGTGACCCTGTTTGTCTTTGGTCTGCTCTCTAGCGACCCTGCCCGTGCGCCGCGTCGCCGTGACCTGGATCAGTGATCCCTGATTGTAGGGAGTCCCCAAGTTGGTAAGCGATGGGATCGGCAGTTGACCGGTGAGGATCAGTTGTTTGCCGGTCCTGTTTTATGTGGGATTGCTGGGCGGGGTGGCTGGCTGGGCAAGCTGGGCAGGATGACTGGTTAAGCGCGATCGCTGAGCGGTCCCGTGTGTCCATCGGGTGAGTCTGTGGCGATCGGGCTAGTCAATCGCCCAAAACAGGGGTGATAATATGCCGTAGACACTGGAACTTGTCCTAAGTGTGTGGATGTGAGGAAGAGGAATGGGTCAGGTTAGTGTACCTTGGGGGTTTTGTCGGCTAAGATGGCAGCGCAATGATGTACCCTGCCCTACCGCCTGAGCCGCTCCCCGTTATGGCGCTCCCCGCCCACCAGGAGGTTGCCCTTGAACCCCCTGGACCTGCGGTTATGCGTAAGCTCGCCCCTGGCCTGCCAACAGCCCAAGCTTTAGACCCCGCGTTACCCAGCTCGCCGCCCCTCATTCGGCGATCGGATGGGTCCCATATCCCAACTCCCCGCCTGCCGGGACACCTGCCCAGTCCGGGCGCAGCGGTGTCTCCCCTGTTTTATCCCGCCTGGGCACAGCCACGATCGCTGCCCGTTCCGGCTGCTCCCCCCAAGGCCCTACCCCCGATAACTGAAATATCCCTGCCCAACCCAGCGGCCCGATTCCCGCAGGGATCGCTTCGCGAATCGCCCCTTGGACAAGGGGGACCTACTGCCGTCATTGTGCCCACCACGATCCCCCCTGTAGAGGTCGCGCCGATCGTGCCTACCCGCACCGCTGACGTTGGGGAGATTGGGGCGGCAACCGTGTTCCAGGGTGAGATGCCCACCGCGATCGCCGCAGAGGTTGCAGAGGTTGCCCTTCCCCAGAGTGAGGTTCCGGCCATGAACACCGAGGTGGCTCCCCCCGTGGTGCTACCCCGGCCTGCCGATATGGCTGTGCCCTCCCCGGTGGTGGCCTTGCCCCCCGTGGCTCCCCCCTTGGTTTTGCCCCGGCCTGCCAAAACTAGGGCTGTTCCCCCCACGGCTATCCCGCCAGTCATTACCTTGCCCGCCGAGACGCTGGTTCCTGCGGTGGCTCCAGTTCCTTCGGGTCCCGTTGAGGCAGCGAATCCCGTTGAGGCAGCGATCGCCGATCCCGCTCGCCCCTTGCCTGAATCCCAGCCGACCCCCACCCCAGCCCCGGAACCCGTTATCCAGAAATCCCAGTCGGGAACGGTTCCCATCTTTGCCCCCCCCACACCCGAACAACCGCGCCTGCCTGACCCAGAGCCACCGCCCCCAGTTTCGGCCCCGCGTTCCCCCTGCCTGGAGCGACCCCTTGACCCGCCCGCCACGATCGAGCGTGCGCCCAGGGAAACCGAAACCAGGGGTGAGGTTCCGGCCCCCAGGGTCACTGGCACGGCAGTCCCAGAAGGGGTCCCCACGGCGGAAAGCTTGGAAACCCCTGATACCGACAACACGGCTGAGGATCTCCTGTCCAGCCCAACGGATGTGGTCGAGCTAACCTCCGATGCCCAGGAGTATGATGAACAGCGCCAGGTGGTGACGGCTACTGGCAATGTGGAGTTTCGCTTCCGCCAGTCGGTGTTGACCGCCGATCGCCTCCAGGTCAACCTGGCCAATCGCTTCATCACAGCGGAGGGGAATGTAGCGCTGCGGCGAGGCGAGCAAGTGCTACGGGGGGAACGGTTCGAGTATCGCTTTGTCCAGGAACAAGGGTCGATTTTTAATGCCAATGGGGAGCTATTTTTGCCCACTACGGGTGATGACTTTGCTTTTGAGGCCCCGACAGCCACTGCGATGACTGGCCCTCAACCCCTCCTGAGCGATCGTGCCCTGGCCACCCAACCGTTGCGGGTCCAGCGAGGTCCCGGTGACTTTCAGGTGGGCGTGGGGGTAGGTCGAGATGCCCCGGACCTAAAGCGCCAGGGAGCCGTGCGTCGCCTGCGGTTTGAGGCCGATCAGGTGGACTTCGATGCCTTTGGCTGGCAGGCCCAAAATGTGCGGATTACCAATGATCCCTTTTCGCCACCGGAGCTAGAACTGCGCACCCCCCAGGCTACCCTCACCCACATTTCTCCCCTAGCGGACGAACTGATTACTCGCCGCCCTCGCTTGGTCTTTGATCAGGGGTTTTCGATCCCCCTGTTGCGGGAGCGGACGATTCTCAGCAAGGAGGAGCGGGAACCGGGACTGATTAACATTAGCTACGACCAGGAAGAACGGGGCGGGGTCTATATTGAACGGACCTTTAATGTCATTTCCAGTGGGCCGGTGCGGCTGCGCGTGACCCCCCAACTGCTGGTGCAAAAGGCCCTCAATGAGGGACCCAACCCCATTGATCCGGCGTTGTACGGGCTAATTGCCCGGTTGGATGGTACCCTCAGTCCCCAAACATCGGTGCGGGGGTTGGCTAACTTTGCCAGTCTGGACTTCGAGGATTTGGCTGATAACTTGCGGGCCAGTATGCGGTTGCGACAGGGGGTAGGCGACCATAACCTGAACTTGGAATACAGTTACCGCGATCGTCTGTTTAATGGCTCGTTGGGGTTTCAGGAGGTGCAAAGTAGTCTTGGGGTTGTCCTGGCTTCACCCACGCTCATCCCCTTAGGGGACGATGGCCCCCGCTTGAACTACCAGGTGGGTGCCCAATTGGTCAACGCCAAAACCGATCAATCGGATTTGCTTGATCCCGGTGAAGGGGAAGGGTTAGTAGAACTGGGACGCTACCAAGCTACGGCAGGGCTGAGCCAGCGTTTGCCCCTGTGGCAGGGAACGCCCCTCCCTCCTACGGCTACGGAAGGGTTGCGCTACAGCCCGGTGCCGATCGTGCCCTTTGTGCGCATGGTGGCTGGGATGCGGGGGATTCTCACCTCCTATAGCAGCGGTGATTTCCAGAATGCCCTGACCGGTAGCCTAGGGTTAGAGGGGCAGTTTGGCAACTTTAGCCGGGATGTTTTCGATTACACGGCCTTTTTTGTCCGCTATTCCCAAAGTTTGCGGGATGGGGAATCGCCCTTTAAGTTCGATCGCATTGAGGATCGGCGTGTTCTGGCCTTTAGTCTGAGCCAACAGGTCTACGGTCCCCTGCGTTTCGGCTTCCAGACGGCCATCAACCTGGACAAGGAAGATCGGATTACCACTGACTATATTTTGGAGTACAGCCGTCGGACCTATGGGGTGGTCCTGCGTTTTAATCCGGTGCTGCAAATTGGCTCGATTAACCTGCGGATTAGTGACTTTAACTGGAATGGCAATCCGGAACCCTTCTCTGACCTAGAGGTGCGACCGGTTAGTGATGGGGTGGTGCCAGTAACGGGACAGTAAGAACCTACCACTGTCTAGCTTTCCCAATCCCGGTTTGGGGGGTATGCTTAAGAGAGAGGCATCCTCTATCGGCGTCATCGAGCAACGATAACGCGAGGCGATCGCGAAACCGCCTCCTGTGAGAAGACAGACACCTTTGGCAACGCTTGCTCCTGCAACTCAAGCATGAACACCCGCATCCCGCTTCCCTGCTCGCGAGGTGACCTTTATGCTTGGCAAGCGATTGTGCCGTGTAACCTTTCGCAGCGTCAATCCCTATGTCACAACTCATGGAAAATGCCCTAGAAGTGACCAGTTCACCCGCCGCTGGTCATGCGATCGCCCTGCTAAGTAACTATAGCTTTGATTTGGGCAGTTTTACACCTGAACAGTTGGTGGGCTACTGGGTGAATCTGTATCCCCCGAACTGGGTGCGCCTAGCGGTGATTGAGAGCCTGTATCAGGGACGCTATAAAGCCATTTCCGTTGAGCAAATTTTGGCTTTTTGGCAGCGGCGCGGACGGCCCCTGTACCACTTTGGCAACGACTTTGAGCGCATTATCTGTAGCCGGTTCTCTGGGACTGACCTGGCGTTGGAGGGAGAAGCAGAAGCCCCAGATAAGCCCCTGGCCTATTCGGTGCGGCAGTCACAGCAACAGGCTAACCAGGACCTCACCCGATTCCCGCAGGGATCGCTTCGCGAAGCGGGGGCGGGACCGGTGCGATTGATGGGAACGCGCATTGAACCGTGGCACACGCCGACGGCGATCGCGCCCCCGTTTCCCCCCGTCCGTCGCTTGCCTGCCCCTACCCTGGAACGTCAACTCAGTTCCCTCAGCCATCCCCCAACGGCCAGGACCGAGTTAGCGATTGCCGCCAAAAGCGAGGAGCGTCACGGTGAGGCCAATCCAGTCAGCCATGCTCCCATCCACCAGTTTGTGCCCAGTCAATCACCGTCCGATCTTGATCAGAAACTCCGGGCGGCGGTGCAGATGCGCGAGGAATTTGGGCGCTTTGAAACCACCTTGGCGGCGCTGCGATCGCGGGTGAATATGCCTAGCGGTGGCGAATAACAGCAGTGGCGAATAACAGCAGTGGCGAATACCATCGACCCCCTGTTCTGGTTAAGTCGCCTTGATGAGGTTTTTGGGGTTAAGGTGTGCCCAAGCGACGGGCCAGCAGGCTTTGTAGATCGCTTCAATATGGCGGGGGTCCGTGCCACAACAGCCTCCCAACACATTGATATGGGGTAGCTTGCGGACCAACGCCTGATAGTAATGACCCAGTTCTGCGGGATTGCCATCATCGAGGGTTTCCGACTCATTCAATTCGGCATGGCTTTTGCGGGAGGCATTGGCGCGGATACCGCGAATTCGCTTGAGCCAATCAGCATCCTGGGCGAGGGCATGGGCAAAGTGGGTGGGATGGGCACAGTTAATCATGTAGTAGGCGGGGGCTTGGTGGGTGGCGGCATCGATTTGCGCGATCGCCTCGGACAAGGGTTGTCCGGTCGGCAATTGGCCATCGGTTTCCACGGTTAGGGAAATGACCACCGGCATTGCCAAGGATTGGGCCGCGCGGGCAATCCCGATCGCTTCTTCGGCGTAGTTCAGGGTCATGGCAGTCACCAGGTCCGCATCAGCTTCCCGGAAGGCTTCAATCTGGGGACGGTGATAGTCAGCCGCTGCCGCCACCGTCATGGCCCGATCGGCCAGATAGCCATCGCCACGGGGACCGACGCAACCACTAATCACCATCGGGGTCGGTTGGGTTTCGTAATCCTGGGGACACCGATACGGTATTGGGCGGCCCGAATGGACTCGGTATCGGGGGCGTTCAGTTCGCAAATGAGGCGGGTGCGATCGCGCGACAGGTAGGATTGAATCCACTCAATGCCGCGTTCAGTGTAGCAACTCAAGGTTTTATGGCTGAGGTCATGCAGTTCGGTTTCGCCAATGGGCGCATAGGTGCCTTCGATCACGAAAAGATGGGCCTCGTCCCAATGCGGTTGGGTGCCGTCAGGGGTTAACCGTTCGCCGCTCCAAATTCGGTTAAAGGCCCCGCCCCCTTTGCGATAGGCTGCTCGCACTGACTCCGCGTCTGGGGCCGCAAAGGTACAGAGCATCCGCAGGCGATCGTGGGAAAGCAGAGAATACCGCCAAGTCGCGGCTCGTTCCGTCAAGCACCCCAAAACTCGAAGGTCCGTATCTGTGGGGTTCTCCGGGGTGAGCGGCTCAGTTGCCAAGGTTTCCACAACGACGATCGCCATACGGTTGTTCACTCACATTCATTAAAGTCCGTCGATCACAGTCAAGCACAATGCCGTCGATCACAGTCGATCACGATCGAGCACAGCCGATCACACTTCACGAGCACACTTCACAAGCACGATATTGAGTCAGATGGGCGATCGTCGGTCATGCCTTAGCCGTTTCAAGGCTGCGGTTTAGGGCTTCATGGCTGGGCAGGGCGGTCCCCTGGACCAATGGTGCGGGGGGGTAGACCGCTGGGACGAAAGCTGTTACGGAAATTGTAACAATCTAGCCGCTGCCCGATCGCGCAAGCCATACTGACAAAAAGTCTTGGGCGATGCCAGCCATGCCGATTAGCCTCTTCCGCGATGCTCGCGACTATCAGATTGCCTTCCTGGCCACGTTTCTGCTGCTGGGGATTGGCAATCGCGACTGGAGTTTACGACCGGAATTCCTGGTGGTGGTGGTGGTCACCTGTTTGGGAACCCAGTTAGCGGCCACGTTGTTCAGTCGTTGGTTAACGATCGTGATGCCCTTAAGGGTTAGTACCGCCCCAACAATCAATGCCTCCAATGCCTCCTTACCAGTTCATGCTCCCTTACCGATCAATGTGCGCAGTCCCTTGATTACGTCACTGAGTCTGTGTTTGTTGCTCCGGGCCGATCACGCCAGCACCTTCATCCTGGCTGGAATGCTGGCAATTTTAAGTAAATTTTTGCTGCGATCGGCGGACAAGCATTTTTTTAATCCGGCCAATTTTGGCATTATTGCCGCCCTGCTACTCACAGGGGATGCGTGGGTATCGCCCGGTCAGTGGGGGGAAGAGGGGTGGTATGCCCTGTTGTTTGCGGGAACGGGGGGCCTCGTGCTGAAACGGGTTGGGCGGTGGGATACGACGGCGGCTTTCCTCGGCAGCTATGGGCTGTTGGAAGCGGCCCGGAATCTCTGGCTGGGCTGGGAGTGGGATGTGCTGACCCATCGTCTGATGAGTGGCTCCCTGCTGCTGTTTGCCCTGTTTATGATTACCGATCCGCGATCGATTCCCAATGCCCGGATCGGTCGTATCCTCTGGGCGATCGCGATCGCTTGGCTCACCTTCATTCTGCGCAACCAGTTCTTCCTATCCACCGCTGTCTTTTGGGCACTGTTTGCCCTTGCCCCCCTCACCCTGGTGATCGATACCCTCTGGTCTGCCCCCCGGTTTTCCTGGCAGGCAACGGCGCAACGGGCAAGGCGACGATTCACGGGCCGTGCCCCCCTAGCGGCGAATCCTTGAGTTAACCCAGGAGTTTGCGATGACGATGAACGTGTTACGGGTTTGGTTCAGTGTTCTGCTCATCGGTGGGTTACTGCTGGGAATCCCCGCCCCCGCCTGGGCCTTCTGTGGGTTTTATGTCGCCAAGGCGGATACCAGTCTCTATAACCAAGCCTCCCAGGTGGCGATCGCCCGCAGTGGAAATCGCACGGTGATGACGATGGCCAATGATTTCCGAGGGGATGTCAAGGATTTCGCGATCGTGGTGCCGGTGCCGGTGGTGCTGCAACCGGATCAAGTGAATGTGGGCAAACCAGAGATTTTGCAACACCTGGATGCCTTCAGTGCGCCGCGTCTGGTGGAATATTTCGATGAAAATCCCTGCGAGTCGCGTCCGCTCTTTTCCCACGAATCAATGCTGCGTGCCCCGGCGGCGGCACGGGATGAATCGGCTCGTCGTCAGCGCGGGAGTTTGGGGGTCACGGTCGAAGCCCGCTTTAGTGTCGGGGAATATGACATTGAAATCCTCAGCGCCCGCGAGTCGGATGGGCTGGAAACCTGGCTGCGGCAAAATGGCTACCGCATTCCCCCAGGGGCGAGTCCTTTGCTGCAACCCTATATCCGCCAGGGCTTAAAGTTCTTTGTCGCCAAGGTGAACCTTCAGGAATATGCCCGGGGCGGTTCCCAATTTCTGCGACCGTTGATGATAGCCTATGAATCCCCCCGGTTTATGCTACCGATTCGGTTAGGGATGATTAACGCGCAGGGGGAACAAGATTTGATTATCTATCTGCTCTCGCCCCAGGGCCAGGTGGAACTGACGAACTATCGGGCGGTGAAGATTCCGTCGAATATGGAAATTCCAGTGTTTGTAAAAAACGAGTTTCCGGAATTTTATCGATCGTTGTTTGCAACCGCCCACCAACGGGAAAACCGCAAGGTGGCTTTCGTGGAATATACCTGGGATATGGGCAATTGTGATCCCTGTGCGGCTGAGCCATTAACACCGGAGCAATTGCGGCAAGCGGGGGTCTTTTGGCTGACTCCGAATCAACCGAACCGCGTGTTTATTACGCGCCTGCATCTCCGTTATGCCCGGAATACATTTCCCGAAGATCTGATATTTCAGGAAACCAGCAACCAACAACTGTTCCAGGGGCGCTATGTTCTGCGGCATCCCTATACGGGCGAAATGAACTGCCCCGCCGGTCGCCAATACCAGCAGGCCCTCAACCAACGGCTGGAACGGGAAGCCCAAACCCTGGCCCAGTTAACCGGTTGGGATATTCAGGCTATTCGCCGCAAAATCACCTTCCCGAAGCCAGTCTCAACCCCGACAACGCCCTGGTGGCGGACCCTGTGGCCCGATCGCGGTTCCTAGGCAAGACGGGAGGATATCAAGCGATCGGCCTAGCGCCGCACTTGACCAGCGAAGCCAGATGCCTTGAACTGTTTCAGTTGGAGCGGGGTGGGTTGGCTGGCGGGGACCGAAATGCGCAATTGAAAGTCGCTCGTTCCCGGCGGTAGGTAGTCGATCGCCCCTAATCGGTTGCGGTTTTGCATAACGGGGTTACCGTTGGCATCGTAGACCCGACCAAAGATATCGGCGTTGTAGACGGGTTTGCCGGAGGGATTGTCCGCCTTGCCGGTGATCAGGAAACAATTGGCTGCTGCCCCCGACCCGTCACTGGTCACGGCCCCTGCGCCCACTTCGTCGGGACAGGCTGCGTAGGTGAGGTCTGATAATTTGATCTGGGTGAGGGCCAAGGCCGGGGCTGCCCCTAGGGTCGTGGTAAACGACAGGAGGAGGGCAATGAGGCAAACCAGAAGACTGCGGCGAAACATAGGCGGGTGATTTCGGGAACAGGGTGACATCCTCCCGACGCTGACCTTGCCCCTGCCCCTAAACCCCCGCAAGCGGGGACAGGGGGCAGCGGGGGGTTGGGGGTACAGCGCTGGACTCTCAACCTCGCGATTGAGCCTTCCTGCCCCACGCCACTTGCCTAGGTCAGAGACCCCCGACAGACCGACTTGACAGGCGGTTTCCCTTCCCCAGTGTCCCTGGGTACTGATCGAACCAAAAACAGACGTATTTCTGTACAGTTCCCGAACGTTGGAGGTCCCGGCAATGCCTGACTTTTACTCTTAATCGGTGGGCTGCGAACCAAGATTATTATAAGACTGATTGGCTTTGTCTGGCTCATCCCCATTGAAGGGAATCGACAAGCGCGGGGAGTCCATGTTTGAGAAGGAAAGAGGCGGGAGAAGTGAGGAAAGAGATTTGCTGCTCTCTACCCTCACTTCTCTACCCTCGCTTCTCCTCAGATACAGCGCGGGACTGATCGCTCCCCGAACCCCTCAAAAGTTAAATGGCGGCCAGTTAACCGTAAACGGACGCCCCGCATGGTACCCAATCCTGGATCGAAGACGCGGCTGTCTGGGTGGCAGGCAAGATGCCTACCCCACAATTGTTTTTCGTTCGCGCAGCGTCTCCTAAGGAGCATCTCCTGAGTTTACTGCTTCCAAGGAAAGGGTCTACAAACGCACCTGGTTCAGGATCACTTGGAGCCGATCGTAGTCATCCTTGAGGATCACCCCCAGGGAACGGCTGGCATTCACTAGCCACGGACGATCGGCCTGCCGCAGGCGATAGACTTCCCGGAGCACCGCTGCAATCAGAGCATCCACCGGGGCTGCTGAGAGTTGCAACAGGGTGCGTAGGAAGTCAAAGCGATCGGTAAAACGCATCACTTCTTCCGGGGTACACCCATAAACGGCCTGGTGAATTTGGGGCGGACGGGGGGGCAGGTGGTGATAGAAATCAGCCGGACTGGGGCCGGAGCCGTTGTGGTGGAGGGGGGGCAAAAAACCGACGATCGCGGCCCGGAATTCGGTCTTGAGCATGGCAAAAATTTGGGGCTGTTGTTCCCGCAGTTCTTTCAGGGAGAGGCCCAGGGCGCGGGCACGATGGACGGAATCGATCGGGCTGGTGGTGGCATGGTAGATCACGGCATAAACCTGATTGCCCGACTCTTCGTCTAAGGCTTTTACCCAACTGCCAAAGGGGGGCATAACAGGAAAGGCAAGATCATCGGGTTCAAGGCACTGGGCCAAAAATTCCGAAGTCGCCGTTTCAATGACTTCCGCAATATGATTTGGATCGCGATTTTGGATCGTAAATTGGGGCAGGGGAATACGCATAGATGGTTATGCAGGGCGTGTGAGGCAGAGGGTTAAGATACAGAGATCGAGTTGAGCGATCGCGGGGGAGATTAGCTCAGATTTTCCTATTGTGGCATGGCTGATGGTGGCATGGCTTGGTCAGCACCATTGCCGAGGATGCTAGGCTGAGGGGATGAAAGACCTATCGACTGAGCATGGCAGTCTGATGCGCCAACATGTTAGTGATGCGAGGTTTTCCCGTGGTCTCTCCCGCCGCGATCGTCTTCGGTAGCCTCAATATGGACCTAGTGGCCACTGTCCCGCGTTTACCCCTACCGGGTGAGACGATCCTGGGCGATCGCCTGCTGACCGTGCCTGGTGGGAAAGGGGCCAACCAAGCCGTCGCCCTGGCCAAATTGGGCATCCCCACCGCGATCGTGGGCCGAGTTGGAGCCGATGGCTTTGGGCAGCAATTGGGGGAGCAGCTAACCGCAGCCGGGGTGGACATTACCGGCATTGCCCAGGATCAGACCGTGGCCTCAGGTGTCGCCCTGATCGCAGTGGATGCCCAAGGTGAAAATCAGATCTTGGTGATTCCGGGCGCCAATGGGCAGGTGGGCCAGCCAGAGATCGATCGTCTGCAACCACTATTGCCCCACGCCCAGTTCTTATTGCTCCAACTAGAGATTCCCTTCGCTGCCGTCATCACCGCCGCCCAAGCCGCTAACCAGCAGGGTGTTCAGGTTGTGCTCGATCCGGCCCCCGTGCGGGAACCCCTACCCTTGACCCTCTATCCGCTCGTGGATATTTTGACCCCCAACGCGATCGAAGCCAGTCAGTTGGTGGGGTGGCCCGTCACCGATGGGAACACCGCGATCACGGCTGCCCAAACCCTCTGTGAGTGGGGCGCAAAAGCCGTCGTGGTCACCTTAGGCAGTCAGGGGGTTGCCTGGGCAACACCGACAACCATTGGCCAGCTAGCTGCCTATCCCGTCACCGCGATCGACACCGTGGCAGCGGGGGATGCCTTTAACGGCGGACTGGTTACCGCCTTGATTGCCGGCTTGCCCTGGACAGAGGCCCTACGCTGGGGAATGGCAGCGGGCGCACTGGCAACGTTAAAACCGGGTGCCCAAGCCTCACTCCCCGATCGGGCTTCCCTGGCCACATTTCTGGCCACCGACGGTAGCGAAGGAACCGAGTGCGTTCAAATGTGAACTAAAACTGTGAACTAAAACTGTGAACTAAAACTGTGAACTAAAACCCAAATCAACACCCACCCTCAGCGATCGTGTCCACCCACCCATGCCAACACCGCCGTCCCCTACCCCCCGCCCGGTATACCAAACCCAGCGCATCCTCCCCCTCTACGACAGCCCCGACTGCCAGCAACTCGCAACCCAAGCCGCCCCAGGCCGCTATCTCTGCTTCCTGGATGCAGTACCCGACAGAATGACCCGTCATGCCCTACCGGTGCAGTTATGTGAGGACGACTATCCCGGTTGGCTAAACCCCACCGATCTAGCACTGTTAACGATCGCCCCCCAACCCTATCGAGCCTCCCAGCCCACAGTGGCCGAAATTCAGGCCCGCTTACCCCAGGTGATAGCCTTCACCCAGGCCGCGATGGCGGTGCCCAACACCTACCTGTGGGGGGGAACCGTTGCCCCCAACTACGACTGTTCCGGCTTGATGCAAGCGGCCTTTGCCGCCAGTGGCACTTGGCTCCCCAGGGATGCCTATCAGCAGGAGGCTTTTTGTCAACCCGTGGCGCGTACTGAGTTACGTCCGGGCGATTTAGTCTTTTTTGGTACGACAACCAAGGCAACCCACGTGGGCCTGTATCTAGGCGGCGATCGCTATCTCCACAGTTCGGGCCAGGATCAGGGACGCAATGGGATTGGAATTGATTGGCTAATTCCCTCCGATGACCCCGTGAGCCAAACCTACCTCGCCCAGTTTCGGGGGGGAGGCCGCGTCACCCGTAGCTACCAACCAGGAGACGATCGAATTTGGCGAGATCGACCCTAGCGTGTTCTGGTCACAGTCCCCTGACCTCTAGTCCTGGGATAGACTGGGATAGACAACCTGAGTCAATTCACAAAGTGACATTCTCCAGACGCTGATTGCAAGCAATACAGCGCTGGCTTCTCAAGATCGCTCTTGATCAATTTCCTGCTTCATCGGTCTTCCCTAGTAGTTGTTGGTACAACCGAAACAAATGTCTCTCCCAACCGTGTTACCCTGTTCAGATACCTCCACAGGCAGTTTAGAGACTCCTGATGTCCCACGGAGTCTATGCCGTTTCCAGAATTTGGAGGTCCCGATACATCTGACTTTTCCTCTCAATCTGGTCAGTGGTTAGCTGATATCATAATTGTCGCACACAAAGTCTAAAATTATAGACTTCGAGGGCCTGTATGCCCCCCACTCAGTAGGCTTGAAGGGTCCATTTATCCCGACGCTGACCTTGCCCCCTGCCCCCGCGTGCGGGGGTTGGGGTACAGCACGGGACTTATAGCCCCTAAAACTCCCCATTAGTTATTAGTTATTAGTTAAAGGTAGGATAGTCGTCATCTTCATCACTACTTGCGACTATATGCATACAAAGACGAAACCGGACTGGGCAGGAGCGGATCTTTTATCCCGGTTTGTGAATGTGCTGATTCAGACCAAGCCCCTGTATGCCCTCATGAAACAACAGGCGCGTCAGGTCCTCATTAAGACAGCCGAAAAGAATGGTATCTCCTGGCGGCAAACCTGCCAGACCCTCGAAGCCTCCGCTGCCAAGGCTCTGCTAGCAACCAGCACCAATCCGAACGTCACCTATCCTGACTATTACCAGGTGCCTTTCCACGCCTACGATCGCGGCAATCTCTGCTGGCAAGCGGCCTTCGAGGCGGAACCGGCCACCTATGCAATGGCCCTACGCGTGTGGCCCCAGGAATCCCTCACCTGGCAAGTGGCCCAGGAGCGCCTGCGATCGAGCTTCCACCAGGTGCTAGCTGAATATGGTCCTGCTGAAGTTCACGATATTTTGGATGTGGGGTGTTCGATCGGCATTTCCACCCTGGCCCTCCATCGGTTCTATACCCAGCGCCAAACGACCCCGGTGCGTACCGTTGGCCTGGATCTGTCCCCCTATATGCTGGCCGTGGCCCAAGTGCGGGATACCCACGGTGAAATCGCCACCTGGCTCCATGCCCAAGCGGAAAACACCGGCCTCCCCGCCGCCAGTTTTGACTTGATTACCCTGCAATTCGTGACCCATGAACTGCCCCACCGTGCCACCGAGGCAATTTTGCGGGAAGGGTTGCGCCTCCTACGATCGGGCGGTTATCTCGCGATCGTGGATAATAATCCCCAATCCCCTGTCATCCAAAACCTTCCCCCCGTCCTGTTCACCCTTATGAAAAGCACCGAACCCTGGAGCGATGAGTATTACACCCTGGATCTGGAGAGCCTACTTGAAACCGTAGGCTTCACCCATCGGATCACCGTCGCCAGCGACCCCCGCCATCGCACGCTGATTGCGCAAAAAAAGGCTTAGTGGGGGAAGCAAAATTCAAAATTCAAAATTCAAAATTCAAAATTCACATCAAAATTCAAAATTCCAAACCGCAAGGAGGCTCTAATGGTGCGTAATGCGCAGAACCCTCGCCCATCGCCCAATCCCCCGGCACCGCGTTCGCGCAGCGTCTCCGCAGGAGAATCGTCTCGCTGGCAACGCTGGCCCTGGCAATTGCTGTTTACCGGCCTCATGTTTGGGTTTATGTATATTCCCATTCTGGTGCTGGGGGTCTATAGCTTCAATGAATCACGCTTTACGGCCAACTGGACCGGGTTCACCCTGGAGTGGTATCGCCGCCTGTTCAATGATGCCCGGATTTTGAGCGCCCTGGGGACGAGTTTAGTGGTGGCCTGCTTGGCGGTGGCGATCGCGGCGGTGATTGGGACGTTGATGGCAGTGGGGTTGGCCCGCTATCGCTTTCCGGGGAAGGGGATCTATCTGGGTGTGACCTATCTGCCCTTGATCGTGCCGGATATCACGATCGCTGTGTCTACCCTGGTTTTTCTCGCCGTGATCAGCTTGCCCCTGAGTTTGGGGACGATTATTAGCGCCCATATTGTCTTCTGTCTGGCCTATATCGGCATTATCATTTCCACCCGCCTCACCAGCCTCGACCCCCACCTGGAGGAAGCTGCCCAGGACCTGGGGGCCACCCCGTTGCAATCCTTTCTGCGGGTGCTGTTACCCCAACTAACGCCCGCGATCGTTTCGGGGTGTTTGCTGGCCTTTGTGCTGAGTATGGATGATTTTTTGATTGCCAGCTTTACGGCGGGGGGGGGCGCGGTGACGCTGCCGATGGAAATTTTCAGCCGCATTCGCACGGGGGTCAAACCTGACATCAATGCCCTGAGTGTGTTGCTGATTTTGGCATCGGGGGTGATTGCCTTTGTGGCGGAATCGATCCGTTTTCGGAGTGAGCAGCGAGGGGGGTAGTTAATGGTTGGCACCACCCTCCCGCAAGGGGCACAGCCCTTAGATGAGCGTCAGCCAGTGCAACATCCACCCCAGCGCCAGCCCCACTTGGGACGCAGTCGCCAGGATCAGGAAGGATTGCCAAGGGGTGAAGCGGGCGGTGAGCAAATCTAAACGAGCTAGGGCCATTGCGGAAAAGAGGAGCAGGCCCACGAGGAGGAAGTGAATCCAGGCGAGGAGCAAGACAACGGTAAACGCACCCACGAAGACGGAAAAAAAGGAAACCAGTTCCGATTCAAACCATCGCAGCACGGGCGATCGCCAGTAGGCAATCGGCACACTTAACACCATCGACAAGCTCAAACCCACTAGGATAGCCAACGACCACCACAACCAGGCGGGTTTCCAAACATCGGCAATTGACCAACCGAGGACACTATAGGCTAGCACCAGAAACCCCAAGGAAGCGGTGGGAGGCTTGGGGGCTGGAGCCGGACGAGGCCGATTCGCTGGGGAGGGCGCAGCGCGATCGCGGGGCATGGGTTACGGTTGGCGAAAGATCCCGAAAACGGAGGTATAGCCGTGCAAAAAGGTCCCACCGCCGATCGGGCCAATCTCGCCGTTACAGAAAAAACCGGTCAGCGGAATATCCCCCAGGTAGCGCCGGAACAGTTGTGAGTCGAAGTTGGGTTGTTGGTAGAGGCCCTCGCCCCGTCCCAAACAGGCAAACATCAGGGCACCCATCGGCTGACTCTGCCCCTGGATAGTCCGTTGATAACGCTGTAAGAGGACTTCCAGATCTTCGGCAGAGGTATGGGCATCGCGCAAATGAAACTGAATCCGCTGGCCAGGACGCACCCGATCGCCGATCGCGATCGCCCCCACGCGCGGATCGACCCCCAGCAGGTTGCGGATCAGGAAATCTCCGTGTTCCAGGGTGGTTTGAAACTCATTCCGGGCCACCCCAATGAAGAGGGAGTGCTGGGCCAATTGCCGATCGGCCTCATTCAAATCTTGCACCACCGATTGCAGGGCTGTGAGGGGGGATTGCCCCGGCGTGATTGCCTGATCACCCGTCTCATCCAAGCCTTGCAGTTCCAGTAGGATATTCTGCCGTCCGTCCGTCACCCGGTACAGATGCCCGATCGGACGACACCCCTGGGCGACGATCGCGTCCACCTGGATCGCCCCGCTCAGGGCAACCCCGACCGTCCCTTCGGTATAAAAACGGCGATCGCAAAATAAGCCGCTACCCTCCACCATCATGCCGCCGCCACTCGCCAACCCCCCTAACTTGACCGCCTGGGGATAGGCAAAGTCCAGACCTTGCAGCAAATCGCTCATCCGCGCGGAACTGGGGTCAGCCAAAAGGATAAAGTGGGGGCGATCGCGGGGGTCAACACCGGTTAAATCCACCCAAGCACTGGGGGGACTATCGAGATCGGGTAAAGAGGTCGCATCGATATGGAACGTTTGCACCGTCACCCCTGGTAAGTGGGCCAGGGTCAGGGCTAGGGCCGGAGCCGACTCAATTTCCTGGGTTCTTCCCGTTGCGGCTCGGCCCACAATGCCACCGCCCCCACACCCCACCAGAGCGGGCAGGTCCAGGTACTCATGCAGCAGGGGCAGGACCCGCGGGAATTCACTGGTAAAGGCGGCGGAAATGAAGAGAATGCCTAAATCAGGGCGAACCCCCGCCAGATCCTGCTTGGCCCGTGCCACCACGTCGGCGATCGCCGCCTCCAGGGAGGGGCGAGTCGATAAGGCGCTAGACCAAAGCATGGTTGTCGAAGCAGAAGCGACCATAGATCTTCCCTAATAATGGCGTTAGGCGCGGGGAAACTTAGGAAACTTAACCGTGTCCCCAGGGGGGTGCCCCAGCGACGCATCCCGTGTGTCCTACCCTTCTAGGATAGAGGACGTATTGGGTCTGGGAACGGCTTTATAAAGGTTTATATTGCGAGGCTCACCCAAGGTCTACCAGAGACCCACTAGAGACCCACCAGGGGTCTACCGGACGATCGCTCACGGTTTTTTCTTCGGATTGGCCGCTTCTGGAGCGGCGGGTCCCGCTGGGGGACTCTCGGTGGGGATGCTTTCACTAGACTGCCACCAAGCCACAATGAAACCACTGCACACCCCACTCAATAGGCTCAAGACCAAACTCAGCCGGAGGGGCAACCTCAGCGCTAAATAGGCCACCAACAGGACTAACCAGACTTTCCAGCCAATGTTAACGCCCTGGGTAATGGCGGAGGATTCTTTACCGCTCCCTTTGGACATGGGATTCCCTCAATGGAATACATGTGGGACGCAACGGCAATCGCAGTCTGTCAAGCTTAATTGCGTCGGTTGGGTCGCACTGCGTTTGACCCCAAAAAGTAGGGGCGGGTTTTATGGGTTTCCCAGACAGGTTGATCGTTGCATTTCGGGTAAACCCGCCCCTACGCATGGGATACGCAGCCTTGCGTGGGGCACACGGGGTGACACCGCGATCGCGCCCGTTCGCGCAGCGTCTCCGCAGGAGAATCGATACGGCTTACCTACAGGCTAGCCGCTAGTGCTTTGGCCTGGTCGATCGCCGCCGCTTTTTTCGCCGCCACCACATCGGGAGGAGCCAGCGTTGGGTCCACAAAAATCGGATGAATGTCCGTAAAGCCGATAAAGCCCAGCCAGAGATTCACATAGGCGGACTGCAAATCCATCGCCGCCCCCGGCGTACCTGCCGGATATTCGCCACCACGGGCATAGACCACCACCGCTGGCTTACCCGTCACAAGACCTTGATACCCAGTTTCAGGCGAGAAGGTGAAGGTCAGTCCTGGCTGGGTAATCACGTCAATGAAGTGCTTGAGGGGGTAGGGAATACCGAAGTTCCACATGGGAATGCTGAACAGATATTTATCCGCTGCCTTAAAGCGATCGGCCACCGCCGTAACCGCGTTCCAAGCCGCCGCCTGTTCCGGGGTATGGGCAGACCCGCTCATGACGGCATACTTGGCATTCAGGGTTTCTCCATCAAAGGGGGGGAGATCCGTTGCCCAGAGGTCCAAGGTTTCAATTTGGTCGCTGGGATGGGTTGCAGTGTACTGTTCCAGAAAAGCCTGGGCCACCGCGATCGAATGGGAACGCTCCTTCCGGGGGGAACATTCCAGGTAGAGTAACTTAGCCATGTTGAATCTCCAGGGAACTGCGATCGGGTCAATACAGCCAATACGTCAATATCGCCAATACCAATACAGCCAATACAGTGACATCCTCCCGACGCTCACCTTGCCTCCTGCCCCCAAACCCCCGCAAGCGGGGGCAGGGGGCAGCGGGGGGGTGGGGGTAGAGCGCTGGCTCTCCCAACCTCACGATTGAGTATTCCTGCCCCACGCCACTTATCTAGGTCATCGACCCCCGACAGACCGACTTGACAGGCGGTTTCCCTTCCCCAGTGTCCCTGGGCTACTACGTTCTCCAATCCACGCTGCAAAACCATCTCTGCGGCGGCATGATCCCGATGCGTCCGATACCCACACTCAGGACAATGATGCTCTCTGA
>Ga0209207_1000268_pt1 | contig 36352 bp, 43 predicted proteins | sample SaghotsprinmetaG_FD_184140 | JGI IMG/M metagenome (GOLD analysis project Ga0209207, IMG submission 184140) | Hot spring microbial communities from South Africa to study Microbial Dark Matter (Phase II) - Sagole hot spring metaG (SPAdes) (version 3) | ecosystem: Environmental > Aquatic > Thermal...
CACACAATTCACATGTCGCAAGTCTCAATCCCTTTGTTTTCAGGGCGTATTACTGCGGAAAACATCTATGGCTTTCTGCTTAAGCTAGCCGTCTCAATCCCTTTGTTTTCAGGGCGTATTACTGCGCGAGCGCTTCGCGCAGGGATGTAGCCGATACATTGTCTCAATCCCTTTGTTTTCAGGGCGTATTACTGCGCAAGCATAACGAAGTAATACGACGGTTCGTCGAGTCTCAATCCCTTTGTTTTCAGGGCGTATTACTGCGGTTCACCGAGTACCAAAAATTGGATGACGAGCAATGTCTCAATCCCTTTGTTTTCAGGGCGTATTACTGCGGCAAGTCGGCCGCGTATAAGGGCGCGACTGAGAGTCTCAATCCCTTTGTTTTCAGGGCGTATTACTGCGATGCCAAAACAAACGACGCAGGTCGCTTCAACAAGGTCTCAATCCCTTTGTTTTCAGGGCGTATTACTGCGGAGCCGATCATCAAGGGAAGGCAACCGGCGGGATGTCTCAATCCCTTTGTTTTCAGGGCGTATTACTGCGGCGGCGGGTTGCGGATATCCTCCACCAACCGCCGTCTCAATCCCTTTGTTTTCAGGGCGTATTACTGCGAATTGTTGATCATGCATTACGCGTCGATCACCAATGTCTCAATCCCTTTGTTTTCAGGGCGTATTACTGCGGTTTCTAGTTGGGGCAATGCTTGGCGCGGCAAATAGTCTCAATCCCTTTGTTTTCAGGGCGTATTACTGCGGCTCGCTGTCTCTTGATTGACTTGGATATCCAGGGTCTCAATCCCTTTGTTTTCAGGGCGTATTACTGCGCCTTGGCGACGGCGAAAGCCTGAAACAACAAATAGTCTCAATCCCTTTGTTTTCAGGGCGTATTACTGCGTCACCCGCGAAAACCCGCTCGGCGGCGAGCGTGTCTCAATCCCTTTGTTTTCAGGGCGTATTACTGCGCGAGCCTCTGCGTTGATTTTGTCGACGTCTGCGGTCTCAATCCCTTTGTTTTCAGGGCGTATTACTGCGAGCGTCGCCATGCAAAAAGAGGGAAGGTCATGTGGTCTCAATCCCTTTGTTTTCAGGGCGTATTACTGCGCGATTGCATCTGTCGATGCGGAGTTATTTGAGGCGTCTCAATCCCTTTGTTTTCAGGGCGTATTACTGCGTCCAAGCCCGCCGTGAAGGCGGAGCTGGCACGAATGTCTCAATCCCTTTGTTTTCAGGGCGTATTACTGCGCGAGACCATCAAACAAATCCGCGGCTTTTTAGGTCTCAATCCCTTTGTTTTCAGGGCGTATTACTGCGCAGAAGCTGCATCGCTTGGTGCAGGCCTTTTGTGTCTCAATCCCTTTGTTTTCAGGGCGTATTACTGCGGGTTTCGACACCAGGCCTACCGTCCTTAGGTTGTCTCAATCCCTTTGTTTTCAGGGCGTATTACTGCGCAATCAATAATGCGAAGAAGGTGATCGACAACCTGTCTCAATCCCTTTGTTTTCAGGGCGTATTACTGCGTCATAGGAATCGTCGCATCCATACCGCTCAAGGCGTCTCAATCCCTTTGTTTTCAGGGCGTATTACTGCGCCGATCATCAAGGCCGGACAGCCGGTCGGGTTCGTCTCAATCCCTTTGTTTTCAGGGCGTATTACTGCGCGTTATATCTGCAGTATGTGTGCACCATATACGTCTCAATCCCTTTGTTTTCAGGGCGTATTACTGCGGCGGCCGAGAATACAAAATGGGCGGTTCGAAAGGGTCTCAATCCCTTTGTTTTCAGGGCGTATTACTGCGAAAGGAAATGCTCATAACAAATGAAGAAGTGCTGGTCTCAATCCCTTTGTTTTCAGGGCGTATTACTGCGAAATCGTCGAGCCGCACTATGTCGGCTCGGCGAAGTCTCAATCCCTTTGTTTTCAGGGCGTATTACTGCGGCCTGCGCCTGGCGTGGATTGGCAGCGAGCGCGGGTCTCAATCCCTTTGTTTTCAGGGCGTATTACTGCGGCCAGAGGCGGCACAGGAAGCCCTGACTTGGTCAGTCTCAATCCCTTTGTTTTCAGGGCGTATTACTGCGTCAAGTCATCGCGAAACCAGATGACCTGTCGGCGTCTCAATCCCTTTGTTTTCAGGGCGTATTACTGCGCAAAGCCCGCCGTGAAGGCGGAGCTGGCACGAATCGTCTCAATCCCTTTGTTTTCAGGGCGTATTACTGCGCGCAAACTTGAAGGGCATCGGAATCGATGCCGCCGTCTCAATCCCTTTGTTTTCAGGGCGTATTACTGCGTGGAGTGGTGCGGCAAGATCAAGCGCGAACACGAGTCTCAATCCCTTTGTTTTCAGGGCGTATTACTGCGGACCACATAGGCATGAATTGCATACATTGCGAGGTCTCAATCCCTTTGTTTTCAGGGCGTATTACTGCGAGAATGCTCGTGACAAACGAAGAAGTGCTGCGGCGTCTCAATCCCTTTGTTTTCAGGGCGTATTACTGCGACCATGATGAAAAAAATCACCTACATCCCGGTCAAGTCTCAATCCCTTTGTTTTCAGGGCGTATTACTGCGGATTTCGCGCGCGGCGTTTTCGATCGATTTCATGTCTCAATCCCTTTGTTTTCAGGGCGTATTACTGCGACATGGTGTGAGCAACATCCCGTCAGCGCCATCGGTCTCAATCCCTTTGTTTTCAGGGCGTATTACTGCGTCGAAGGTAGCACAAAAATAGAAACGTCGCCTGCCGTCTCAATCCCTTTGTTTTCAGGGCGTATTACTGCGACGGTTCTCGAGCCGATCATCAAGGGACGAGCGCGTCTCAATCCCTTTGTTTTCAGGGCGTATTACTGCGGGAAGGAAACTTATGAAAAACGTCGAAGCGGCCGGTCTCAATCCCTTTGTTTTCAGGGCGTATTACTGCGAGATTTTTGATGGATAGGGATATAAGGGAAGGCCTGTCTCAATCCCTTTGTTTTCAGGGCGTATTACTGCGCGGGTATTAAACCCGACAAACGCGCCAGGCGATTCGTCTCAATCCCTTTGTTTTCAGGGCGTATTACTGCGTTGAAGCGCGTAGCAAAGCGCTACGCGCTTCCGCGTCTCAATCCCTTTGTTTTCAGGGCGTATTACTGCGGGCGCTGGTGGAGCATTACGGCCTCGGTAAAAAGTCTCAATCCCTTTGTTTTCAGGGCGTATTACTGCGGCGAAATCGTGCGCACAGCAGAATGCCTCGGTGGTCTCAATCCCTTTGTTTTCAGGGCGTATTACTGCGACGAAAGGAAGGAAAACCATGAAAAGCATCGAAAGTCTCAATCCCTTTGTTTTCAGGGCGTATTACTGCGTCAACGAAAATTGGTGAGGCTACCTACGTCAAAAGTCTCAATCCCTTTGTTTTCAGGGCGTATTACTGCGAGAAGTGCTACGGCACTTCGCACAGACCAGGTATGTCTCAATCCCTTTGTTTTCAGGGCGTATTACTGCGGAAGCAATGGCGGCGCGTTTGTGCGCTTGCCGGGGTCTCAATCCCTTTGTTTTCAGGGCGTATTACTGCGGCCTTCTGTGCATCAGTCCCAGTCTTCAGTAACCGTCTCAATCCCTTTGTTTTCAGGGCGTATTACTGCGCCGAACCCAAACCTGCAACGGCTGTTCAAAATCCGTCTCAATCCCTTTGTTTTCAGGGCGTATTACTGCGTCACTCATTCACTCACGTAAGGAGAAGAAGCTATGTCTCAATCCCTTTGTTTTCAGGGCGTATTACTGCGCCCTTAAGGCCGCGATGGAAAGGGACGTAAGGTTGGTCTCAATCCCTTTGTTTTCAGGGCGTATTACTGCGGCGCACTGGGCGGTAGTCAGAGCGACCGAGCAGGTCTCAATCCCTTTGTTTTCAGGGCGTATTACTGCGAGCCAGGCATCGAAAAACCTTTTTCTTACAGTGAGTTGGCGGGCGTGCACTGGAAGTTCGCGCGCTTCTCGGGACATGTCTCGTCTTGGCGTTCTCGATGCCGGGCTTTCAAGCATACCACGCGGTCGGCAGACCGCTCCACTGGATGCCTTCGGGCAGCGTAGCCTTGCCCATCCGGGCTTTGAAGCCGCGCTTGGGCAGGGGATAGGCCCGCAAATCGTCCTCCGCAGCGTCGATCAGTCGCACGGCCCCGGCCAGCAGACGATCGAGCTGGCGATCATCGCCGCTGAACAAAAATACCGAGTATTGCAGCGGCAAGGCGATCTTCTTCAGGTAACGGAACAGCCGCGCCAGCCTCTTCGGGTCGGCGATGTCGTAGCAGACGACGAACTCGCTCATGGCGCATCGTCCTGTGCGCGCGGCGGCGCTTCGAGCGCGCGCCCGATGCGCTCGGCCAGGCTTTCCACTTCCGCCTGGATGCCGGCGCGCAGCACTTCGCCGTAGCCTTCGTAGGCGGCGTAGTAGCGCGCCCGCCCGGCCTTGCCGAGCAGACAGCCGGCTTCGCTGACGGAAAAATCGTCCTTCACGACCTTCTGCTCCCTGACGAGCCGGAGACAGAAGCGGTCGCACAAGGGCCGCAGCGCTTCGAGCAGGTCGGCAGCCAGCGATTCGCGACCGTAATCGAGCGCGTGGTAAAAGCCGACGTAAGGGTCGAAGCCGGCGCCGTAGAGCGCAATGGCCAGTTCGGCGTGCGCCAGCGTGTAGGTGAGCGAGAGCAGCGCATTGAAGGGGTCTTTCGGCGGCCGGCGGTTGCGGCTCTTGAAGTGCAGACTGGCCGGCACGACGGCCTTGAGCCCGTCGAAATAGCAGGCGGCGGCCGAGCCTTCGAGGCCGCGCAAGGCGGCCAGACTTTCCGCACGCGACAAACGGGCGCGATGTTCTTCCAGCAAGCGCCGGGCATGCGTCAGTTCGTAGCGCGCCTGCATGTCGCGGTTGCGCAGCTCCTCGAACCATTCGCCCTGACGGACGATCTTCCTCTCGATCAGCGCGCGGGCGAAGTCGAGGCAAAAACGGGGATCGAGACTCCTCTTGATCTGCTCGACGCGCCGACCGGCGTCGTTGTGCGGACGGGCCAGCATCAGGCTGGGTTTTCCCTGCCGGCCGGAAAGCACGACCACGCCGACGCCGCGTTCGCCCAGCCGGCCGAGCAGGGATGCCGAGAGCCGCACGTCGCCGCGCAGGAACACGCGCGTGAGGGGCGCCAGCGGCACCGTGCCGATGCGCTCGCCGTTTTCCCGGAAAACGATGGCGCCGGCCTCGAGTTCGAGTTCGATGCCGCGCCGGTCGATGAAAAGACTGCTCATGCTCAGACGATGGCGAAGAAAGGTTCGGAGAAGGTGCTGGCGCAGCCAAAGAGGCGCGGCTGCATGCGCGGATCGAGGACGAGGATATGCACGCGGTCCTCGGCGGCATCCATCAGTTCCGCCAGGTCGGCGCGGATGCGCCCGAGTTCGGCGGGCGTGGCCCAGATTTCGTAAACCGATTTCTGCCCGCCCACCTTGTAGCCGGCGAGGTAGCGACTCACCTTGTGCAGCCGGCGCGGGCAGCAGATGTCGTAGGCGACGAGGTAGAGATCGCGTTTCTTGTCCATGCCGCCATCTTATGAAAGTCGACGCCGGCAGGACGGCGGAGCAAGCTTGCCGTCAGGATGCGAGCGTGATCGCGGCGACCGGCAGCGTCAGTCCGCGCCGCAGATGGGGCTTTTTGCCGCTGCGACCGAGCAGGTAGGGCGCGGCGGCGGGGCCGAGGGCGTTTTTGAGCGCGGCTTCGAGCTTGGCGTTGTTTTCGTCGAAGAATTCTTTTTCCATGCCCTGCGCAAGACGCTTTCGCGCTTTTTCGAAGGCGCAGGCATCGATGCCGACCACGCGCGCGTAAGGGCGCAAAAATTCGGCCGGGTCGATCTCGCTCCAGCGGCGCATCGGCCGCCCGGCGAGCGCGGTTTCGGCCCAGAAGGCCAGCCAGGCAAGCTGCGCCGGCTTCAGTTCGACGCGCCGGTCGCCGCAGTGCGCGCTGCGGGCGGCGAGATCGATGCCGAGCCGCGGCGGGGCGAAGCTGTCGCTGAGCGCGGCGACGGTTTCGCCATAGCCGGCGCGCCCCTGGCGCAGCGCTTCGGGCAGACCGTGGCGCAGCCGCACGACGGGAATTTCGGCTAGCGTGACGATGGCTTCGGCGGTGTCGATGTGCTTGCCTTCGCGCGTCGCCAGGCGTTTCGGCCGCGCCGGCGGGTAGAAGAATTCCGGGTGCGATTCGAAGGGCGGCGAGACCAGCACGTGCGAGAGCCGGTCCTGCGGCCGGGCGTAGAGCGAGAAGGCATAGCCGAGGTAAAAGCCCATCGTTTTGCGCCCGCCGGCGATGGAAACGTGCAGCGCGGCCGTCTCATCGCGCGTCAGTTCCGACATCAGCGCGGTGATGGCGTCGGCGGCCGCGGCATTTTCCTGCGGGGTGCGGATGTCGGCGAGCGGCTGCCCGTCCGGCCCGGCGATGACGTGGATGTGCGCCTCGGCAAACGCCGGACGTCCAAGCGCCGGGTAGTCGGCGAGCAGGGCGTGAAACTGGCCGCCATCCGGATGCAGCAGCGCGGCGCGCGCCAGCCGCGCGCCTTCGGCGGTGGTGACGAGATGGACTTCGGTCGGGATGAAGGGCGGTGCGGCGTGCGCCAGCGCGTAGAGCGTTTCGGTGACGATCTGCGGCGAGAGCCCGGTGACGGCGAGCAGCAGACGGCGGGGATATTCGTGCGGGGTTTTCATGCGCAGCGATCATGCGGCAGGCGGGCGCCGGCGGGAGGGCGGGCAAGCTTGCCTGCCGCGCGCGCCCCGCCCCGGCGCTTCAGCCGAACAGTTGGCGCCGGAATTCCTTGAGCTTGTCCGCGAGGGTTCGTTCGTTCCCCATCCAGCCGGCCACCTCGTCGTCGTCCGGCCTGAGGCCGTGCGTGAGCGCATTGCGCAGGTATTCGAGCTTGCGCGCCGGTTTGTTGTTCTGTTTGGCGGTTTGCCAGGCTTCTTCGCGTTGCCGGTAGTCGTTGACATCGCGTTGCGCTTGCGCGGCGGCGCGGCTGACGAAGGCTTCGTAGAGGAAGATCGCCGTGCGCACATAGTCGCGCCGGGCGAGATAGGCGTCGGCGAGCGCGAGTTCCCATGCGTGGCGGCTGTCGCCGCGGAACCAGGCGATGCGCTTTTTCAGCTCCCCTTTGAACAGCGCGGCCAGTTGGCCCTCGTGCGCCTCGATGGCGGGAAAGACGCTGCCGATCTTTTCCCTGGCTTTGGCCGGGTTGCTGGCGCGCTCGAAGAAGGCGGCGAGCTCGAGCAGCCCGGCCTTCTTGGCAGGCATGCCGTCCCGGTCCAGCAAAGGGGCGAAAACGCCGTAATCGCCATCCTTTTCGTAGGTGGCGAGCGCTTCGACCCAGTCGAGCATCCTCAGCATGCCGTCGAGGCGCAGCACCGGCGTTGTGCCGTCAGGCGGCGTCATTTCCAGCGCGCCGTAGTAGATGCCATCGATCACGACTTCGGCGACATGGGTGAGATATCGGGCGGCAACCAGTGCAAGCATGGGCAGGTGGCGAAAGGCGTGCGTGACGTCGAGCACGATGCGCTCTTTCTGTTTCACCGCCGCGGCGAGCTGCCCGAGCACGGCGATCTGCTCGCCGGCATCGCGGGCATACGGGATCAACAGGCAGTCGACCGGACGGCCGAGCTTTTCGCTCAGCCGCGCGCGATGCCGTTCGAGCAAGGCCTCATCGACCTGCCCTTTGGCGACCGCATCGATCAGCGCCAGCAGATCCTCGTCCGACGCCCCCTGCTGCTCGAAGAAGACGTCCCACATGCTGCCGGCGGTGCCGACGAGGATCAGCCGCTCGGGCCGCAGGCGTTCGGTCAGCGCCAGACCGAAATAGGGCGCTTCGCGCACGACGTCATCGAACCGATAACGCGCCGTGCGGTAGCCGGTCGTTTTGTCGGCCTGGCCCTTGCCCAGAAAACTCACCAGCGTCGTCATGGCGTCCTCCTCACCACGAATTCCTCGATGCGCGCCCGGCAGGCGGCGAGCGTGGCGGCATCGAGCTCGCGCCCGCGCAGGGTGGCCGGCAGGTCGAGCGAGAGGTTGAAATAGCGCGCGCCGCGCGCGCAGACTTCGGCCGCCAGATGCACGGGCAGCGAGCCGATCACCGTGTCGCCGGGGCCGACCGTTGCCGGGTCGAGGTGCATCACATGCGCGTCGAAGGCGATGCCTTGCACCTGCGCCCAGTCGAGCGCGCCGGGGTGACGGGTGACAAACCAGGTGGTCATGTCCTAGTACGTGTCGGGGCGAATGCAGCGGATGTCGAGCTGTAGCGGGCCGGCCAGTTCGAGCCAGGGGCGGTCGGCGGTCAACACCGGACAGCCAAGCCGACTGGCGGTTGCCAGGCAAAGGCGATCGCCGAGGCTCAAACCAAGCGGGCGCGTGCGGTTGCGCAACAGGCCGGCCAGCACCCCGTCGCCGATGTCGACGGGCAGTATCCGGTAAGCAAGTTGTGCCAGCAGGGGTTCTATGGCATCGCTGGAGACGCCCCGATCCAGGCTGCGACTGATGACTTCCGCATGATTTGCGACGCTCATGCAGCACTCTGCGGAGGAGGCCAGCGCAGCAATCACCTGGTCCGCGCCAGGTTCGTCGTGCAACAGGGTCAGGATGGCCGAGGCATCGAACAAGAATCTCATCGGGCAACCGCCCCAACGGCAGGCGGCGCGGCATGGGCGGCATCCGCTGCCGCCGCAGCTTCCGCAGCTTCCTGTGCTGCTTCGGCACGCCGTTCGGCGATCAGTTCATCGGCAAGCGATGGGCTGCCCGCGGGCACAAAGCGGCGGAACATGGCCTGCGCCCGTTTGATTTGCGCCATGCGGGTGGTGAGCACGACCTCGCCATCACGCACTTCAAACAGCACCGCATCACCCTCCTTGAGGCCCAGCGATTGACGGATTTCTGCGGGTATGACAACTCGCCCGCCTTCTGACATTTTCATCTGGATCATGATGCAATCTCCATAATGTCTGCAAATTGCCAGTATAGGCGTCGGATGGCTGGGGTCAAGCGAAGCGGTAGCCGCCCAGCCCGAAAGTCGCTTCCTTGCCGACATGCAGCCATTGGCCGAGGTGGAGGAAGGGCGCGAACGGAGCGAGATCGCCGGCGAGCGTCCAGGCGCCGATCACGCCGCCCAGGTCCATCTTGCGGCCCTGGCGGCTCGAATAGCGCGTCCAGTCGCGCCAGTGCAGGTCGGTGCGGCTGTCGATCGCTTCGGCGCGGCGGGCGAGATCGGCGAAATCGAGGTCGAGCGGGCCGTGGCCGTGGAATTCGCACAGCAGCGCGATGCGCCGCACCAGCGCCATCAGGAGCTTTCTGGCCGTGTGCTCGGCGGCGGTGGCGCGCCGGCCGTTGGTTTGCAGGCGCAGCGGGGTGGTGAAGCGCAGCGTGACGGCAGCGCCAAAAGTCGGCGCCGGCGGGACGGCAGGAGTGTGGTCGAGGAGGCTGCCCTCGGGGCCGTCGAGCACGACGGTCTCCGTCATGCCTTCATGCACCACGCGGAGGAGTTCCGCCGTGCCGTCGCCGCGCCCGACGCCGCGCCGCAGGGCGCGGATGTGCGCCCAGAGGATGAGCGGCAGGTGTTCGAGCGCCCGCCCGGCGAGGACGAGGTGAAAAACGAGCGGTTCGCCCGGCGCGTAGTCGCGTTCGCCCAGTTGCGGCGGTTCGATGACATAGGGCCGGGGCGCCTGCGAGAGGTCTTGCAGCGACGGCGGCCGGTCGGTCGGCGGGCGCGTCTCGAAGATCGCCGCGTAGGGGCAGGCGGCCAGGAGCGGGCAGCCCTCGCAGTCGGCTTGCCTGGTCATGCAGCTCGCCGCGCGCAAGGCCGCACCCCAGGCTCCGCGCAGCGTGGAGCCGGCATAGGCGGGCAAATGCAAGGGCGTCTTGACCGCGAATTCGAGGCGGTAGCGGGCAATGGGGAGGTGTGGAGGGTTCAGGGGCGGATGCATTCGATGGACAGGCCGAGGGCTGGCGCCAGTTCCAGCCAGGGGCGGTCGGCCGTGATGACGGCGCCGCCACTCAGCCGGGCCAGCGCCAGGCAGGCCCGATCACCCGTCGACAGGCCCAGATGCCGAGTGAGCGGGCGCAGCAGGCCGGCCTCGGCGGCCTGCGCGGCGTCGAAGGGAACGCAGGCGGCGCCGATGTGCCCAATGACTTGGCGCAGCGCCGCCACGGGACGGTTCTTGTCGGCCAGCTTGGCGACGACCTCGGCGGCATTGACGGCCGAGAGCAGGCAGCTTTCTGCTTCCATCAGCGCTTGAACCCGCTCGCTGCCCGGCTCCTTGAGAATCCAGGCCAGCACCGCCGAGGCATCCAGCACGACGCTCACGTACCGCCGTCCTCGCGGGCCGCCTCGGCCCGTCGCTCGACGATCAGTTCGTCGGCCAGCGAGCCGCCCGCGTAATCGGCCATCAGGGCATCGAAAAACCGCCGCGCCTGCGCAAGCTGCTGGCGACGCGAGGTCAGGACGATTTGCCCATCCACTTCGGTCCAGATCACTTCGTCGCCTTCCTTGACCCCGAGCTTCTCGCGGTATGGCTTGGGCACCACCACGCGCCCGCCTTGTGACATTGTTGCGCTATTCATGACATTTTCCATGAGGATGACACTTTTCGATTGTAGTGGCGGGTCATAGAGTGCGCAAGGCGGTGACCTGCACGAACACCCAGCCGAAGGGTTCGGCCGCCTGCGGACGCTGGCTGTCGTTGGCGGTCAGCGTCATGGTGAAGGTGGCGGATTTTTCGCCGTAGCGGGTGCGAATTTTGCGCAGGCCGGGCAGGGTCAGGCTTTCGGCGCCGCCATGCTTGCCAAGGCGCAGCACGAAGCCCTTGCCCTTCTTGACGAGGCCGCCGTAGGTATAGACCTTCTTCGTCGCGCCGTCGGCGCCGCGGATTTCCTTCGTGTCGTGATCGAATTCGCTGGCGATCCATTCCAGCCAGTCCTTGCCGTGGCCGTATTCGCGCATGTCGGCAAGATAGCGGCGACACTGCTGCAGTTCTTCGCCATAGTGGGCGCTGGCGGCGGCGAACAATTCCGCCAGCGATGGAATCGGCCGGCACAGGTCGGCGCCGCGCGCCGGTCGTTTCAGGACGATCTCGGTCTGGAATTTGCCGCGCCGTTGCAGTGCTTCGAGCAGGTAGTCGTAGCGCACCGACGAAGGCGAGCCGGGCTGGTGGTGTTCCGGTTTCTTGTGTGGCCGCTGCAGGAATACGATGGCGCGCGATTCGTTGCTGGCTGGCGCATCGGCAATGGACAGCAGGCGCAGGGGGTCTTCGGGGATCGCCACGCGCAACAGTTCGCGGTGGGCAGACAGCCAGGCGGTGCGCAGCGCGCCTTTCAGGCTGGAACCGGGCAGCAGCGCCGCATCGGTGAGCGGATCGAAGCTGGTGCGCTCGATGCGGCGGATGTTGACGCCGGAAGGCAGCCGCTTGGCCAGTTTGGGAATGCGCCGCACCCCCGGTTGGTCGAGCAGGGCGTTCTTGTAGCGGGCGACGCACTGGCCGAGGGCGCGGTCGGGCCGGTTCGGGTCGTTGGCGGCTTTGACAAGGTAATGGCGTTCGGCGGCGGGAATGGCGCCAACGAGCTGCTCGGTGCCAAAAACGGCGATTTCGTCCCCCAGGTCGAGATATTCGTAGGGCGCGTAATCATGGCCGCAGCCGATGTGCAGCGGCGAGAGCAGGGTGATGGACAGTTGTGCACGCTCCATGTTCATGTCCCATTCCTCTGCAGCGGCAACACCGGCGCATAGCCCTGCTGCACCGCGGCGGGTTCGGCATGCGAGACGCCGCTCAATCCCTGGCCGACGAACAGGCGCGGCGCGTAGCCGTCCCGCGGCACGAAGACCGCGCCGGCGGCAGCGAGCAGCACGGGGTTTTTGAAGGGCTGGCCGCCAAGCGCCAGGGCGCCGCCGTGGCGACCGAAGCGGGTGAGGACGCGCCAGTAGCTTTGCGCGCCGTCGAAGCCCTGGCCTTGCGGTGCGCAGGGGCCGAGGGTCCAGTAGGCATCGGCAAAAGTCGACGCCGGCGGGACGGCAGTCTCGACGGAAACGAGATCGAATTTGCCCAGCCCGATACTGGCATCGCGGCCAAAGCCGGTGGCGCCGATGTCGGCGACGAGCGCCGCCAGCCGCTCGGGCGGGCAGCGCGTCTCGTCGAGCACGCACCAGATATCGAATGTCTGGCCGGCGGCGTAGTGGGTCTGCGCCATGGTGTAGGGGGCAAACTCGCCGGCGCCGGTGGCGCCGGACAGACGGTTGAGCGTGTTGTGGTGGGCGCGCGCGGCGATGGGCGCCCGGCCTTTGCCGAAGACGGTTTCATCGTTGCAGGCGGCGGCCAGCAATGCCGGCAAGGGCAGCGCGGCGGCGACCAGCGGAATCCAGCGTTTGCCCTTGGCGGCCTTGCGTTCGCCGGGATCGGTCTTGGCCAGCGGCGGCAGGGTCGGGCGCGGCAGATAACCGGCGGGAAAGCCGTCGCCGACCACCAGCCAGGGCTGGCCGGCGGTATAGCCGTCGAGCAGGCGCGTCAGTTCGCCTTCATCGTGGGCCTCGCGCAGCGCCCAGCAGAGCTGGCCGAACAGCGTGTCGCCGGCCAACGGGGTGCCCAGCGGCGTGCGCAGGGCGAGGGTGAGCGTGAGCGGGGTCATGGCTGCGCAAGCATTTTGCGGTAGAGGGAGGTCGTCGGGAGTTCCTCGATACGACACAGGGGTCTCTCGGGCTTTTCGAGAGTGAGGAATTCGTCGACTTTGGCGCGTAAGGCAGCGCTGGCGTGCAGGGCATCCATGGGCGAAAGGTCGTAGCGGCTGGCAAGCATTTCCGCGTCGGCCAACAGCGCGTCGTCGATGGCAACGTGTTCGCCACAGGCCGCCAAAAAGTCTTCGATGAAACGCACCTCGTCGGCGCGCCGGTGAAAACGCGGCTTGGGCAGCGTTTCAAGCCGGAGGAAATGGCTGCCGACGAAGCTGCGGCTGCTGTCGTCGAGGATCGGGAAAATGCGCGCCGCGGTGGCTGCGTCGCCGCAAAAGGCGGCGATCAGCACATTGGCATCGACATAGGTGCGCTTATTCATTTTCGTCCCGGCGCTGGCACACCTCGGCCAGCACTTCGTCTTGCGTCCGCGTCGTCATGCCGGCGGCGAGCGCCTGTTGGCGAATGGCGAACAGGCGCCGCCCCAGTTCGCTCTGCGGCTGGAACGCCGCATGCGCTGGCGCGGCGGCAACGACGTGCGCGTCATCGTGCGGCGACGGCAATACGGTGACGACGACGCGGGCATGGTCGATGCCGGACAACGGTTCGAGCAGGCGTATCACGCCATTTTCATAAATGCCTTCGACCGCGGTCAGCATGATGGCGCCCCGGCAAATGGATCGTCCGGCAGCGCGAGGGGCTGGCCGTCGCAGTTCAGATCGCGGAATTCGATCTTGCCATAGCCGCGCGAGCCGGAGCCGCCAAGGCTGTCGCGCTGCAACAGGGCCAGTCCCTCCTGCAGCATGGGCAGCAGGTCTTCGTCGTCGATGACCTTGAGCGTCAGCGTGAAGTCGAATTCGGCGCCGGCGATGACACGTTCGGTGAAACGCGGGTTGTCGGCCACCCCGGCGATGCGGTTGATCGAGTTTTCCGACTTGGCCTCGGTGACGAGCGGGTTGCGCGCGTCGGCAACGGTCTTCTTCCACTCGGCATCGAGCGGGCAATCCCAGAAGGCCAGCCGTGTCGGGCCGATCTCTCCGGCCAGTTGCTTGACCTTTTCGTCGTTTTCCGGCGCGCCGCCGAACAGCTTGATGAGGGTGCGCCCGGCGGCATTGTGTTCATCCTCGGCCAGATGCTTGAAGGAATACGGTGCGCCGTTGAAGGTGAGCAGGCCATGCCGCCATTCGAGCAGGCTGCGGATCTTGCCCTTGAGCGAGGAGCCGGGGATGTAGGGCAGGCCGGTCAGCGGGTCTTTGACCACCGGGTTGTCGGTGCCGCCGATGCGCATTTCGGTGTCGCCGGCGCCGATGTGCAGGCCGGTCTTGAGGACGATCTTGCCGGTGATTTTCTGGATGCGGGTGAGTTGCATGGTGGGTTCTCCGATCAGCCGCGCAGGGCTTTGAGGAAGCCGAGCATGGCTTCGAAATGCAGGCGGAAGTGTTTGAGGGTGCGGGCGTCGCTGACCTGGGCGACGCAGTCGCGGAACCATTTGACGAAATCCGGCGTGACCAGCTTGCGGCCTTCCGCGTAGGCGGCTTTGGCGTTGAGCATCTTGACGAAGGCTTCGTATTCCTTGAAGCGGGAATCGTCGCTGCCGATGCGCTCCTGCCAGCCGACCAGTTCGTCGTAGAAGCGGCGGATCTGGGTGGATTTGTTCTTTTCCTTGCCGCTGCGGTCGGCTTGCGCGGAGGCGTCCAGGAGTTTGGCGACGTCCTCGGCATCCTTATCAAACAGTGTGGCGGCGGGCGGGTCGGCTTTCAGGTTGATTGGCATGGCGGGTTCTCCAGTGCGTGAATCTTATGCTGTCGGTGAGGGGCGTCTGGTGCGGGCAAGCTTGCCGTCATCGTCGTTGCCGGTAGAGCAGCAAGGACACCGGCAGGCGGTAGGCGTTTTTATAACGATTCATCGCGTCGCCGATTTTGGTGATCAGCGTGTGCCGCTTGTCGCGGTTGGCCACCAGCCGGCTGGCGCGGTCGGCGAGACGCGAGCGCCACAGGGCGTCTTCCGGCCGGGGGCTGGCGGATTGATCGGCCAGGCGCAGCAGGCCGTAGAGGAAGCCGGTGGATTCGCCTTCGATCAGCGCCTGCAAGTCTGCGCGGCGCGCGCCGGTCAGGTCGTGCCAGTCGGCCCAGCCGACGGTGACGCCCCACAGGCTGGCGGCATTCTTGCCCGGCCGCGCCTTGGCGGCGTCGAGGCCGCGCTCGGCCGCCTCGGCCAGATGGCGCGCGGGGGTCTTGGGATGGGCCATGCTTGCGCCGAGCGAGAACGTGATGTCGTCGCGGCCGACGTAGCGCGCGAAGGCTTCCCGCATCTGCCCGGCGAGGGCAATGGTTTGCTCCCACGGGCCGATCAGGAAGAAGTCGTCGCCGCCGGCGAAGACGGTGTAGGTGTCGGGCGCATGCTGCGCGCAGTGCCAGGGCAGCCACAGGGCGAAGAAGGCATTCACCTGCCGCGACAGGGCGGCCCAGCGGGCGAAGGTCGGGGTTTCCAGTCCGCTCTGGAACAGGGCGCCGAGGTTGTCGATGTCGCCCTTGAGGGTGACCAGCGCGACTTTGCCGGCGCCGGCGGCGGCGATGTCCTCGAGCGTCTTGGGCGTCCCATCCGCCTGCCGTGGCACGTAGCTGTTGACGAAGCGCCGTGCATAGCCGCGAAATGTCGTGCCAGCGGTATCGGGCAGACCGAAATCCCAGGCGCGCACCAGCGTACCCTCGCGCGTCATGTCGCCATAGTTGCCCGAGGTTTCCTCGTCGGGCACGAAGGCCACACGATAGCCGAAATAGGCCAGTTCGAGCGGTTTGCCGAAAGTGGCCGCATCGCGCAACACCAACAGACGCGCGCGCCTGGTCAGCGCCTCGCCGATGGCGATCTGGTCGCGCGACAGCGCACAGGAGGCGGGTTTGCCTTCCTCGCCTGCTTCCCGCGCCCGGTCGGCCGGGTAGCGGCCGTGGTATTCGCAGGGGCCGTGCGGAAACGCCAGGGGCATGACGGCGGGCGCTTCGCCGCACAGGCCGAAACGACGATGTTTGGCGCTATCCAGTTCGACAAACAGGCGGTCGATCAGGTGCTTGAACTGGCCGCCGACCAGATCGTTGCAACTGGCTGGCGTGGTGGCCAGTCCGACGCCGATTTCGCCGCAGGTGTGTTCCAGGCACCAGGCATCGAAGTCTTTGCCGCACTGCGTCACGGCGTTGCGGGCAGACGCGGTATTCGGCGCGACGACGAGGAATTTGCCGGCGGCATTGATGATCTGGCTGGTCGAAGGAAGTTGCAGGGCTTCGAGCAGCTTGAGGGCGGCCAGTTCGGCGAGCAGGGAAACCTGGAAGCTGCGACCGCGCAGCAGCTTGTGGGCATGCTTCTGGGTGACTCCGCCATTGGCGAAGATGAAGTCCTGGATGCCGAAGAAGTCACCCTGGATCAGCAACAGTTTCTCTTCGCTCCAGTCCGGCCGTTCCGGATCGGCGAGCCGCGCCGTCGCGTCAGCGCCGACTTTTCCCTGTTCCTCATGCCAGCGCCACAAGGCCACGGCCAGCGCGGCGACGGTCTTGCTATGGTCGTAGAGCGAAACGTCCGGCGCCACGCCGCGATTGGTGGCGGAGGGAATGGCGTGGGTGAAGGCGAGCCAGGCGGCATCGAAGTGATCCAGCCACAGCGGCCACTGACTTCGATGGGATTGGGGAATGTCGTCGAGTGCGGCGATGAATTGCTGCCACAGCGCGGCGTATTCTGCTTGTGCGCTCGGGTCATCGGGCGGTTCGACGCGGGTGCGGGCTTGCGGGAAGAGCGCCTCCGGCGCCAGCGCCGCCAGCGGATAAGCGTGGTCAAGCGGGCGGGCAGGCCCCTGAGCGGTGGCGATCTGGTCGAACAGCGTCACCAGTCGTGCCTGATAGCGGTTTTTGCGGGTCGGTGTTTCGCCTTCGGCGTCGGCGTTGTAAGCCTCGAAGCCATGCCGCTCGAAACCGGAGGCGGCACGGTCGGCGGTGGCGACGATCCACTGCAGGAACGTATCGGGATGGTGGTGCGCGGCGGCGGCGTTCACCAGGCTGTCGGTGATGTCCGCGCCGGCGCTGCGGCTGGCGAAGGGCGCCACATCGCCCTTGAGCAGATCGGGAGCGTGGGCGGCGATTTCCTCCCAGGCGCCGGCCGTGTGGGCGGCGTGGCTGTAGCGGTAGAGCGTGGTCAGCGCGTCGCGGCCATCGCGGTCGGCGGCGAGCGGCAGGCCGGTGCGTTCGTGGAATTTTCCCAGATCGTGCAATAGCGCCGCGAGCGCGACGCGACAGGAAGCAGCGAGCATTTTCCCTCCCTAGCGATGGCGCGATTATGCTATAGGCGTGAGGAGGACGACAAGCGGGCAAGCTTGCCGCGGGCTCATCGCTCCCCGGCGGCGATTTCGGCGCGCACTTTGTCCATGGCGAGTCCGGATGCTTTTCTGCGCCCCCGTGTTTGTGGAAGAATGGCGCGGCCATGCTGCTACGCTGCGTTCCGTCATGAAGCGTCCGCCGACCGGGCGCTTCGCGCCTTCGCCCACCGGAGCGCTGCATTTCGGCTCGCTCGTCGCCGCGCTCGGCTCGTATCTCGAAGCGAAGGCGCGCGGCGGACGCTGGCTGGTGCGCATCGAGGACGTCGATGCGCCGCGCTGCAGGCCCGAGCATGCCGAAGACATCCTGCGCACGCTGGAGACCTTCGGCTTCGCGTGGGATGGCGAAGTGCTGTATCAAAGCCGCCGCACGGCGCGCTATCGGGCAGTCCTCGAACGGCTCAAGACGCTGGATGCGGTCTATCCCTGCGGCTGCTCGCGGGCGGAACTCGACGGCGCGCCGCGCGGCATCGACGGCGCGCCGGTGTATCCTGGCGCCTGCCGCGACGGCCTGCCGCCCGGAAAAACGGCCAGGGCATGGCGGCTACGCGTGGCGGGCGCGATCGATTTCGACGATCTCGTGCAGGGGCCGCAGCATCAGGACTTGCCGACGGACGTCGGCGATTGCGTGCTGTTGCGCGCCGACGGGGTTTTCGCCTACCAGCTCGCCGTGGTGGTCGACGATGCCGAGCAGGGCATCGATCACGTCGTGCGCGGCGCCGACCTGATCCACTCGACCGCGCGGCAGATTTTCCTGCAACGCCTGCTGGGCTTGCCGACGCCCGCTTATGCGCATCTGCCGGTGGCCGTCGATGCGACGGGCGCCAAGCTCTCCAAGCAGACGCTGGCCGCCCCCGTCGATGCGCGCGACCCGGCCGCCGCCCTGTTTGCCGCCGCGCGCTTTCTGGGCCAGAATCCGCCAAGCCGTCTCGCCGGCGTCGACTTTTGGGACTGGGCGCTGGAAAACTGGCGGCTCGACCGCGTGCCGCGCGTCCCGCAGCAACCCGTGGAGCAATTCGCATGATTATCGAAGACGATGCCGGCATCCGCCGCATCCTGGAAAACCACAGGGTCGTCGCCCTGGTCGGCCTCTCGCCGAAGGAAGACCGGCCGAGCAACAGGGTCGCGCGTTACCTGCTGGCGCACGGCTATACGGTGATCCCCGTCAATCCGGGGCAGCGCGAAATTCTCGGTCAGACCTGTTATCCCGGTCTCAAGGACATCCCGGTGCAGGTCGACATGGTCGACGTTTTCCGCAACGCCGACGACGTGCCGCCGGTCGCCGCCGATGCCATCGCCATCGGCGCGAAATCGCTGTGGCTGCAACTGGGTGTCGTCAATCCGGCGACCGCCGCCAAAGCTGCTGCCGCCGGTCTCGACGTCGTGATGGATCGCTGCACGAAGATCGAGCACGCGCGTCTGTTCGGCTGAGGCTTACTCGCGGTAATCCTCGCCGCCGTAGCGCGTGATGCCGAGCATCAGCCGGACGAGGCCATAGGCGAGCCAGCGCGCGGTGCGCGCGAGGAGCGAACTGCGGCGGAAATCCGCGTGCGTGATTTCGACGGCGTCGCGGGTGATCGCCCGCGCGAGGCTGGCGCGCAGCCGCGCGGCGAAGGCGGCGTCCTGCACGACGACGTTCGCCTCGCGGGCTAACAAAAGACTGAACGGGTCGATGTTCGATGAGCCGACCGTCGCCCAGGCGTCGTCGATCACCGCCACCTTGGCGTGCAGGAAGCCGGCCTGGTATTCCAGAACGCGGATGCCGCCCTCCAGCAGCTGGCGATAGAGCGCTTGCGTCGCGTAGTGCAGCAGCGCGTATTCCACCCGGCCTTGCAGCAGCACGGTCACCCGCACGCCGCGGGCCGCCGCGTCGAGCAGGGCATGGCGGAAGCGTCGCCCCGGCAGGAAGTAGGCGCTGGCGATCAGGATGTCCTCGCGCGCCGCGGCGATGGCTGCCAGATAGGCGTCTTCGATGGCGCGGCGGTGACGCAGGTTGTCGCGCACGACGAAGGCGGCGCTCGTCGTGCCGGCGGGCGCGTCGCTGGCGCAGGGGCCGGGCGCCAGCGCCGGCGGCCGGCGGCGCAGTTGCGCCCAGCCCACTATGCGCCATAGGCGCAGCATGTGCGCGTGGATGCGCGCCACCAGCGGTCCCGCGACGCGCACGGCATAATCGAAGCGCGGACCGAGGCCCGGCCTGTCTTCGTTGTTGCAGTCGTCGATGAGGTTGATGCCGCCGACGAAGGCGATGCGACCGTCGATGACGGCCAGTTTGCGATGCAGTCGCCGCAGGCGGTGGCGCCGCAAACGCAAGCGACCGACTTCGGGGCGATAGACGCGCAGCTTCGCCCCCGCGGCGAGCAGATCGAGGCCCAGCCCGCCGGGAAAGTCGCTGGCGCCGAAGCCATCGACCAGCACGCGCACATCCACCCCGCGGCGCGCTGCCGCGCCCAGCGCGGCGGTCACGGCGCGGCCGCTGGGATCGGCGGCGAAGATGTAGGTTTCCAGGCAGACCTCGCAGCGGGCGCGCGCAATCGCGTCGATCAGCGCGGGGAAAAATTCGCGGCCGGTTTCGAGCAGGTCGACACGATTGCCGGGCAAAAAGTCGACGTTCATGGGACGACGAGACGGGCCGAGAGCGCGGCGTGGTCGGAGAGAGCCGACCAGGGCGGACCGTGATGCACGGCGCAGGCGGCGACGGCCAGCCCGCGCACGTAGATGCGGTCGAGGCGGAACAGCGGCAACGCGGCCGGATAGCTGCGCGAGGCGCGCCCGCCGGCGGCGGCGAAGACTTCGACGAGACCGAGACGCGGCGCGAGCAGATGGCAGGCGCGGCCGCGCCAGTCGTTGAAGTCGCCGGCGACGATGAGCGGCGCGTCTTCCGGCACGTTCGCCCCGATGAAGTTCGCCAGCGCCTCATACTGATGGCGGCGCGAGCGACCGAACAGCGACAGATGCGCGCAGACGCAGTGCAGCGGCAGGGCTAGGCCCGGCGCCGCCAGCGCACAGTGCAGCAGGCCGCGCTTCTCGAAACGCAGGCGCGTGACGTCCTGGTTATGGACGGAGAGGATCGGGTAGCGCGCGAGGATCGCGTTGCCGTGGTGGCCGTGGTCGTAGACCATGTTGCGGCCGTAGGCGTGGCTGCCCCAGACGCCCTCGGCGAGAAACTCGTGCTGCGGCGCCTGCGGCCAGTCGGCATGGCGCGCCGCGTGGCGCTCGTGGCGGCCCTGCACCTCCTGCAGAAAGACGATGTCGGCATCGAGCGAACGCAGCCGCTCGCGCAGCTCGTGCACGACCATGCGGCGGTTGAATTGCGAGAAGCCCTTGTGAATGTTCCAGGTGGCGACGGAGAGCATGCGGCGATTCTAACCAGCGCCGGCAGCGCGGAAATCTCCGCTTCCGGCCGTCCGTGGAAGCCTTTATCATTGCCGACGACATGACCGAACCCAGACTGCTTTTTCCTGCCGAGCTTTCCGACTACTGCCGCCGGCGCCATATCCGGCGGCTCTCGCTGTTCGGGTCGTACGCCAAGGGAACCGCGCATGCGGATAGCGATATCGATCTGCTGGTCGAATTCGACAGCGGCATGGCGCCAGGCCTGATCGGCCTGTCTGCCATGGAGGCGGAGCTTTCCGCTTTGCTGGGGGGGCGCAGAATCGACCTGCGCACGCCGCAAGAACTGAGCCGCCACTTCCGCCGGCAGGTCATGAACGATGCCCTCGTCCAGTATGCCGCCTGAAGATCGTGTGCGTCTGTTGCACATGATCGAGGCGGCCGATGACGCCTTGAACTTTGTTGCCGGCTTTGGCATCGCCGAACTGGAACAGGATCGCAGGACCCTGTTTGCGGTCGTTCGCTGCGTCGAGATCATCGGCGAGGCCGCCGCGCGGCTGTCGGAGGCAACTCGCGCCGCTGCGCCGGATGTCCCCTGGAACGCGATTGTCGGCATGCGCAATCGGCTGGTTCATGCCTATTTCGACGTCGATACCGAGTTGGTCTGGAAAACCGTCCAGATTGAACTGCCAGCGCTCAGGGATCGATTGCAATCGCTGATTTGAAAACTTTGATGCGGCAAAATGCCGTCATGCTCATTTATCCCCAATTCGACCCCGTCGCCATCTCCCTCGGGCCCCTGGCCGTGCGTTGGTACGGACTCATGTATCTGGCCGCCTTCGGCGCCTTCTGGTGGCTCGGCCGGCGCCGCGCCCTGGCGCAGCCCTGGCATGGCCTGAACCCGCAGCAGGTCGAGGATCTGCTCTTCTACGGCGTGCTCGGCGTGGTGATCGGCGGGCGGCTCGGCCAGGTGTTGTTCTACGAACCGGCTTACTATTTCGCGCATCCCCTCGAAATCCTCGCCGTCTGGAAGGGCGGCATGAGTTTCCACGGCGGCTTTCTCGGCGTGCTGGTCGCCATGGGGCTGTATGCGAAAAAGCATGGTCTCGGCTTCTGGCAGCTCACCGACTTCATCGCGCCGCTGGTACCCGTCGGCCTGGGCCTCGGCCGCATCGGCAACTTCATCAACGGCGAGCTGTGGGGGCGCGTTGCCCCAGACGACCTGCCTTGGGCGATGGTGTTTCCCCACGTCGACAGCCTGCCGCGTCACCCCTCGCAGCTTTATCAGGCCCTGGGCGAAGGCTTGCTGCTGTTCGCGCTGCTGTGGTGGTTCTCGTCGAAACGGCGGCCGCCCAGGCAGGTCTCGGCGCTGTTTCTGGTCGGCTACGGCGTCGCGCGCTGGGTCGGCGAGTATTTCCGCGAGCCGGATCATGGCATCTTCGGCGTTTCCTACGTCGTCAGCATGGGGCAATGGCTTTCGCTGCCGATGATTCTCGTCGGCGTCTTTTTGTTCGTCAGAGGGATAAAAAAATGACAAGACCGTTCAGGGTGCTGGGCATCCAGCAGATCGCCATCGGCGGGCCGGCGAAGGACAGGCTGCGCAGGCTGTGGGTCGATATGCTGGGCCTCGAAGTCACCGGCAATTTCGTTTCGGAGCGCGAGAACGTCGACGAGGACATTTGCGCGCTGGGCCAGGGCGCGCACAAGGTCGAGGTGGATCTCATGCAGCCGCTCGACCCTGAGAAGAAACCGGCGGTGCATACGACGCCGCTCAACCATGTCGGCCTGTGGGTCGACGACCTGCCGAAGGCGGTGGCATGGCTCACCGCGCAGGGCGTGCGCTTCGCGCCGGGCGGCATCCGGAAGGGCGCCGCCGGCTACGACATCTGCTTCCTGCACCCGAAGGCGAACGACGAGTTCCCCATCGGCGGCGAGGGTGTGCTGATCGAGCTGGTGCAGGCGCCGCCGGAAGTCGTGGCGGCGCTGTCGTGATGCGCCGGCTGCGGTGCGCGACCGCCGACGGCGGCAGCCTAGCGCTTGTTATGCTCGCGGGGTGAGCATGGCTTTCAGCGAATCTCGATGACCGCTGTGCCGCTTTCGAGACCGGAACGGAGATCGGGCAATAGACTTGCGAATGTGTCCAGCAACGCCTGTCGCCGCACATTGCCTAGCCGCACCCATACGACTTGCGGTGGCGAGCCAAAGCGGGCCGACAAGTGCTGAAAGTCTTCGTCCATGGTGACGATGCTGAAATCTTCGGCTTTGGCGAACTGCCAGATACGCTCGTCCGACACGGCTCCCAGACCGAAGCGACGGACATGCCGAGCCTCGAATCCGTTTTCCGAGAGAAAGGCAGTCAGCGCCTCGGGCAACTGGTTGTCGATCAGCAGTTTCAAGCGGCGCGCAGGATCAGGTGATCGCTTTGCTCGGCCGCATAGCGCAATGCGGCCAGTATGTCGGCTTCTTCGAGGTCGGGGTAGTCTTCGAGGATTTCCTGGTGACTGGCCCCCGCAGCGAGCAAGCCGAGAACGTCCTTGACACGGATGCGCAGCCCGCGAATGCAGGGGCGTCCGCCGCACTTGCCCGGTTCGATGGTGATGCGTTCGCTCAAGTTCATAGCATCCTCCTGTGCGTCATTATCCTCCAGAAAGTCGGCGCCAGAAGCTGCGAACGGCGAAGGGGGCCCCATCTGTGGGTTTTGCATGGAAAAGTCGACGCCGGCAGGACGGCAAGGGGAGATTATCCCGCACCCGGCGTAGAATGCGCCGCCCCCCCGATCTGCATCCCCGGAGCGCCAACAGTGAGCATCAGCCCCATCCAAGACATCGTCGCCGAATTGCGCGCCGGTCGCATGGTCATCCTCGTCGACGAGGAGGACCGCGAGAACGAAGGCGATCTCGTCCTTGCCGCCGAACACGTCACGCCCGAAGCGATCAACTTCATGGCCAGGTTCGGTCGCGGGCTGATCTGCCTGACCCTCACCGAGGCGCGCTGTCGCCAGCTCGATCTCCCCCTCATGGTGCGTGACAACAGGACGCCGCACGGCACCGCCTTCACCGTCTCGATCGAGGCGGCCGAGGGCGTCACCACCGGCATTTCGGCCCACGACCGCGCGGCGACCGTCAAGGCCGCCGTGGCGAAGCGCGCGAAACCCGCCGATATCGTCCAGCCCGGCCACATCTTTCCGCTGATGGCGCAAAAGGGCGGCGTGCTGGTGCGCGCGGGGCACACCGAAGCGGGCTGCGATCTGGCCGCCCTGGCCGGCTGCGAACCGGCGGCGGTGATCTGCGAAATCCTGAAAGACGACGGCACGATGGCGCGCCTGCCCGACCTGATCGAGTTTGCACGGGAACACCATCTCAAGATCGGCACCATCCGCGACCTGATCCACTACCGCGCCGAAAACGAAAAACTCGTCGAATGCGTCGCCGACAAGGAGGTGATCTGCGCCCACGGCAGTTTCCGTCTGCGCGCCTTCCGCGACCAGACCAGCAACGACGTGCATCTGACGCTGACCCAGGGTGAGATTCGCCCGGAGCAGGAAACCCTGGTGCGCGTGCATGAGCCGGTTTCGGTGCTCGACTTCCTCGACTGCAAGAGCCGCCGCCACAGCTTCAGCGTCGATCAGGCGATGGCCGCCATCGCCCGCGCCGGCAAGGGCGTCGTCGTGCTGCTGCACCGCGACGAGTCGGGCGCCGACCTGCTGGCGGCCCTCAGCGCCGACGAGGCGCGCCCGGCGCAGAAGTGGGATCCGCGCCTTTACGGCATCGGTGCGCAGATCCTGCGCGAACTGGGCGTCGGCAAGATGCGCCTTTTGGCCAGCCCGCGCAAGATGCCCTCGATGGCGGGCTTCGGACTCGAAGTCTGCGGTTATCTTTCCCCGGAAGGAGTGTCCTCATGAGCTTCACACCGAAGGCTGACGCCATGCCGGCGGGCCGCTGCGACGGCATGAAAGAGATCGAACCGAATCGCGCCGGCGCCAGCCTGGCCGTCGGCATCGTCATGGCGCGTTTCAACCAGACGATTAGCGAGGGCCTGCTGTCCGGCTGTTGCCACGAGTTGCACCGCCTGGGCGTGACCGATGTCACGCTCGCCAGCGTGCCCGGCGCGCTGGAGATTCCGCTGGCGCTGCAAACCATGGCGCAAACGGGCCGGTTCGATGCGCTGGTGGCGCTCGGCTGCGTGATCCGCGGCGAGACCTACCACTTCGAGGTGGTGTCGAACGAATCCGCGCGCGGCGTCACCGACGTGCAATTGGCCACCGGCGTGCCCATCGCCAATGCGATCCTGACGGTGGAGAACGACGGACAGGCCGAGGTGCGCATGTTCCAGAAGGGTCTCGAGGCGGCGCAGTGCGCGGTGGAGATGGCCAACCTGCTGAAGGCCGTGAAGTGACCGACAGGTCGCCCAAGCGCGGACCGTTCAGTCCGCGCCGCCGCGCCCGGGAATTCGTCGTGCAGGGCCTCTACCAGCATCTGGTCGGCGGGCAGGATGCGGCGGCGATCACCGCGCAGGCCGAATCGGCGGCAGGGTTCGAGAAAGCCGACCGGGTGCTGTATGACACGCTGCTGGAAGGCGCGCTCAAGGCGCTTCCCGCCCTGCGGGCGCTGCTCGAACCGCATATCACGCGCCCCTGGGCGGAGGTTTCACCCGTCGAGCGCAGCGTCTTGCTGATGGCGGCCTGCGAACTGCGCGACCATCCGGAAACGCCGTATCGCGTCGTGCTCAACGAGGCGATCGAACTGACCAAGGCTTACGGCGGCGCCGACGGCCACAAGTTCATAAACGGCGTGCTCGACAAGCTCGGCCCGCAGCTGCGGCCGCACGAGCGCGGCTGACTCACTCTCCGGCGACCACCACGGTGACGAGGTGTTCCGGACGAATGTGACGCCGGAAGGCGGCGATCACATCCGCGCGCGTCACGGCGGCGATCCGTTGCGGCAGCTGGTCGAGGTAATCGAGCGGCAGGCCGTGGAAGCCGATCAGCGACAGATAGCCGAGCAGCTTGGCGTTGCTGTCGATCCGGAGCGCCTGGCTGGCGATGAGGTTCTTCTTCGCGGCGGCGAGCTCTTCCGCCGTCGGGCCCCTGGCAAGAAAATCCTTCAGCACCGCATTTACCACCTCCAGCGCGGCGCCGGCCTGATCGCGCCGGGTTTGCAGGCCGATCTCGAACGGGCCTTCGAGCACGCGCGGCGTGAAGGTCGAATAGACGCTGTAGGCGAAGCCGCGCTTTTCGCGCACTTCCTTCATCAGGCGCGAGACGAAGCCGCCGCCGCCCAGCGTGTAGTTGCCGACCAAGAGGGCGAAGTAGTCGCGCTCCATGCTGCGCTTCACCGCCGGCAGGCCGACGCGGATGTGCGCCTGCGTGGCCGGGTGCGCGATCCTGAGCGCAGTCGCCTGCGGCGGCGTCACGGCGGGCAGCGGCGCGACCGGCGCGCCGGCGGGCAGCGCCTCGGTCAGCTGCACGGCGATGGCCTCGGCCTCGGCGCGCGAGACGTCGCCGAGGATGGAAACCACGGCATTGCGGGCGACATAGTGACGCCGGTGGAAGTCGACGAGGTCGGCACGCGCGATGTTGGCGACGCTCTCCGGCGTGGCCTGCCGACCGTAGGGGTGCTCGCCGTACATGGCCGCGGCAAAGCGTTTCGCCACGACGCTCTCCGGCCGCGTCTCGGCCTCTTTCAACGCGGCGCTGGTGCGGGCTTTCTCGCGCGCCAGCGCGTCTTCGGGAAAAGTCGGCGCCGCCAGGATGGCGCGCATCAGCGCCAGCGCGCCCTGCCGTTCTTCCGGCGCAGAGAGCGTGCGCAGGCTCACGCTCGCCTTGTCGTGATCGGCGCCGGAGGAGAAGCGAACGGCCAGATCGACGAGGCGCGCGGCGATCTGCTCCTCGTCCATCTCCTGTTCCGCCGTCTTGAAGCCGGCGTCGAGCAGACCGGCGGTCATGCCGGCCAGCCCGGCCTTGTCCGCCGCGGCGCGCGCCCCGCCGGCGACGAAGTCGATATTCACGTCGAGGATCGGCAGGCCGCGGTTTTCGACGAAATAGACCTTGGCGCCAGTGGGCGCCACCCAGTGCTGGATCTGCGGGCCGGCCAGCGCCGGGCCGGCGACGAGAAGGAACAGGGCAATCAGGAAACGCATGGCAAAAGCTCTCTCAAGAAACACGAAGGGCCGCCCCGAGTGTTTCTTGGCCCCTTGAGGGGAGAAACGAGCGCAGCGAGTTTTTCGGGGTGGGCTCAATGGCGGGTGGCAAAGCCGCGCGGCTTCGGCGCGGCCGGGTCGATGGGTTGCGGGTCGAGCACGGCGACGGTCAGCCAATCGTCGCTCCCGTCGCCGAAGTATTTTTTGGCCACGGCCTGCACTTCCGCGGCGGTGACGCTCCGGATCTTCTCGAGCAATTTGTCGATGTCGCGCCAGGACAGGCCGACAGCTTCGGTCTGGCCGATTTCCATCGCCTGCGCCATCAGCGAATCGCGCTTGTAAACCTGTGCGGCGATGGCCTGCGTCTTGACGCGCTTCAATTCCTCCTCGGTCACGCCCTCGTCCCCGATGCGCTTGATCTCGGCGCGCAGCGCGGCCTCCAGTTCGGCGACCGTCCTGCCGGCCGCCGGTTGTCCGGCGAGGATGAAGGTCGCCGCGCCGCGCAGCGTGGCGTCGTAGCCCGCGCCGGCCGACTGGGCGATCTTCTCGCCGCGCACCAGGCGCTGCGGGAAGCGCGCCGCTTCGGTGCCGTCGAGCAGTGCGGAAAGCACTTCGAGCGCGAAAGGCTCGCGGTCGGTCTCGATATCCCGGAGCTTCGGCGCCTTCCAGGCCATCAGCAGGTAGGGTAGTTCGGCCGGCGCCTTGACCGTCAGGCGGCGCATGCCGCGTTGCGCCGGCTCGTTCTGCGGCTTCCTGACCGGCAATGCCTTCGCCCTGTGCTTGCCGTAGCTGCGTTCGGCGAGCCGGAAGACTTCCTTGTGGTCGACATCGCCGACCACCACCACATAGGCGTTGTTCGGCGCATACCAGTCGCGATACCAGTCGCGCGCATCCTGCCAGGTCATCTGCTTGAGATCGTCCATCCAGCCGATGATCGGCCGGCGATACGGATGGGCCGTGTAGGCCGCAGCCATCAGCGCTTCGTAGGCGAGCGACTGCGGATCGTCTTCGGTACGCAGGCGACGCTCTTCCTTGACGACCTGGATTTCCGCAGCGAATTCTTTGGGGGCGAGTACGAGATTTGCCATGCGGTCGGCTTCGAGCTTCATCATCTCCGGCAGCGCGGCCTTGGGCACGATCTGGAAGTAGGCGGTGGTATCGCGGCTGGTGAAGGCGTTGTCGCGCCCGCCGGCTTCGGCAACCCGCTTGTTGAATTCGCCGGGCTTGAGCGTCTTCGTGCCCTTGAACATCATGTGTTCGAGCACGTGGGCGACGCCGGAGACGCCGTCCTTTTCGTCCATGCTGCCGGCGCGATACCAGACCATATGCACCGCCACCGGCGCGCGGCGGTCTTCCTTGACGATCACCTTGAGGCCGTTCCTCAGCGTGGTCTCGAAAGGGTTCGCGAAAGTCGGCGCCGGCAGGACGGCAACGAGCCACAGGCACAGGGCGGGGAACAGTCGATTTTTCATGGCGCTCTAAGGCGTTGAATTAAAATGGCTGCCGCGCATCATAGCGCGGCTTCTCTACGACAGCGTTTTCCCATGTTTGGTTTCCTCAAGAAGAGCGACGATATTCCGGACGCGCCGAAGCTGTCCTGGACGGAACGCCTCAAGGCCGGTCTGGCGCGCACGCGCGCCGCGCTCAACACGCCGCTTTCCGAACTCTTCGCGCGCGCGAAGATCGACGACGAGCTGCTCGAAGAGCTGGAATCCACGCTGCTGATGGCCGACTGCGGCGTCGAGGCGACGACCTGGCTGCTGGCCGAACTGAAAGCCCGGGTGAAGAAGGAGAAGATCGAGTCGCCCGCCGCGCTGCGCGCCGCGCTGATCGAGCTGATGACGCAACTGCTCGCCCCGCTCGAACAGCCGTTGGTCATCGACGACCGCAAGCCCTTCATCCTCATGATCGCCGGCGTGAATGGCGCCGGCAAGACCACCACGATCGGCAAGCTCGCCAAGCAGTTCCAGAAGGAGGGCCACGGTGTGCTGCTCGCCGCCGGCGACACCTTCCGCGCGGCGGCGCGCGAGCAGCTCGCCGAGTGGGGCCGCAGGAACGAGGTGACGGTGATCGCCCAGGAATCGGGCGATCCGGGCGCGGTGGTCTTCGATGCGATTTCCGCCGCGAGGGCGCGCGGCATCGACATCGTGATGGCGGATACCGCCGGCCGGCTGCCGACGCAACTGCACCTGATGGAAGAGATCGCCAAGGTGCGCCGCGTCATCCAGAAGGCCGAGCCGAGCGGGCCGCACGAGGTGCTGCTGGTGCTCGACGCCAACATCGGCCAGAACGCGGTTCAACAGGTGAAGGCGTTCGACAGGGCCATCGATGTGACCGGCCTCGTCGTCACCAAGCTCGACGGGACAGCCAAAGGTGGCGTGCTGGCCGCCATCGCGCGGCAGTGCCCGAAGCCCGTGCGCTTCATCGGCGTCGGCGAAGGCATCGACGACCTGCAACCCTTCAAGGCGCGCGAATTCGTCGCGGCGCTGTTCGGGGCCTGACCGGGCCGTCCTGCCGGCGCCGACCCTTCGGTTTCGGGAAGACCTTGTCGAGGCTTCGCCACAACGGGGGGCGGCGCTGGTCGAGTGCCGGAGAAGGATTTGATAATATGCATTTGATACATATAATGGCCCGATGAGGATCACATTCGACCCGGCCAAGAATCGAGTCAATGTCAAGAAACACCGAGTGGACCTGGCCGAAGCCGATGCGGTGTTCTTCGACCCGATGGCGCTGACTTGCGAAGACCGCGACCATGCCGAAGAGCGTTTCGTAACGCTCGGAATGGGTGGTTTGGGGCGCTTGCTGGTCGTGACCTATACCTATCGCGGCGAGGACGAGATTCGGGTGATTTCCGCCCGCGCCGCCGAACCGCACGAACGACGCGCTTACGAAGAGGGCTAGATCATGAAAGGAAACTACGACTTCAAGGCCGCCCGGCGCGGCGCCGTGGTCGACTCCGCCGGCAAGACCCGCATCACCATTTTTCTCGACGACGATGTGCTGGAGGCCTTTCGCCAGCGCGCAGCCAGCGAGGGCAAGGGCTACCAGACGCTGATCAACGATGCGCTGCGTCAAGCCATCGCCCCCGGGGCGGCTCCTGTCACGCTGGACGCCTTGCGCCGCGTGCTGCGCGAGGAACTGCACGTCGCCTGATTCCCGTTCCCGGCAGGAATCTGCCGCCGTCCTGCCGGCGTCGACTTTTTGCATGATTCGTCTCACCGAACTCCGGCTGCCGCTCGAACACGCGCCGGAAGAACTCGCCGCCACCGTTCTGCGGCGACTCGAGCTCGCCCCGGTCGAGCTGCGGGAATTGCGCATCCACAAGCGCAGCCCGGACGTGCGCAAGAAAAACGCGCCGCAGTTCGTCTATAGCCTCGACCTCGACGTGACCGACGAGGCCGCCGTGCTGGCGCGCTTTTCGGGCGACCCGCAGGTCAAGCCGACGCCGGATATGTCCTACCGGTTCGTCGCACGGGCGCCGCAGCGGGATTTCCTGCGTCCCGTCGTCGTCGGCTTCGGCCCGGCCGGCATCTTCGCCGCGCTGATCCTCGCGCAGTCGGGTTTTCGTCCCCTCGTGCTGGAGCGCGGGAAAAAGGTGCGCGAACGCACGAAGGACACCTGGGACCTGTGGCGCCGCCACATCCTGCATCCCGAATCGAACGTGCAGTTCGGCGAGGGCGGCGCCGGCACGTTTTCCGACGGCAAGCTCTACAGCCAGATCCGCGATCCGCGCCACCTGGCGCGCAAGGTGCTCGCCGAGTTCGTCAAGGCCGGCGCACCGGAAGAGATTCTCTACGTCAATCGGCCGCATATCGGCACCTTCCGGCTCGTCAGCATGGTCGAGAAAATGCGCGCCGAGATCGAGGGCCTCGGCGGCGAAATCCGTTTCGAGGCGCGCGTCGACGACTTGCGCATCGAAGATGGCCGCATCCGTGGCGTGGCGCTGGCGAACGGCGAGGAGATTCGCGCCGACCATGTGGTGCTGGCGCTCGGCCACAGCGCGCGCGACAGCTTCGAAATGCTCCACCGGCGCGGCGTCTTTCTGGAGGCCAAGCCCTTCGCCGTGGGTTTGCGCATCGAGCATCCGCAAGCGCTGATCGACCGCGCGCGCTACGGCAGATTCGCCGGTCATCCGCTGCTCGGGGCCGCCGACTACAAGCTCGTGCATCACGCTTCGAACGGGCGCGACGTCTATAGCTTCTGCATGTGCCCCGGCGGGCAGGTGGTCGCCGCGACCTCGGAAGCCGGCTGCGTCGTCACCAACGGCATGAGCCAGTATTCGCGCGCCGAACGGAACGCCAATGCCGGCCTCGTCGTCAATGTGACGCCGGCCGATTTCCGGGGCGAAGGGCCGCTGGCGGGCATCGAATTCCAGCGGCGCTGGGAGCGCCGCGCCTTCGAATTGGGCGGCGGCGACTACGCCGCACCGGGCCAGCGCGTCGCCGATTTCCTCGCCGGCCGGCCTTCGGAAACGCTCGGATCGGTCGCGCCGTCCTATCGGCCGCAGGTGAGGCCGGCCGACCTGTCGACGGCGCTGCCCGACGACGTCATCGCCGCGCTGCGCGAGGCGATCCCCGTCTTCGACCGGCAGATCCGCGGTTTTGCGATGGACGATGCCCTGCTCACCGGCGTCGAGACGCGCACCTCGTCGCCCGTGCGCATCACGCGCGGCAGGGACTATCAGAGCCTCAATGTCCGGGGGCTTTATCCGGCCGGCGAGGGCGCGGGCTACGCCGGCGGCATCCTGTCGGCGGGCGTGGATGGCATCGAGGCGGCCGAAGCCGTGGCATCTGCTATCGTGCGCGCCTCATGATCCAGTTCGACAGAATCTCGAAGCGTTACCCGCCGGACATTACGGCGCTGACGGATGTCAGCGCCGCGGTGGGCGCCGGCGAGCTGGTGGCGATCATCGGCCATTCCGGCGCGGGAAAATCGACGCTGCTCAAGCTGATTCCCGCCATCGAGCGTCCCACGTCCGGCGCGGTGCTCGTCAATGGCCAGAACGTCGGCGCCCTGCCGGCGCGGGCGCTGCCCTTCCTGCGGCGAAACATCGGACTGGTGTTCCAGGACCAGAAGCTGTTGTTCGACCGCAGCGCGCTCGCCAACGTGCTCCTGCCGCTCGAAATCGTTGGTTTCCCGCCCAAGGAGGCGCAGCGCCGCGCCGAGGCCGCCCTCGACAAGGTGGGGCTGCTCAAGCGCGCGAAGGCGCTGCCGATCGCGTTGTCGGGCGGCGAGCAGCAGCGCCTCGCCATCGCGCGCGCCGTGGTGCATCGCCCCGCCCTGCTGCTGGCCGACGAGCCGACGGCCTACCTCGATGCCGACACGGCGCGCGATGTCGCGCACATCTTCATCGAGTTTCATCGCGTCGGCGTCACGGTGCTCGTCGCCGCCTGCGACGCCACGCTGTTTCCCGGCGCGCGCTGCCTGCGCCTCGACCATGGCAGGATAGCCGCATGAACTGGCTGACGGCGCACGGGAAGGCGTTCCTGCTTGCCTTGACGCGGCTGGCGCAAGCTCCCTTCAACACCCTGCTCTCGGTGCTGGGTATCGGCATCGCGCTGGCCTTGCCGGCCGGCGGTCACCTGCTGCTCGATCACGTTGCCCCGCTGGGTCGCGGCGCCGCGGCGACCCCGCAACTGACCGTGTTCATGGCCGTCGAGGCCGACCGTCAGGCGGCGCGCGAAATCGAAAACCGCCTCAAGGCACGGGCGGAGGTGGCGCGCACCGAATTCCTCGAGCGCGAGGCGACGCTCGCGCGCATGCAGGCATCGCCGGGCTTGGGCGAAGCGGTGCGTGCCCTGCCGAAGAACCCGTTTCCGGACGCCATCGTCGTCACGTTCGCCGACGAGACGCCGGCCGCGCTGGAGGCGCTGGCCGCCGAGGCGCGCAAGTGGCCGAAGGTCGAGCACGTGCAGATCGACGCCGACTGGGCCCGACGGCTTGCCGCCTTCGTCCGGCTGGCACGCACCGGCCTGCTGCTTTTGGCGACCCTGCTCGGCCTCGGGCTGGTGACGATCACCTTCAACACCATCCGCCTGCAAGTGCTCACCCGCAAGGATGAAGTCGAAGTCAGTCGGCTCCTGGGCGCCACCGATGCCTTCATTCGCCGCCCTTTCCTCTGGTATGGCACGCTGCTGGGCCTGGCGGGCGGCGCGGCGGCCTGGCTCCTGGTGGCGGCCGCCTGGCTGTGGCTGCGCCTGCCGGTGGCCGAACTGGCCGAACTCTACGGCCTCGATTTGATGCTGGCCCTGCCCTCGCCGCTCAAAAGCGCGGTCCTCTTGGGCGTGGCGGGCCTGCTCGGCTGGCTGGGCGCCGCCCTGTCACTGCGTCAGCAGCTTCGCCTCGATTCCGTGCGCTGAATCGCGGCGCCCGCACCAGGCGGGTGCAGACGGATCAGAAGCCGATGCGACGCTGGCCGCTGCGCCGGGGCAGATCGAAATCCGCCGCACGCAGTTCGGAGCGGCCGTCGAGCTTGGCGGCGCCGAAAGCCGCCATCAGGCGCTTTCTCATGTCGCGCGGCGGCAGGCCGGCAAGAATTTCCATCGCCTCCACCGGCGGCTCCTCGGGAAACCCCCAGTCGTGGGCCTCGACGATCTCACGGTAGAGCCGACAGGCGATGCGGAAGGCCGCTTCCTCGTCGGGACGCGGCACCTCATAGACGTTCATGCGGTTGAGGATCGGCTCTGGCAGGGCCGCTTCATCGTTGGCGGTGGATACCCAGAGAATGTGGCTGGCGTCCATGTCGACGTCGACGAACTCGTCGCGAAACACACGCGCGGTGTCGTGTTCCAGAAGGCCGTAGAGTGCCCCCATCGGATCGTAGCGGGCGTCCCCGCCAGCCTTGTCGACTTCGTCGAGCACGATCAGCGGGTTGGCGTATTCGCCGCCGACCAGGGTGCTGGCCACCTTGCCGGGCTTGGCGTTGTTCCATTGGCTCGACGCGCCGGAAAGAATCCAGCCGGCCGTTAGGGAAACGCTGAAGAAAGCAGCGAGCGGGATGCGGACTTCGGCTGCGGACATGATGTACCTCCTTCGACGGATACGGCCTCCCCGAAAATGATAACGGGCAATCGGGGGGGCGGTTGAGCCTGTGCCAGAAACGAAGCATCAGGCGTGCCAAGCGCGCTGGCAAAGGAGAGAGGGTGGTGGGCCCCCTGGGAGTCGAACCCAGCACCAACGGATTATGAGTCCGCTGCTCTAACCAAGCATGAGCTAGAGGCCCGAAAGACTTACTCCCCGCCGTCGAGGAAGCTCCTCAGCTTCTCGGAGCGCGAGGGATGGCGCAGCTTCCTGAGGGCCTTCGCCTCGATCTGGCGGATGCGTTCGCGCGTGACGTCGAACTGCTTGCCGACTTCCTCCAGCGTGTGGTCGGTGTTCATTTCGATGCCGAAGCGCATTCTGAGCACCTTCGCCTCGCGCGGCGTCAGGCTGTCGAGCACTTCCTTGGTGATCTCGCGCAAGGAGGCGAACAGCGCCGCGTCGGCCGGCGCCAGCGTCGTCGTATCCTCGATGAAGTCGCCCAGATGCGAATCGTCATCGTCGCCGATCGGCGTTTCCATCGAGATCGGCTCCTTGCTGATCTTGAGGATCTTGCGGATCTTGTCCTCGGGCATGTCCATCTTCTCCGCCAGCGTGGCCGGGTCGGGCTCCTGACCGGTTTCCTGCAGGATCTGGCGGCTGATGCGATTCATCTTGTTGATGGTCTCGATCATGTGCACCGGGATGCGGATGGTGCGCGCCTGGTCGGCGATCGAGCGCGTGATCGCCTGGCGGATCCACCAGGTGGCGTAGGTCGAGAACTTGTAGCCGCGGCGGTATTCGAATTTATCCACCGCCTTCATCAGGCCGATGTTGCCCTCCTGGATCAGGTCGAGGAACTGCAGACCACGGTTGGTGTATTTCTTGGCGATGGAGATGACGAGGCGCAGGTTCGCCTCGGTCATCTCGCGCTTGGCGCGGCGCGCCTTGGCCTCGCCGGTGGACATCTGCTTGTTGATGTCCTTGAGTTCCTTGAGCGGAATGCCAATGCGGTTTTGTAGGTCGATGAGCTTCTGCTGCTCTTCGAGCACCGCCGGGGCAGCGCGCATCAGGGCCGCCGCGTAAGGCTTGCCCGACTGCACTTCATGCTTGAGCCACTCCAGGTTGGTCTCGTTGCCGGGAAAGACCTTGATGAAGTGCTGGCGCGGCATGTGCGCCTTGTCCACGCACAGGTGCAGGATCTTGCGCTCATGGTTCCTGACGGCCTCGACCATGCCGCGCACCGAGTCGCACAGGCGCTCGATGGCGCGCGCGGTGAAGCGGATGTTCATCAGCTCGTCGCTGATCTGCCTCTGGATTTTCAGGTAGGTCCGATCCTGCGAACCCCTCTTGGTCAGCGCCGGCATCAGCTTGCCGTAGAGCTGGTGGATCACGGCGAAGCGCTCCAACGCCTCCTGCTTGAGCTGCATCAGCGAAGCGGAGACGCGCGCCTCGGCGGCATCCTCGTCGTCCTCGAGATCCTCGTCGTCGAGGATTTCGTCCTCGTCGCCGGCGGATTCCAGGTCCTCATCGGGGGCGTTCGGGTCGATCAGGCCATCGACGAGCTCGTCGATGCGCATTTCGTCCTGCGCCACCTTGTGCGCCATTTCGAGAATCTCGGCGATGGTCGTCGGACAGGCGGAAATGGCCAGCACCATGTGCTTCAAGCCATCCTCGATGCGCTTGGCGATCTCGATCTCGCCTTCGCGCGTCAACAGTTCGACCGTGCCCATCTCGCGCATATACATGCGTACCGGGTCGGTGGTGCGGCCGAACTCGGAGTCGACCGACGACAGGGCCTGTTCGGCCTCTTCCTCGGCTTCGTCGGCATCGACGGGCGCCGTGCTCTGTTCGGCCAGCAGCATGTCCTCGGGCGCCGGGGCATGGTCGAAGACCTGGATGCCCATGTCGTTGAAGGTGCTGATGATCGCCTCGATCTGTTCGGCGTCGACGAGGTCGTCCGGCAGGTGGTCGTTGATCTCGGCATAGGTCAGGTAGCCGCGCTCCTTGCCGAGCGTGATCAGCGTCTTAAGCCGCGTGCGGCGCGCTTCGAGGTCGATGGCCGCCGGCTGCGCCTGCTCGAGCGCGGCGAGCATCTGCTTGTCCTTGAGCTTTTTCGCCTTGGCGCCGTTCTTGCCGGCGGCTTCCGCCGGCGCCGGGGCGGGAGGGACGGGCGGCGGCGCGGCGGGCGCCGGGGCGGGCTTGGCCGGCGTTGCCTTGACGCCGGCGGCTTTCTTCGCCGGCGGCGCAGCGGCCGGCTTGGCGGCGGACCGCGGCTTGGCGGATGCCGCTTTCGCCGGTGCGGCCTTCTTTGGGGCGGGCGTAGCGGGTTTTGCCTTGCCTGCCGCCGACTTGGCAGCGGCTTTCGGTTTTGCGGGGGATTGGGTCGGCTTTGCGGTTGACTTTGACATGTGCTCGACTCGAAAACGCCGAAAATGCGCTGAAACGCTCAATTATACACGGGCACACTGCTGTCCAAAACAGCCGGAGCCTGGCGGACGGCCCCTTGATTTGATGCGGGTTTCGGACGGGTCATGACGGGATTTCAAGATCGAGCCTCCTTGTGCCGTCCAAGATCAGGCGAAGGCCAGCGCCGCCTGGGGCTGCGCCTGCGGATCGGGCGGCGCGGCGAACGGCTCGTTCGACCAGGCGCGCAGATCGCGATGCGTGAAGAGATTCATGCGCAGCAAGGCCGCCAGATTGGACAGGCTCCAGCCGAAGCGGGAGGTCAGTTGCAGGTAACGCAGCAGGAGCATGGCGATCAGCGCCGTCCAGATCTGGATTTTCACCGCGTTGGCCGACGTGCCGACGAAGGTCTTGAT
>Ga0209207_1000269_pt1 | contig 36328 bp, 27 predicted proteins | sample SaghotsprinmetaG_FD_184140 | JGI IMG/M metagenome (GOLD analysis project Ga0209207, IMG submission 184140) | Hot spring microbial communities from South Africa to study Microbial Dark Matter (Phase II) - Sagole hot spring metaG (SPAdes) (version 3) | ecosystem: Environmental > Aquatic > Thermal...
TGAGATTGGCTGGTTTGAGTACGGTAGGGCATAGCGGAATGAACGCCTCTGGACAGAACGACCTCTATCTAAAGCAAGCGATTGGTTTGGACAAGTCGGCTGGATGAAAGAGGAACCCCGCGCTGTATGCCTAGCATCAGCGTCGGGAGGATGTCAGTTCAAGGTTTTTAAGCACAGTTCATGAATGTTAACGTCTCCTTGTCGATCCAGTCTGCAACGCACTTGGCCCTCCCCGATCTGCGCGATCGCTTGTTGCAGTTCATCTGTACCGTCGCCTATCAGGAAGGCGATTTTCAACTGAGTTCTGGTCAGACCAGCGCCTACTATATCAATGGCAAGCAGGTGACTCTGCACCCGGCGGGGGCGGTGGCGATCGCTCGCCTGATCTTGCCACTTTTACCGGAGCATACGGTCGCCGTCGCGGGCCTCACCTTGGGAGCTGATCCCCTGGTTACCGCCGCCAGTGTTGTCGCGGCCTACCACGATCGTGAACTGACTGCCCTGATTATCCGCAAGGAAGCCAAGGGCCACGGTACCCAAGCGTTTCTGGAAGGTCCCACCCTACCACCCCAAAGTCCGGTGGTTGTCCTGGAGGATGTGGTCACCACTGGGCAGTCGGCCCTGAAAGCCGTCGATCGCCTACGGGCGGCGGGCTACCAGGTCGATCGCATTATTGCGATCGTCGATCGCCAACAGGGGGGGGCGGAACTCTATCAACAGGCCGGAATGGGGTTTGCGGCCCTGTTCACGATTCAGGATATCCAGCGGTGTTGGCGCGAGTTACCCCACCGTCAGCCCTAGGGAAACGCCCTCTGCCGACTCTTTATATCTTTATGGCCAGCTTCATGCGCATCCCTTAGAATCGGGGCGGTTTGCAGCGAGGGAAGCAAGATGCAACGGCACGGGTTGGCGGTAATCGGGTCAACGCTACTCTGGATGCTGGCAGGCGGGACGGGGCTGGCCGCGATCGCCCAGGTTGCTCAGGCACAGGTCATGCCCGCTCCAGGGGACCCCCCCACGGCGCTCCCGGTTGATCCAGCCCTCGGCCCCCATGAGGCGATCCCGGTTCCCACCGTCCCCACCTTTGATAACTGGCAACCCACAACCGTTCCCCCGGCATTAGGGGATGGCATCCCGATCGGGGCACCGCCCGGAACCCCACCAACCGCATCCGACTGGTTAGTGCCCACACCCTTGCCGGTGCCGGGGGCCACCCCCATTGGTATCGCGGTCCCGATGGAAATGGCCCCTCCGACTGACCCCACCCCACCCCTGGATACCCAATGCCAACTGGCTCCCGGCGGTGCGGTCTACGTGTGCCCGCCCGTGGCCACCCCAGCCCCTCCCCCCCCAACGACCACCAGCAGTGCGGATTTTCCCCGTCCCCGCGCCCTGAGTTTTGACTTTGCCCCCGGTTTTCCTCTGCCCACCATCTTGCCCGGTTCCGCACGGGAGTCGATCGTTCAGACCCCAACCAAAAGTACCGGATTGGCGGGGATCGTGCGCCTTGCCCATCCCCTCTCTGACAGCAGCAATGTGGCCCTGGTGGTCGAGGGCGGTGAGCACATTTTTGCCTTGGATGCTGGGTTTACCCAACTGAATGCCAACCACCAAGGGCTAGGGGTGAACTTTGCTGCCCAAACCTCCTGGTCACCCACCTTTCGCGGGGGCGATCGCGAGGTGGATTTGCCGGGGGGGGAGACGGCCTGGGTGCAACGGCTAGGGGGTGGGTTGGAAACCTACTTCCCACTGACGGAGAAAGTCAATGCGGCCTTTGGGGTGAGCTATCAACAAGTTTCGGTGCGACCAGACGCTTTTGGCAGCGGGGCTGTGTCCAGGGATGAGGAAGGGAACCGGGTCACGGTGGACTCGGATGGGATTGACGATATCATGGCCCTGAGTTTTGCCTTTGTGCGGGATGATCTCCAGCAAACCCAGTTTCCCCGCGAGGAAACCCGGCTACGGGTCGGGGCTGAGCAGGGGTTTACGATCGGCCAGAATAGTGTGGCCTTCACCCGTCTGAATGCCCGCTATACCCAGTATGTGCCGGTGGAGTTTTTCGGTTTTCAACCGGGTCCCAAAACCCTGATTTTTGATGTCCAAGGGGGGACGATGTTGGGGGATGTGCCCCCCTATGAGGGGTTTAATTTGGGGGGGATGAGTTCGGTGCGGGGCTGGGATGGGGGCGGGATCGGGACCGGTGCTAGTTTTGTGCAAACAGCGGTGGAATACCGGTTTCCCCTATTCGATCTCTCCCTATTTTCGCGAGATTTCCCGATCCGAGGTGCCCTCTTTACCGAGTTTGCCAGTGATCTGGGGTCAGCCGCTCAGGTGATGGGCAAGCCGGCCCAAGTGCGCGACAAACCAGGGGAGGGCTTCGGCTTTGGCTTCGGGGTGCAAACCGAGACCAGTTGGGGGTTGGGGCGCATCGAGTTTGCCCTGACGAATGAGGGGGATACGTCGGTCATTGTGACGATCGGCGATCGTTTTTAGGGCCAGCCTGAGTCAGTTGGCGCACAAATTGTTGATGTTCAGCCGTGGCTAATCCCCGGTGCAACACGGCAAGAACCTGGGGCATATCCCCGGCCAGCAGAGCCGCCACATCCAGCCAGAGTCTAGGAAAAATACGACTGGCGATCACGCCCTCTGAATTCATGGCGAGACTCACATATTCCTCATCGGTAAGGTGATACCAATCGATTTTTTGCTCAAACACCTGCCAGACCAGGTATTCCTGAACCCAATTGCGCCGATAGACCCGTTGCTTATCCCCTAGATCGATCGCGGCACTACTCGCAGCCATCTCCACCACCAATTCGGGTGCCCCTTCCACATACCCTTCAGGCCCGGTAAACGCTTGCCCCCTACAGGCCGGATCAATCAGCAGGAGGGCATCGGGTTGGGGTTCATTGTCGCGATCGAGTCGAACCGTCGCACCGTCACCAAGTCGCACACCGGGGGTTCAATTTTATAGGTCCATAGCCAACCGATTAAATCGGCGTGGGGTTCGGCGTGGGGGGCAAACCGCAGGGGAGAAGCCATGTAGACGATCCCTTCAATTAATTCGGCTTTTTTCAGATCGGGCATGGCAGCATATCGCCGTTCAAACTCAGGGCGGCTAAGGCGATCGCCATTTTGCAGGGGCGGCAAATCCCGATCCTGGCGGCTTACCCGTGGTGGGTGGGTGTCAACCATAGTGAATGGGGTCGTGCATGGGGTCGTGCATGGGGTCGTGCATGGGGTCGTGCATACTGAACCTAACCCGCTGCCTGGGCCAGTTGGCGGACAAATTGCTGGTGTTCAACAGAGGCTAATCCCTGGTGCAGCACTGCGAGGACTTGGGGCATATCCCCGGCCAACAGCGCCGCCACATCCAGCCAGAGTCCAGGAAAAATGCGACTGGCGATCACCCCTTCTGGATTCATGGCGAGGCTCACGTATTCCTCATCGGCGAGGTGATACCAATCGATTTTTTGCTCAAATACCTGCCACACCCAGTATTCCTGGACCCGATTGCGCCGATAGACCCGTTGCTTATCCCCTAGGTCGATCGCGGTACTACTGGCGGCTATTTCCGCCACAAACTCCGGTGCCCCTTCCACATAGCCCTCGGTCCCAATAAACGCCTGCCCCCCACAGGTTGGATCAATCAGCAGCAGGGCATCGGGTTGGGGTTCATTGTCGCGATCGAGTCGAACCGTAGCATTGTCACCCAACCGCACACCGGGGGTTGCCACTTTGTAAGTACCGAGCCAAATAATCACATCCGCGTGGGGTTCGGCGTGGGGGGCAAACCGCAGGGGAGAAGCCATGTAGACGATCCCTTCAATTAATTCGGCTTTTTTCAGATCGGGCATGGCAGTATATCGCCGCTCAAACTCAGGGCGGCTGAGGCGATCGCCATTTTGCAGGGGCGGCAAATCCCGATCCTGGCGGCTTACCCGTGGTGGGTGGGTGTCAACCATAGTGAATGGGGGAAATGGGGCACTGTCGCAGCGACAGGCAGACTCGCATACGATTAACTTTGCAGTCGCTATTTTTGCAGTCGCTATTATTATATCGATACCGTTCGCGCAGCGTCTCCGCAGGAGAATGGTGCCTCCGGTTTTACCCTGGATGTCACCGCCAATGTCGATGCCAGCCTCATTCGTCGTGAAGCAAGTCGTTAAGCATCCTGTCTGCCCCCTGTCCTACCCAGCCGTGCCAAGATAGAAGGATACCCAACCGTTCGCGCAGCGTCTCCGCAGGAGAATCGCCCATCGCTTCATTCGCCAATCCCGTAACTTCAATCTTCATCCTGAAGCAGGATCGTCAGCGATCGCTGCACCCGTTCGCGGGTGGCCTGCATGTAGGGACCGTGGAGTCGCCGGGAGGCTGCCATCAGGAACAGGTACGCCGTGGCGAGGTTGAGGCCCGCTACCGCACAGATGGCGCTAAACCAGGGCAAACCAGCCAGGTGACCAATCCAGATCAGCACCACCTGCAACAGCACAATCCCCATCATCACCAAGCCAAAGCCGATCGCCAGCAGGGTAAAGCCGCTCGTGATCCGTTTCTGTTCCACACTGGCTTCACGCAGGGCAATTTCCAAGTGCAAATCCACCAGCATCGTCACCAGGCGCAGCATACGTCGCAGGTAGTAATTAAACCCCTCGACAATCTCACGAACGGCCACGACCCCACCCTCCGAACAGCAGCCCCAACAAGAACCCAATCCCCAGGGCCGTCAGCAGACTGGTACCCAGGTTTTGTTTGGCTTTTTCCGTCACTTCTGGCAGCACGTCTTTTTCAAATTGGGCGAATAACTTTTCCGTCCGTTCCTCCAGCTTGTGCAGGAGCGGCTCCAACTGGGCCAAGTCCAACCGGGATTTGGATTCCGACGCGATCCGGCTAGCCTCGGACTTAAACTGGGCCGCTTCCGCCTTGGCCAGGGTATATAACTCCGCCAACTGGCGGCGGATCAGGGTACGGGTGCGATCGGTCTGGGCGGCGATGTGTTCGACCACCTGCTCCAGGTTGCCACTGGTCGCTTCCAGAGACTCCCGCACCACCGCTGGCCACTCTTCAACAATCAGGGGCACCAGACTGGCAAAATTTTCCTGAAATTCCGTTGTGGAAAGGGTGGGTTTACTGTCGTTGTTGTCCACGATCGCGGCCTCCAAAACATAGGACAAAAAGAGCGGTCAGACCCCGATGACACCCCCATCAGAACCAGAGGGCCGTGGGTGCGATCGGGGCAATATCCGGATCAATCCCGCCAACCTGGTTTGAGCGCAATAACCAGAGCGAGGCCCCCTGTTGCAAAAAGGCTTTACCGATCGCCTCAAAGCTTAACCGGGGCAGCAGGGTTCGCCAACTGAGCAGGGTATTGTAGAGGGTATTAAACGGGTCCTCCCACAGATCCGCCCCCAGCAGCGGAGCCTGATCCTCCCAGTCCGATCGCACAATACCGAGGGGCATCAGTTTTTGGCTCAGGGCCTTTTCCAGTTGGATCAATTGCTGCACCTGCTGGGTTTGGGGATGATCGGGGTGGTCGGCCAGCCAGGATTGGATGTGGGGATTGGTTGCCATCAGCGTCCGCAAGCGTCGCAGGGCTAGGTAGAGCGCCTGACTGGCATCCTGAACACAGGAATGGGTGGGGCCAACAAAGGTGCCGCCGGTCCCATCCCCCACCCGATACCGGGCCGCCATTGCTTCCAGGGCATAGCGCAGGGCATTCAGGGGCGATCGCGGATAGCCCTCGCCAAAGTCATAGGTCGTCGTCAAGGCCGGGAACCGGATCAAGACATCAGCAACGGGCCGGACCCCCAACCAACCCCACTGGCGATCGCCCATATAGGCTGACCAGTCCAGGCTCCCGGAAATAATGCCATCACGGTTGTGGGTATAGATCTGCTTATAGGTAATCTCGAAGCGCAGATCATGGCTGATCGGGTCCCGCACCACCGTGGCAATGCCGTAGGCGAAGTGCCCAAAGTAAATGCCAAAGGGCGCAAATTCTTTTTTCTTGCCGCCAATGCCGCCATAGACGTGCATCATGAGGGCACGATCGCCCGCTTGCCACTGCTCAACCGCCTGGTTAATCGAGTCGGCCCCTGGCGCTAAGAGGACGGATTTGATCTGGCCCTTTTGTTTCGCGGTCCCGTGCCAGCAGCGCTTGGTCAGGTAACGAATACTGGCCTGTTTCCCCAGCACCACCTGATCCGGTTGCAACTTAAACAGAGCGCGGGGCGCGATCGCCTGCACCACAAACTCGTGGTCCACCCCCTGAGCACCGTAAATATACCAACCCGTTTCATTCAGGACCGACTGATCCAGCCCCCGGTTACTACTCGAACAAACCCCCTCATAGCTTGGCAACACCTGGGGAATCCGCACCGTTGCCTCTGGACCATCAAACTGGCGGGTTTTCCGGTTGAAGTGGCGCACCGTAAAGCTATCGGTTCGACCAGAGGTGGCCCGATTTTCCGAGGGAGAGCCGTTGGCTACCGGTACCCCGATTTGCACCAGCCCATAAAAGCGGCCCGTGATTTGGACCGGCTCCTGGGTAATGAACAGGGTGGGATAGGTTGCTCCCGATGACGTTGCTCCCGATGACGTTGCTCCCGCCGCTACCCGCACTGGCCCCACCAGTTTCACGATCACATCATCATGGGGATGGCTGGCTGCCAGGGATTCTAAGGGATCAACCCCGCGCCACCCGTCCAGGCGATCGGGATGAATCCGCCCCTGTTGCATATTCAGTTGGGTCTGTTCACTCAGGTTGACATCCCGCCACACCGCCTGCCGCCACTGCTGAAGCGCGGGCACTTCCTCCCAAGCCAGCCGTACTCGTTGCCCTTGCCAGTGGGCATGATCCGCATCGGTGTGATAGACCTCAAACCAGATCCCCTGTACCTGTTGCCGTTCAGCCTTACTAGGCAAAATCAATCGCCCCACCCAGGTGCCAACGGATTGATAGCAATCGGGGGGGAGGGATTGGGCGATCGGGTAATAGTCGTAGCGGTTGTAGACCAGTTGTTGATAGATCCCGTAATTACTGGGTTGGGCAAGACTCAGATCCACCGTGGCCTTCGCCGTATGGGGCAGTTCCAAACGGCCCGCCAGGATCGCCAGGATATAGTCGATCGTCTGTTGGAGGGCGGTACGACCATCGGCCAGGACTAAATTGGGATCGAGCAAGCCCCCCGGAACATTGTGGCCCACAGGACCCAGGGGCACGATCGTAATTTTGCCTGCTCGCCGCGCCCGGTTCCAGTAGGAGAGAAACCAGAGGGGACGTCGCCCTGGAAACATTCGGGGTCCCAGACGTTGCACATCGTCCTTTTCACCAACAAAGTGATAAAGATGTTCTAACTGCAAATAGCGGTTATTGCCGCTCATCACTCCGCCCAGGGAAATCAGTTCGATCGGGGCCTGGATCGCCTGCTTGAGAAACGCCGCCGCACCCGATGCCACTTGACCGCCGCCACTGTAGCCAATCATTGTCACGGGAATCCCACTCCCCGGTACATAGCCCTGGCGGAGCAGACTATCGTAGAGGCGTTGGGCAATCCCCAGGTTGTAGATCGGGCCATAGCGTTGGTCCGCCGACACACTCACCTGCAAGACATTACGGATATTGATCACATACCCCAGCCAACTTTGGGGATTCTTCAGCCGTAACCGCTCGGCCAACTGCCAGAAAAAGGCCAGGGGACGCTGGGCCGAGGTCAACGGTTGGTTCGTGACCGAATAGGACATGACATCCCGCACCAGACAAACATCCGGGGGTAGGGCTGCGGCCAGTGCCCGCAGGAAATCCTCGACATCGGGCAGGTATTGCTGGGCCGAGCCTTGGCCAATGCCGTCAAGGTAGATGATGTAGCGCCGATAGGTTGTTGCCCCGGCGTTGGGGGTAACCGCTGCCCCAGGTTCCTGATCTGGGGCCTGATCTGGGGCCTGATCTGGGGACGGCTCCAAGGTGGGCGGCGCGATCGTTGCCACCGGTTCCCCATACCAACCGGCCCACCAGCCCAAGGCTTCCAAGGGAGCCAACAGCGCCGCAAACAGAAAGGCAATGATCCCCATCCGCACCAGATCGATTACCAGCCGCACCTGGCTGCTGAGGACCGCATAGCCCAGCGCCAACAAGCGCTTAATCGGTGGCAGGAGTACAATCGCCACGCCCACCGCGATCGCAATCAGCAACCCCTTATAGAAGCGCCTTACCCCTCGATCCACAGCCATCCCCCTTGTTGCTTAGTTTTGAGGTTTGAATCCAGATAGTTGAGATGCCCGCGCTGGGCCATTGCGTCCTTGAGCAAGTTTGATCGTGCCCTATAGTTTACAGGGGCGACTTAAATCCGCACCTTCCTTCGCGCCTTCCTTCGCGCCTTGCTCCCCTGCTCCCTGCCCCCGATCTCCCCCAAAAACAAAAGGGATGACCCGACGCCATCCCCCTTCGTGTTCCTTCGTGCCTCTCGTGCCTGAGTGGTTACATCTCCCTATAACCCCCTCGCCAATGCCTACTCGATCGCGATCGACTGTGGCCCCCGCCCAGTATCTGCCTTACCATTTTCCTCGGATTTTCCCGTCACCTCACCCGCCTGCTGATCTAGCCAGCTTTTAATCGGGTCATCTTCCAGATTCAAACGCAACAGCCCCGCACATAGCCCCCCCAGGAAGGCCACCGGATGCTGGGTCAACTCTTTTACCACGGGCGAAAGTTCATCCAAAAACATAGAATCCAAACTCACAAGACAACGCGCCATTCACCTTGGAATTGTAACGCTTGATAAAGGTTTGTGAACCTACAGACAGTCCTCACCGCTAATCTGTCCCCGATAGCTTCGCGACGCCGCAGGCGTATCGCAAGTCATCCAACTTCGCCCGCACTGTTTGGATATCCTGCCACATCAGCCATTTGGGACTGCCCTTTTCCCGCGAGGGATTGCGCAACAGGTAGGCCGGGTGAAAGATCGGCATACACAGGCGACCCTCCCACTGCAACCACTGGCCCCGAATCTTGGTAATTCCTTCTTTATTGCCCGTCACCCCTCGCACCGCCGTGGCCCCGGTCAGCAAAATAATTTTCGGGTCAACTAACCGGATTTGCTCCAATAAATAAGGCCGACAGGCCGCCACCTCCTCCGGGGTGGGAACGCGGTTGCCGGGGGGACGGCATTTGACCATGTTGCAGATATAGACATCCTGCTCACTGCTCAACTGCACTGACTCCAGAATTTTCTCCAGCAGTTGGCCCGCCTTGCCGACAAAGGGTCGCCCGGTTTCGTCCTCATTCTGCCCCGGCCCTTCACCAATGATCATAATGTCCGCCTGGGGATGGCCGCGATCGACGACAACATGGGTGCGCGTTGCCGCCAAATCGCAGCGTTGGCACTGGTGACAGTGGGCCGTGAGGGCAGGGATATTGGCATAGGTGCCGGGGGGAATCGCGATCGCCGCCGAGGTGGGGATCAGGTCTGGGTTGAAGTCCGGGGGAACGGGAGCCACTTCGACCGGTGGGGAGGCTGGCACAGGCGGGTCTGGCACGGGGGGATCAGGTGCCAGATCAAACAGGCTCATTTGCTCTGGATGCGTCATGGGTAAAAGACGACGGTAATGCCGCAGCGATCGGGGGACCACTTGCCCCCCAATCAGTGTTCACTTTATCGTATCCCTACCAATAGGTTGGAGCTAGGGGCACTGACCAGTCGACAAGGCATCTCCTCATCCCACAGCGATCATTTCGGAGAATCTAGAGAGATTCGTGAATTCTGAGTAAAGGCCCCCAACAATGCGGTAGGCTTGCTAAGCTGGAGGAGGTGTCCTTAAACAAGACAGAAGTGAACCGTCAAGAACCGTCAAATGTTGCTCCGTCAAATATCGCCCATTAAGGACAGATTAACAGCTAGTGAGCGTTGAATAGTGAGCGTTGAATGAATAGTGAGCGTTGAAGACATATTCCCTTCAGCGATCGCTGGCAAGCGAAGCCTGTCTCAGGCGGTCAGGTGCATATCAACCAAGGGCAATCTTGCAGAGTCATCGTAGGAGAAGCAACCACTTTCTGTATTAATGCTGAGTTGATACGATGGTAGAAATGGCAGGATTGAAGTAATAGGACTGTCGGCTGCCAGTGCTAAGCCTTACGCTTGACGGAAGCATTTCGTAACCGGAGATGGCCCTACGTTCTCCCTAAAGGAATTGCTTAAGGAATTGCTTAAGTGAATCATGCCGTTAGTGTGCCCGGAGATATCCCATGTTCCGTCGTTACCTCTCCTTTACAACCCTGCTCCTTTACAGTAGCCTTCTCTTCGCGGGCAAAGCGACGGCAGAAACGCCCCTGACCCAGGCAGTCATGGAAACGGTGCGCAACCGGGTGCAACTCCTACGGCAAAATGCCCCGGCCCGCGACGCTCGGGTGAGCGATCGGGTGGTCCCAGGGGAAGGGGTGGCAACGGCACGGCAATCGCTGGCAGAGTTACGGTTTAATGATGGTTCCCTAGGGCGATTGGGCGAGCGGGCTGTTTTTTGGTTTACGCCGCGTACCCGTAGCTTTTCCCTTTCCAATGGCACTGTGCTGTTGCTGATTCCCCCCGGCCAAGGTCGGACACGCCTCTATACCCCCAATGCGGCGGCTGGGATTCAGGGGTCGGCCCTGTTTGCCCGCTACATTGAGGATTCTGACACGACTGTGATTGGCGCGTTGACCGATAGCCGAATTCAGGTTTTTAACAAGGATGTCAACCAATCCCAAACCCTGAAGGCAGGGCAAATGGCGGTGGCGGTGGGCGGCGACATTGTGGGGATTTATGACTTTGACCTAGAGACGTTCTACCGGACTAGTCCCCTCCTGCGGGGCCTCACACCGAATTCCCTAGCGACAAACTCTCCCGTCGATGCGGCGATCGCCGCCGTCCATGCGGAAATGCTAGAGGGGTTAGCGGCCCAGACCCCCATCCCCGACGATGTAGCAGTTGTCAACCCTGATTTCTTGCGCCTATCGACGATCGCGGCCAAGGACGTTACGGATACCCTACCGCCGACGGAAGGGACCCAACCGGATCTCACCAATCGCGACCTCGATACTCCCCCTAAGCCATTGCGAGACTTAGCGACGATCGAGCGGGACTTTGAGGTGCGCTCTTTGCTAGAGGTGGGCGAGTTGCAACGGGAGTCAATCCTGGATGCGATCGGAGCCGGACGGGGGCCAATCGATTCCCTGCCACCGGATAACCTACCCGATTTGGGAAGTCGTCCAGAGCTACCCGAACTGCCGAGCACCCCCGATCTTCCCGATCGGCCCGAACTGCCCAGCACCCCTGACCTTCCTGATCAACCGGAACTGCCCAGCACCCCTGATCTCCCAAATCTGGGTGATACCGGTGGGCAGCCCGATCGACCCACCATTCCCGATCGGCCCGAAATTCCCGATCGGCCTGATCTTCCTGAAACCCCCGATCTCCCTGATCTGGAATTTCCCGGTCAAGGGGGCGGCGTATCGGATGGCTTTCCCGGTCAAGGGGGCGGCGTGTCGGATGGCTTCCCCGGTCAAGGGGGTGGCGTATCCGGCGGCTTCCCCGGTCAAGGGCAGGGGGTTCAGGATGGCTTCCCCGGTCAAGGCGGCGGTGTATCAGGCGGCTTCCCCGGTCAAGGCGGCGGTGGCAATCGCCCCAATTAGCGCCATGATGCCCACGGCTTAAAACGCACAGATTACAATTGCGTTATAGACTTGCCGATTTGGCGAGGGTAGGCTAGGGTGTCTCTGCCAAAACCTCAGCCTGTTTTAGGGAGCTTTTGTCAAGCGTGAGTGTTCAAGCGCCGCGATGCTTCCCACTATCGTGTTTACTGTTTAGCCTCGCCTTAGGGGCGGGTAGTCGTGTTGATGCGTTTGTCTCGATCGCGGCACCCAGACACCCCGAAGCACTCATCGTCAATCCAGATAGTCCCATTGGCGTTGCGATCACGCCCTTATCGCCTCGCGTCAACCGGATATCGCTCAACCGGATACCAACGACGATCGCCCCTGAGTTTACCTCGTTAGTCATTGCCCTTTCACCTGATCTGCTTGAGTTGAAGGAGAACGAACTTACCCAGAAACCCGCAGCGATCGTTAATAATGCCACTAATAATGCCACCGGTACGGATACCAATGCCACGAATTCTGATATCACCGACCTCAATACGACCGATACCAATACAACTGATATCAATGCAACTGATATCAATGCAACTGATACCAACGCCACGGATATCAACGCTACCGATACCAAAGCTACCAATACCAATATAACTGATATCAATACAACCGATACCAATACAACCGATACCAATACAACCGATACCAATACAACTAATACCAATACTACCGATATCAACGCTACGGATACGGATACCAATGTCACGGATACTGATACCACGGATCGTCCTATTCCCAATCCTGAGGCGATCGCAACGCCAGTCCCCGCCATACCAGCAGCGGAGCTTGCTGAGCCAGAGCTTAAGGTTACTGATACCGAAACCCTTGATCTCACTGAGCCGGTAACTCCAGCGGCGGAAATGGAAGCCAATGATTTGATTGATCCAGACCTACAGCAGGAAGGCGATCCTGAACTTGGCATTTTACGGTTACGGGAACGCCCCCTTCAGAGACCCAGCAAACCTAAATTTGTGTTTCTCACAGGCAGTTTTAGCTACTTCCGCAGCGATAATATCCTGTCGTCAGAAATTGACACGATCGGTGATCAACTGTTTGGGGGACGGTTAATTCTGTCAGCACGACCCATTATTGGACCACAAACCCTGCTAGTCGGTGCGATCGAAGGGAATATCATTCGTTATGGCGATCTTTCTGATTTAGACTACAACGGATTTGGTCTAAAAGTCGGTGTTCGTCATTTTTGGTCGCGGCAAGCCTATAGCGAACTGAGTTGGGACAATCGCCAACTGTTTCTCGATGACGACGGCGATCGCTTTCTGAATGATCATTCCTTTCGCCTGTCCATGTTTTACCGAGTTCCCCTTGCCCCCCGGCTCAAGCTCGATAACTACTACCAATTTCGTTGGAGTGTGACGGACCCGACAGACCGCAGTCGGCTCGTGAATCGCCTGGGAACCGTGCTCGATTATGACCTAACCTCTACCGTGCAGGTGAGCCTCAATTATCAATATGATCTAACGAATTTTACCCAGCGCGATCGCGAAGATTCCTACCATCAAGTGATTGCCCAATTGGGTTGGGATATCTCCCGAAGTATTCGCCTCAATATCTACGGGGGCTATAGTTTTGGTGCCTCAACGGCTTCGGATGTCAATTTCAATGGCAGTATCCTGGGCGCAGGCATGAGCTTCAACCTCCCCCTCTTTTGAATTCAGCCATTACCCGATATAATCCGAGTAGACGGCGCTGTGGCGGAATGGTAGACGCTACGCACTTAAAATGCGTTGGGGGTAACCCCGTGTGGGTTCAAGTCCCACCAGCGCCATGTTGCCAGCAAGGGCTATAAGGACAGCTAAATCTGGAGTATCCCCTCCGGTTGCACGGTTAAGAGGGTACGGCGTTGCAAGCCTTCCCGATGGGCGATGGCATTGGCGGCAAGGAGACCGCTACTAATGGCTCGCTCCATCAAGCCACAGGGGAAGGGCATCTTCACCCAGTCCCCAGCAAAGACCAGGTTGGGTACGGGGGTTTCCGTAGCGGGACGATCGGCGTAGCTATTGGGGGGAAAACCCGCAAAGTTCTTTTGGTTCACCAGTTCCCGGTGGAGCATCGTTGCTGCTTGGAGGCTGGGCACAATTTCGTATAACTCCTGCTCAAACGTAGCCAGTAAACTTTCCTGGGTCGGAAACTCCTTCTCCTTGTAGCAGTAGGCATGGAGTTCAACGACACTGCCCCCTGTCCGTTCTGCCCAAGCGATATATTGCTGCTGGATGCGGTGGTAGAGAGTAATGCTATCGGTGAGGCGGTAGCCCGACAGGGAGGCAAAGTTGCTATGGGTCCAGGGGAAGTCGCGATCGAACCAGAAACGGGCCACAGCAAAGGGGTCAGCGATCGCCAACTGCGTCACCTGGTGGGCCACCGTCGGCTCCACATCCCCCACCGACAGATCGAACAGGTGTTGCACCCCTGGCACATCGGCGGTGATCACGTAGTAATCCGCCTGGAGGACGGTATCGGTTTGGGGCGCTGGCGTTGCTGGATGGCTGAGGCTCACCAGTTCCACCTGATCGGCGGGCTGATCGCCGACGGCACCGCTCCGGGAATTGCGCACCCGAAAGCGCGCTAAATCCCGTTGGGCGGGGCCGCTGATCACCTTACCCGTGCGATCGTACACAGCCCCATGACAAGGACAGTGGAAACTCCCATCGGCTTGGGGTTGCACCGTACACCCCTGGTGGGTACAGGTGAGGGAGAGGGCCTCCTGCCGTTTAGCATCCAAGGCGAAGACGCGATCGCCCGCCCCCACATATTCGCGATCGGGGGTAATGGCTTGCAAGTCTTGATTTAGAATCGGATTGCGCTGGACCCAGAATGGGACACGGCTGCTACCATCCCCCTGGGTATAGGTGAGCGACGCAATTTGCCCCGCTTGCCAGTTCAGTTCCCTGACAGTGACATCCGTCAGGATCGTGCCACCATTGCCGCGAATAGCCGCCGCGATCGGCTCCACCAAAGACGTACCCATATCATCGCGAGTGCCATTGAAAGCTAATCCTTCCGGATTCCCAAAGAAATAGAAATGGAAAAATTGCAATAACTCCGCAACGCTCAGGACATCGGGAGCATTGAGGCTAGACTTAGCAAAAGGGAGAAAGTACAGGTCGTACAGGCCCCTGGGGAATTCCGCCGCCGCCCACTCGGCTACGGAGAGATGATCCAGTTGTTCGTAACTACGCTTAGGGTTAAACCCCGTGATTGCCCGGAAAACTTGCCAGTGGGCGGGTTTAGTCAGGTCAATGCCCCACCGCCAACGATTCGCAGACGCGATCGCCAGGTCCACAATATTCCACGGGAAGGTCGAATGGCTGGGCCGAAACACCTCTGGCGCATAGCGATCGGCATCCCGGAAGACCACTGAGTAAAATTCGAGGGATTGGAAATTCTCAGTGATAGCCAGCTCCGCGACCAGGCTCTTCAGGTTGTAGTACTGGGGAAAAAAGCCGTGGAAGCCGTGTTCCATCTTGAAAGTATCGTCCCCGACCTGGATATCCCAACTGGCAACCTTGCCGCCCAATTGCGGCGATCGCTCCAGTAAGGTGACGGCAAACCCCCGCTGGCTCAGTTCATAGGCCGCCGCTAGACCCGCCAGTCCACCCCCAATGACGACAACCCGCTTAGGTTGGCTGAGACGATAGGGCAATTGCAGGGTATCGGGCTGAAAGTGATGGGGCTGGGGCTTGGTAAACCGGGTATAGCCAACGGCTCCCGCGATCGTACCGATGCCAAGTAATTTAAGGACACTGCGCCGTGAGAGGGTTAAAGACGGCGGCAGATCGGGGAATGGGTGCATGGGCAATAGTAAACTCGATCCTCACACAATAGGTTTGCCTCTGGGCGGGTGCGACGGGCCGTAACACCCAACACCCATCGACGCTGGACTGGACGTGATCAGAGGTAAACGTTGATAGTTTATAACGATCGCTGGTGGCTTGGAGATTCACGCAAAGCACGTCCATATTCTAAAGCTTCGCGAAAAGCTGCATCATCGGAGATTAAGCCGATCAACTTTTGCAACCAGTTTTCAGAAGTAGAACTGTCTTTAATCTTGTTTTGCAAGTCAGAGACAGCCTGTTCGAGTGCAATTAAGCGTTATTCTAAGGTGACTTCATCTAACATGAATTTTCCTCTATTCCCTCTAATTGATATAACCTGAAGCCAGCAAATGTAACTCTGACTGATCAAGATTGTTGAGGGATGACGCTGTTCTACCTACTGAGGCGATCGCCGCCAATTCAACGGCTTCGCGATCGCCTCAGTACAGTATAGTGATATGGCCGCAACCCTAACAACTCTTGGACCAAGCTAATGGGTTTGACTAGGAAAACTACGACTCAGTTTGATGCAGTTTAATATAAGTTCGTAACAGCAGACAGGATATCTACCCCACGGATTCATCCAGGAGGTAAATGCGATCGGCCTGCACCGTGGCGATGAGGCCACCCGGGAAGGGGTCAGTGCAGGCCTTGTTGGGAGCATGGAACAGAAAGAGAAGTTTCTCCACATGCTGATAGCTGGGGGCACAGGGCAACACCTGCTGGAGGATCTGGCGCACCACGCGGCGCTGGAGGGTGAGGGGGGCCGTGCGGAGTAACAGCCGATCGAGCACGGCCCGCTGCTGGGGGGACTCGGTGGGTAATTCGGCCCGTTTGCGCAGCACCTCGGTGACAGCCTCCAGGTACTCAACATCCGCCCGTAGCAACTCCGCCGTCTGGGCGAGGGCTTGTTCCACCTGGGGATTGAAGTGGGTTTGCAGATAGGGGATCAGATCCAGGCGAATGCGGTTGCGAGCATGGCCCAGCGATCGATTGGTCTCATCCTCCCATACCGTTAACTGTTGCTGTTGGCAGAACTGTCCCGTTTCCTGACGGCTGAACTCCAGTAACGGACGCACCAACTGGACTTGCGCGGATAGGGGCCGTAGCCACGTCAGCGCTTGCAGGCCATCGGTGCCACTGCCCCGCACCAAGTTATAGAGCAAAGTTTCCGCCCGATCGCTTTGGGTATGGGCGGTCAGCACATAGGCATAGTAGTGGGTTTCCGCCAAGGTCGTGAAGCATTGGTACCGCCAGTCACGGGCTGCCGCTTCACTGGGAGGGGGATCAGTGGCTGTCTCTAGGAAAAAAGGCAGTTGCCAGTCCTGGGCCAGCTTGCCCACCCACTCGGCATTCGCCGTCGCATCCTCGCGCCAGCCGTGGTTACAGTGAACGATCGCCAACTCCCATTGCCAGAGTAATTGCAGATCCAGCAGGAGTTTAATCAAACACAGGGAATCTTGTCCCCCGGAAACAGCCACCAGCAACCGGGCCATCGGCTCGACAAGCTTGCGTTGGCGGAGGGTTCGGTGCAGTCGGGCATGGAGATCGGTCCAGGCATTGCCGGGGACGGGGCGTTCCGGTAGCGACTCCGGTAGCAACTCACGCGACATCAGACTCAGAGCCAGCGATGGGCAACGGCCACGATCAAGTTCAGGCTCAGCGCCACAACCCCCAAGCTCAGCACGATAAACAAGGTGATGCTAACAATCGACCGCAAGGGTGGGAAGCGTCGGGGACTCATGGGCTAGGCGGGGACAAACAGTAGATGGCAATAGATGGTAATAGATGGCAATCAACAATAGATGGCAAGAATAGATGGCAAGAATAGATGGCAAGAATAGATGGCAAGCGGGGCGGGCAATTAGGGACGGAATCGCAAGCGGGAAGGACAATTAGGCACCAATGACTAGGTGCCAACGATTAGGTAGGAATGATTCAGGTACCCACGATTAGGTGTCGGCACCCGTCCATTCCCGATCATACACCGCGATCTGGGGCCAATCGGTGCCAGAAGATTTTACGATGAGGACAGATTACCTACGCCCCTTTGGAGAGAGACGCGCTCATGGTCCAAGCTCCCGTTGCCCTGCCAACTGCTGTCCCTGCGATCGATCTCGTTGCCCAGGCGATCGCCCAAATCCGACGAGCGGGGTGTGAGTATGGGGATATTCGGGTGGGGCACTATCGCCACCAGTCCCTCGCGGCCCACGATCGCTCCCTGGGGCACTTGGCCGATTACGAAAGTTGTGGGTTTGGGGTGCGGGTATTGTGGGAGGGGGCCTGGGGGTTTGCGGCCAGTCCTCGGCGGACGCTGGCGGAGGTGGATCGGGTGGTGGCGCTGGCGATCGCGATCGCCCAGGGTAGTCGGCTATCGCAACAGAAGCGGGTGCAACTGGCTCCGGTGGCAGCGTACCAGGATGACTACACCACCCCCATCGTGCAAGATCCCTTCCAGGTGCCAGTGGCAGCCAAAGCCGACCTGCTGCTGACCCTAACCGATCGCTTGCTGCGTCACGGCGATCGGGGTCTGAAAAAAGCCGATGCCGCTCTGCGGTTTACCCGTGCCGAACAGTGGTTTGCCTCCACGGAAGGGTCCCAGATTCACCAGGTGCTCTACCGCAGCCATGCTGAGTTCCGGGCAACGGCGATCGCTAATGGAGATGCCCAGAGCCGCAGCTATGAGCGGCCTCCCCTGAATCGGGGCTATGAGCACATCGATGCCGCTGACCTGTTGGCCCAAGTGGATCGGGTGGCCGAAGAGGCGATCGCCAAGGTTCATGCCTCCACGGGTCCCCAGGGGGAACGGCTGACGTTAATCCTGAAACCCTCCCATCTGTATCTGACGATTCACGAATCCGTGGGTCATCCCACCGAACTCGACCGGGTCTACGGCTACGAAGCCAACTTTGCCGGTACCAGCTTCGCCACACCAGACTTACTCGGTCGCTTGCAGTATGCGGCCCCGTGGGTGAATTTCCGCGCCGATCGCACCCAACCGGGCGGGCGAAGCACAATGGCCTATGACGATGAGGGGGTCCCCGCCCAGGACTGGTATGTGGTCAAGGATGGGGTCTTGGTGGACTACCTGAGCGATCGGGAAACCGCCCATCGGCTGGGACGAGGGGGCAGTCGGGGCTGTGCCTATGCCGATAGCTGGGCCAGTGTGCCAATGGTGCGCATTCCCAATTTGGGGCTGGAACCGGGACCCGTCGGCGGACCCCGCACCGCGACGCTGGCCGAGATGATCGCGGATACGGAGAACGGGATTTTGATTGACGGGATTGGCAGCTTTTCGATCGACCAGCAGCGGCGTAATTTTCAGTTTGGGGGCGATGCCTTCTGGAAAATCGAGCAGGGTCGCTGTGTGGGAATGCTCAAGGATGTGACCTACCATGCCGCCACAACCGACTTCTGGAATGCGGTCGATGCGATCGGCCCTGCGTCGGAATGGGAGCAGCAGGGGACCAGTTTTTGCGGGAAGGGGGAACCGCTCCAGATGGCCCAGATGACCCATGCCTGTGTGCCCGTGCGGGTGCGGGAGATTCAGGTGGGACGGATGTAGGTCAACAGGGGGCTGAGTGGGGTTAGCGGTCTGTCAGCCGTCAACGGTAGGGTTGTAGATAGGCACCCCTTCGACCAGCTCAGGGTGCGCGGGACGAATCCGTTTCTCCTAGGGAGACGCTGCGCGAACGGGCTGAGCTAGGCGAAGCCCTCATTTGATAACACTGCCCTAGCGGGGTTGTTTCAAAAAGGTCAGCCACTCCCGAATTTGCTCAGCCGCAATATCCCGACCCCCCAGCCCAAAGGCCAGCGCGATCGCCACAGCTACGGCCCCTAGCAATAAGCCAAAGGCTAGGTTCACAATGTCCGGGGCAACCCCCATCTGTTGCAGGGCCATTGCCCCCGCAAAGATCAGGATCGAAATGCGGGCCGCCTGTCCCAAAATATTGGCTTGCCGATTCCCGGCTCCGGCAATCAGGGTATAGGCCAGATTTGCCAAATAGAGGCCAATCCCAAACACCACTACCCCCGCCAAAATTCGCCCTGCAATCACAATAATGCCGCTTACCAACGTGGTTAGGGCGGTAATGTTCAAAATATCGACTGCTGCCACCGTCGCAAACAGAAGAATTGCCACGAGGACGATCGCTCCCACAACTTCCGAAGGGGTTTGCTTGGAGGTCGAGAGTGGGCTAGGGCCGGTTGGACTGGCTGAAGTCTCCGAGCTTGCCGAGGGCGTATCCGTGGGCTGCGATCGGGGAATTTGCAACCCTAACCAGGCGAACAAGTTATTAAAGCCCATGCCCGTGAGGACGTGGGTCACCAATTCACCCACAAACCGACCAATCACATAGGCAATAATTAGGATTAAGGTCGCGGTGAAAATCCGGGGGAGGGCACTTAAGGCCGTATCCAGCATGGCGATCGCAGGCTGGGAAATGGCACTAATTCCTAAGGCTTCCAGCGCCGAAATGGCCGTCGGGATCAGGATCAACACATAGACAATTGATCCCATAATCCAGGACAAGGACTGACTGGTGGCCGCTTGATTCAGGCCAAATTTAGTCCCCAGTTGATCAGCCCCCGCCGCCGCCAGGAAATTGGTGACAATCCGCCGCACGATCTGGGCCAGTAACCAACCGACAAAACTAATCAGGACCGCTGCAAAAATATTCGGTAAAATCAGCAGAATATCGTTGAGTAACTGCTGCACCGGTTGCAGAGTACCTTGGAGTTGCAGGGTATTGAGAACCGCCGGTAAAAACAGCAGAAAGATAAACCAATACACCACATTGCTAATGGTCTGGGTCAGGGAATAGGGTGCAGGCGTCTCGGCTTCCCCCACCTGTTGGCCCAAACGTTCATCAAGTCGGGCAGCTCCGAGACTACGGGTCAGAATCAACTTCGCGATCGTGGCTAAAATCCAAGCTGCGGCCAGCAATAACGCCGCACCCGCCAGTTTCGGGATAAAGCCAATAATCTGATCCAGGAGCGATTGGAGTGGTTGGGATACCCCTGAAAGTTGCAAGGTTTGGAGGACCGCAATCAGGGTGAAAATAATCACAATCCAGAAAACCAGACTCGCCACCCATTTTTCGACGGCAGGGGGCCGTACCCCATCCCGCTGTTCACCGGCAATCCAGGTAGCAATTTTATTATCGATCGCGGTTTGCTTCAGCAGCCCCCGCGTGAAGGTCGCCGCGATCGCGGCAATAATCCAACCGGCCACTAGGAGCAGAATTGCCCCGGCCACACTCAAGAGGAAGGGTCCTAGATCCCGCTGCACTTGACTTGCGATCGCATTGGGATCACTGAAGTCCAACTGGGCTAAAGACAGGGGCACACGGCCAAAGACTGGATAGTGATCAGTCATAGGGAAAGGGTCTCCAAAAAACAAGTTTTGCGGTTGTCTACAAAACATTGCCAAAACATTGCCAAAACATTGCCAAAACATTGCCAAAAATTCGACGATCGCGAATAATTTTGCACTGGTTAGCTGTAATGAATGTTGTCATTTTATTGACAAGTTTTGCTGGCAACAAGTTTTGCTGGCAATTTTTGCGGATAAGAATACCTTCAACCTATGGATAGGCTATCGGTTTTGAGAAGTTGAGTCAATGCCGGTGTCAACATTCTCCCAAAAGCCAGCGACTTAATGGTGATTTAATTTTGATTTAATGATCCCTGTCCCAGGGTGCTAGGGAGAACATCCAAACTTATCCCGCCAGGCTTTGAGCCATCGTCCGTCGCTGAGTCCCGTCCCACCCGCCCGTCCAGCCCAGAACCGTGACAGGAGAGATCCTCATTCCACTCCAACATAAAACTTTATAAATCGCGATGCTTGCCTTGCTGAGTTTGCTAAAGCTGCTTGATATAATAAGCCTGTTTCGGCATCCTCATACTTATATAGGCTAGCGCCCGTAGGCCAAGAGAACCCTGATCAAGCCTGCGGTGAGTCAGTCTGGCTACCGATTTGCTTAAGCTAAGGATAAGAAATAATGACACTAACTAAGCGCTGTTTAGCTGAATTTATCGGCACATTTTGGCTCGTTTTTGGGGGGTGTGGCAGTGCGGTTTTAGCGGCAAATTTCCCGCCGGATGATAGTGGTAATGCCCTAGGGATTGGACTCGTGGGCGTATCGTTGGCCTTTGGGTTAACGGTCTTAACAATGGCCTTTGCGATCGGGCATATTTCTGGTTGCCATCTCAACCCAGCGGTTTCGATTGGTCTATGGGCAGGCAAACGGTTTCCCCAGTTTGAGTTATTGCCCTACATCGGCGCCCAAGTCTTTGGGGCCGTCTTGGCAGGGGCGATCATTTTCCTGATTGCGTCCGGACGGCCAGGATTTGAGCTAGCGGGAACCAACCCCTTGGCCACTAATGGCTATGGAGAACACTCTCCCGGTGGCTATTCCTTACTGGCTGGGTTTGTGGCAGAAGTCGTCCTCACGTTCATGTTCTTGATGGTCATTATGGGGGCGACCGATCGCCGTGCCCCGGCAGGCTTTGCCCCGATCGCCATTGGCCTAGCCCTTACCCTGATCCATCTGATTGGGATTCCCGTCACCAACGTCTCTGTCAACCCGGCCCGCAGCACAGGACCCGCTCTGTTTGTGGGGGGATGGGCGATCGCGCAATTATGGCTGTTCTGGGTCGCCCCGATCCTGGGGGGGGGACTGGCCGGATTGGCCTACTCGCAGCTCTTTGAAGCCAGTGGAGAAATTCGCCGTGAGGAATCGCCGTCCCAGGAGTAAGGGTACCTACCTACGGCCCTGGGCGGATTGACTACACCAAACGTGTCCCTCTCATCCCTTCACGGCTTCTCCTACCGGGGGTGAAGGGGAGCTACCCGCCGCCATTGACCCAGTCGAAGAGGCTGACTGGCGATAACCATAAAAATCGATGCGGTAATCGGTGATTTTGACCCCCGTTTGCGCTTCCAACTGTTGGATTAGTTCCGGGGGCAGTTCCACATGAACATCGAGGATTTGATTCGTATCCAGGCAGTTGATGTGGCTATGGGAGTCGCTGATATTGCCATACAACCGGCCCTCCGATCGCTCAATGCACTCGATAATATTTTGACTGGCCAGTGCTTCCAAGTTTTGGTAGACCGAGGTATGGCCAATCTCCTTGCCCGCTTGATTGAGACGATCGTAAATTTCCCGTGCCGATAGGTGTTCTTGGGCTTGCCAGAGTAATTCCAGAATAAAGCGACGCTGACGACTCAGGCGCATCCCTAAGACCTGGCAGCGATCGATCGCATCTTCCAGAGATCGGATCGGTTTATGCAGTGTCGCTTCTGGTTGCATGGCATCTCTCTCCCGTATCCATTGGCATCGCCCTTAGGGCTGCCTAAGTTTTACCTAAGTTTTACCTAAGTTTCACCTAAGTTTCACCTAAGCTGAGATTCATCGTCGGCCCTATTCCCTATCATAGTGCTAAATCAAACTCACTACCACTTCGAGTTGAACTGGGCAAGGGTGCAGGTGAGGCTTTGCTGACAGGCAGGGCTAACAGGCGGGGCTAACGCTGGGGCATTGGGGCAGCCGTGGGTCCAGCGATCGCCCCTAGACTAATGGTCAGTCATGCCTAAAATGGGTACCTATTGGTTGGTGTCGAGTCGGCGAGACCCAACCCGTTCAAGATTCAATTTGCCCTTGCTGCTCAGCCCATGACCTTAACCATTCCCCTGACCGCTCCCTGCATTGATGCCCTGGATTTAGCCCCCGTCCGCCAAGTCGTTGACCCGTGGCTAGCCAATGGCACGATCACCGAGCATGAACATACCCTGCAATTCGCGATCGACCTTCCCCGTGCCCCGGATGATCCGCGCGAGTGGTCGGAAATACCTGAACTGCGCCTGTGGTTTATTCGCCTGGACAGTTGTTATCCCTGGTTGCCCTTTTTGCTCGACTGGCGATCGGGAGAATTAGCCCGTTATGCCGCCATGCTGGTGCCCCATCAATTTCAGCGGGTTGAGGGGATTCGTTACAACCCAGAAGCATTGGAAATCTTTGTGATGCACAAGGTATGTGTGCTGCATGACTGGCTCCAGCAACAGGGCCTACCCAGCCGCAACCGCCTGAAGGCAATGGCGCAACTGTTGGGCTATGAACTGGAGGATGCCTTTTTTGAGCTACTGGAGCGGCGATCGGCGTAGAGAGTCATAGCCAGGGGGGGAACGCTATACTGGGGGACACATTGCAACGTTCCGTTTCACCCCTCTCCTTGCATGGGATGACTACCCAGAATGGAATATTTGTTACTGGATGCCCTGGGATCGTTTAATCAGTATAGCGGCTGGATTGTTTGGAATTTATTTTTAGCCTTCATTCCCCTAGCCCTGAGCTTTGGGTTATTTCGCCGTCGTCGTATCTCGCGCACGCCCCTCTGGTGGCTGGTGCTGATCGTCTTTATTGCCTTCCTGCCGAATGCACCCTATTTGCTGACGGATATCATCCATTTAATTCGGGCGGTGCGGGCCGGGTACTCGGTTTGGATCATCACCCTTGTCTTCATCCCCTTGCACGTGTTTGCCATCCTGGCTGGCTTAGAAGCCTATGTTATTTCCTTGCTTAACCAGAGTCATTATCTGAAACGAGCGGGGGCCAAGCAATTTGTCCATTGGGCGGAGTTTTTGGCCCATGCCCTGTGCGCGATCGGGATTTACCTAGGTCGCTTTCGGCGCTTCAACAGTTGGGACCTGATCACCCAGCCTCGCACGGTTTTGATCGATACCCTGGACTACCTAACCAGTAAACGCCCCCTGCTCGTGATCATCGTTACCTTTTTGATTATTACGGGGGCCTACTGGATTGCCAAACAGGTGACGATCGGGATCGGGTTACGCATCCGCCAACTTCGTCAAGAGAACGAGGGTATTCATTAGGGTATTCATTAATGTTGCCACTACTGCCGACGTAATCTGCCCCTAGGGCCGCTTAAGCCCGCCCACTCCAAATCATCGGGGGAATTCCTTGGGAGAAATGCGGATTTGTGGTTCGAGTTTCTGAATCTAAGACATTGACCACCTGATTGTAGATATCCTCGGCCTGCTGGCGCGAATTGCCAATACTAATCAGCCCCACCTTGCCATATTCCGACAGACAGCCCATAAGATGAAAGACCGTTCCCGTCTTGGTACTGCTGTCAAAATGTAAGCGGTAGTGGGCAATAATATCCATCAAGTCAGTGGGTAATAGACCCCGATAGCGGGGCTTTTGTAAATTGTCGGTGGCAACATAATATTTAGGATCGCCCTGCTGACTATAGAACAACCCAGTGGTGCTATCATATCGACCCCCTGTCAGGTATTTCAACGTCATAAAGGGATGGGTCGTTCCTCCCTTGCGTAAATTGATTTCAATCGCTTGGATTTGCCATTGTTCATTAGGTTCCTGCACGGTGACAAAATCTACCCCATAGCGTTCTAAGGCCCCTTTGTCTGCGAGACAACGACCAATACGCCAACAGGCATCCTGCAATTGCTGCCGATAGATTTTATGGGCTGGGAAGGAACAACCCAGGTAAATTTGGCCATCGGGACCGCCCAGAATTTGGTCATGGGTAGACAGAACTTCCACCTCCCCTGTGGGTGTGATATAGCCCTGGGCACTGGGCGATCGCTTAATCTCGCCTTCGATAAACGCCTCCGCGATCGCGCCCAACTCTGGAATACGGCTCCGGAAGGATTCCCAAGTTTCCCCTGCTGCTTGAAAGCGTAACTTTGGCAAGGCATTGCGTAGGGTTTGAGTGCGATCGGGATGGGTCGCTTGACCGGGTGCGACGGCTTGCAGTGGGCGCAGGTCCAGAATCGCGTTGCCTTCACCGGAAAAACCTTCATTGAGCTTAATCACCATCCGCTGTAACGCCGGTTGACGTTCCCACAATGCCGCCGCCGCCGTGGCTAGGTCGCCTTCCGCATGGACAAGATCACTGCCATCGGGAAACGCCACCCCGCACTCGGCAAAAATCCGGCGACTGCCCGCCTTGGTCCCCCATTGCAACAAATCTGGATCACAGCCCAACAGGGGAATCCCTAAACGGACCGACAAGTCCCGCTCATAAAATGAGGCATTGAAGCAAGTCATATAAGCGCGATCGGGCCGCAATGCTTGCCGAATGCGTTCTACCAATCGGGGCCGTTCCAGAATTTTTTTTGAGAGGGGTTGGGGGGAACTGTCGTAGGTCGAGAGCAACAGGAGCCGATCGCGGGCATGGGAGAAGGGGATACCGGGCAATAGCTGGAGGTAATAGTCGATGACGATCGGGGGCAAAGGTTGTGAGGTGACATACACCAAGCGGGTGCGGGGATTGCGCAGGCGGATCAGGGAAAACAGTAGGCGCTCTTCGTAGTGCAACACCCCCTGAATTTTGAGGAGTTCTCGCTGATCCAAACTCAGGGAGGGAACCACTAGAATATCAAAATCGCTATCAAAATCACTGTCATCGGGAAGCGTCACACTCTGCCACGGATTCATGTCGGGCACGAGCGCCTGTTGTCGTAGCTGCGCTTGCAGTTGCCGAAAGATCTCTGACTGTGCAGGGGTCGTTACATCAGGAGTCATCATGATCATTAGGACGCTTAGCCGTTAGGTCAGAGCTAGCAGAGTCGGTAGCAATTATCGGTGGCAATCATCGGCGGCAATCGGATTACTGATTTCCGACTGTAGCTTAAGCTCGATCCTATGCTAGTTCATGGCATCGAAATCCGTGAAGATTAAGTTCTGTAACCGTTGTTGCAAGGCTTCGATCGTCAAGGGTTTCATCAGGTAATCATTAGCACCTGCCCCTAGGCACCGTTGTAAATAGCCCTCATCACCGGGTTGCGCCAACAACAAAATCTTAAACTCTGAGATGAGGGGCGAATGGCGTAGCTGGCGTATCAGTTGCAAATCCGCTTCGATCTGGCTAGATAGGGCCAAGATCACGACAATGGGTTGCAGTAAATCAATTTGGTGAACTGCCGTCTCCCCGGCAACCATCCAGACAACCTGGTAATCTTCCGCCGTAAGGACATCGCACAGCAATTCCGCGATCGCTTCATCGTCCTCAATCAAGACAATACAGCCGCCACTTACCCGCCCCCGTCCCTCACGAGCCAACGATCGAGTCGAGGCGGGCGCTACTTCCACCGAAGCATCCTTCGCCAAGGGTTGTGCCGGGATATGAACCGTAAAAGTTGAGCCAGAATTGACGATCGAGTCCACACTAATTCTGCCCTTGTGCAACTCAACTAACTGTTTAGTTAAGGCTAGCCCTAAGCCTGTCCCCCCATACTGGCGACGATAGCTCATATCCAACTGCTGGAACTTTTTAAACAGCAACGATTGATGTTCCTCTTCAATCCCAATACCTGTATCTTCTACCTGGAAATTGACGGAGCAATCCTCTGGCCAAATGCGCAAGAGTACCTCACCACCCTCCGGAGTAAACTTGATCGCATTACTCAGCAGATTCGAGAGAATACGGCAAATTTGACGACGATCGGCAGCTAAGGTCGCCTCCTCTGAGCCAAACATGAGTTCCGTCCGCAGGTTAATATTTTTACTATGGGCCTTCTCTTGGAAAGATTCGATAACCTGTTTCGCTAATTGAGTAACCGAAAATACGCTCACATTCAGGACAGTTTTTCCTGCTTCAAGGCGAGCCAGTTCCAGGATATCGTTGATTAACTCTAACAGTTGTTCACCGCTATTATGAATAATTTCCAGATATTCCCGTTGTTTTTCCGTTAGGGGTGCCGTGGTCCAACTTAACAGAGCAGAAGACATCCCAATAATGCAAGCAAGAGGCGTGCGCAATTCGTGACTCATGGTTGCCAAAAACTCACTTTTGGCCCGATCGGCGGCTTGGGCGGCCAGCAAAGCATCCCGCAAATCCTGGGTTCTTTCCTCAACTCGTGCTTCCAGGGTTTGGGCCTGCATCCGCAGTTGCGCATAGAGTTGAGATTGGTGAATCGCGATCGCCACATGTTCGGCAATTCGCTTCAGAAACTTAACATCACTGTCGGGCCACTGGCGCGGGTGCTCATAATCCTGGGCAACTAACAGTCCCCACAATCCTTCGCGCAGGGTAATGGGTGTTGCTAGGAGGGCACGGGGACAATAGGACACAAACGCGGTTCTGAGACAGGGGGGCAAATCCTCAACACTTTGGATATCCGTCAAGATCGTTGTGCCTCCTTGGCAGTGAGTCGGGAGAGTGTCATCGTTCCAGGTTAACTCGCAGGTTAAGGCAATCTCATCAATGAGCGGCTGATTGTCGATATTTAGCGCCTGTAATGTATAGGTGTGTATCGTCTCAGGATCAAGAATGGTCGAATCAAGCAGATATGGAGAGAGCCTCGAGGTTTCTAACGGGGGGACCAATGACTGATTCTGACGCGTTGTGTGTAAGGTTTCAGGAATATCCTCGCGGACTAAACAGTAGATTGAAACCTTATCAACTTGGAGAAAATTACGCCCCTGTTCGGCTGCGGTCTTGAGAATTTCCGGTAATTCCAGACTATGACGAATTTGGGTAATGACTTGATGAAAAAGCTGCTCCTTTTCCGCTTGAAGCTGGCAGGTCATTTCCGTTACCTGACCATTAGCAGATAATAGGGCAATTAAGCCTTCAGAAAACTGCTGAAAAACCTTTAGGCCAGTCTCTTCCTCCCCGGCACTAGGAACGGCAAGCTTAAGCGGTTGCAGCCGCTCCTTAATCTGCTGAAGTGGACGCGATCGGCGTCGCCACTGTTGCGCTAAGGTGTCAATGAAGTAATAGGCAACAGCCACGTCAAATGTTAAGGAAACCTGTAATTCAGAGATTTGGGCAATACCGGGGAGATCTTCACGAATGTTAGGGGTCGCCGCCAGCAAAATTACCCATGATCGTGCGACCACAATCGTAAATGGAGCGATCAGCGATCGGGTACGCAGGTCAGCTTCTGACAGTAGCAGAGCTTCATCCTGTTGGGCCAGTGAAATTTGTCGAAGGAGGGCACGTAACTGTAGGAATACGGCCAGCGACAAGGTTTGCTGGGGGTGTAATATCGGAATTTGAATGGCCATAGTACATACTGTAATGAATTAATCCCGATTTGTGATCCCGTCCATAGCCTCCACGTCCATGACTTTAATCAGGAAATTGCTGATAATCTCGTTTCCATTAGTAAGCTTTTATGTTTATTAAGGAGAAGGTCTTTGGTAAATCTTAAGGATTTAAGTTTATTTTTAGGTTTTGCAAAAATACCCTAAAACAGAGACGGTTAAGGGCTTTTGCGACTCCTGCCCCACGCAATTAACCGTCTTAATTTGTTTACAATTCGATACACTTGGTGGTTAAAGTCACGATCGCGCTAGGAGGAGAGAAGCCCCATGCATCGCCTTGCAACCTTGCCGGGAGGTTGGACACCAGAGACGGAGGGGGTCATTTTTGTCGAACAAACCCCCGCTCCGATCGTCTTGCTGACGGCAGCGGATACGGAAATCCAGACCCTAGCCCAGGTGACGACCCAGCTACCGGCGGATTTTCCAGCGTTGCGGGTGGCAAATTTGTTGCAACTTCAGCAGCAGTTAACGATCGATACCTACGCAGAAACGGTCCTGGCCCAGGCCCAGGTGATTGTGCTGCGGTTGTTGGGCGGACGGGCCTACTGGTCCTATGGGCTGGAGGTGGTGCGGGAGGTGGCGGCAACGACGGGGGCGACGTTGTGGGTGTTGCCGGGGGATGATCAGCCCGATCCGGATTTGATCAGTCACTCGACGGTGGGGTTGGCCGCGTGCGATCGCCTGTGGCGGTATTTCAATGAGGGCGGCGTGACCAATCTGGGCTATGCGCTGCGGTTTTTGGCCTGGATGGGGCTGGGCTATGGGGTGGAGCCGCCGTTGGCGCAAGCGGTGCCACGGGTGGGGGTGTTGGATTGGTTGGCAGTGGAGACGGGGGGAGCGGAAACCCCTAAGACACGAAGAACTAAGACACGAAGATACGAAGGGGCACAAAGTAACGCTTTACTCCCTACTCGCCACTCCCGACTCCCTAAGGTGGGGATTCTTTTCTACCGGGCGCATTATTTGGCGGGGAATACGGCGGCGATCGTGGCGTTGTGTCGGGCGTTGAGCGATCGGGGTTTGGACCCAATACCAGTGTTTGTGCCGTCGCTGCGGGAACCGGAGGTGCAGGCGGCGGTGTTGACCTATTTCCAACCCAAGGATGGGGACGGGATTCAGGTGTTGCTCAATGCCACCAGTTTTGCCAGTCGTTCGTTCGCCCCCCAGGGTTCGCCAAGGGCTGAGAGTTCTGAGTCGGCTGGCAGGCGGGATGCCTACCCCACAATTGCCCACTCCCCACTCCCTACTCCCCACTCCCTTGACGTGCCCGTGATTCAAGTCATCCTCAGCGGCGGTACTGTTGAGCAATGGGAAACCCAACAACGCGGCCTCAGTCCCCGCGATCTGGCGATGAATGTGGCGTTGCCGGAGGTGGATGGGCGGATTATCAGTCGGGCGATTTCGTTTAAGGCGGTGCAGGCGCGGCATGAGTCCCTGGAAACGGAGGTGGTGGTCTATGAACCGGTGCCCAATCGCGTGGCCTGGGTGGCGGATCTGGCCGCAAATTGGGTGCGACTGCGACAAACGCCGGTGGGCGATCGGCGAATTGCTCTAATTTTGGCCAACTACCCGACACGAGATGCACGTTTAGCCAATGGGGTGGGCCTGGATACCCCTGCCAGTTGTGTGGAGATCCTGCAAGCCTTAAAGGCAGCAGGGTATAGCCTTGGTGAAGGGATGCCAGAAACCGGGGATGACTTGATCCAACGCTTAACGGCTGGGGTGACCAATGATCACGAAGGCCACGGGCTGCGATCGGTCCACCAATCCCTTGATGCTAAGACGTTTGCGGCTTACTTTGCCCAGTTACCAGCGGCGGTGCAGCAGGGGGTGATGGGGCGATGGGGGGAACGAGAAGTGAGGAACGAGAAACGAGAAGTGAGGAACGACAAACTCAATACTCACTCCTCTTCGCTCACGCCTGGCATAAGGGAAATGCAAGCGGCGGAAATTCAAAATTCAAAATTCAAAATTCAAAATGAGGATGACCGTCCAGAGGTTCCTGGCAGACGGGATGCCTACCCCACGGATGATAAGGCTGGCAGGCGGGACGCCTACCCCACAACGGAGTCTCTCCTCGCTTCTCCCTCCTGGCTTCTCCCTCCCCGCTTCCCGATCCCTGGTATTCAACTCGGCAACATCTTCATCGGCATTCAACCCGCGCGGGGCTATGACCTGGACCCCAGTCTGAATTACCATGCCCCGGATTTGGAACCGACACCGAATTACCTTGCGTTTTATTTCTGGGTGCGGCAGGTGTTTGGGGCGCAGGCGATCGTCCATGTGGGGAAGCATGGCAATCTGGAATGGTTGCCAGGGAAGGGGGTGGCGCTGTCGGCGCAGTGTTACCCGGAGGTGGCGCTGGGGCCATTGCCCCATCTGTATCCGTTTATTGTCAATGATCCGGGGGAGGGTGCCCAGGCAAAACGGCGATCGCAGGCGGTCATTATCGATCACCTAACCCCACCCATGACGCGGGCGGAACTCTATGGGCCACTGCAAAAACTGGAGGGGCTGATTGATGAGTATTACGAGGCGCAAAATCTCGATCCGTCGCGGTTGCCGGTGATCCGCGATCGCATTATCGAACTGGTGCAGCAGGAAAACCTCGATCGTGATCTGGGGGGACAGCCCATCGAGGCGGCAGAGAGTGCCTGGTTCGATCGCATGGATGGCTATCTGTGTGAACTGAAGGAAGCCCAGATTCGGGATGGGTTGCATATTTTGGGCCAGTGTCCCCAGGGGCGGCAGTTACGGGACCTGCTGATTGCGATCGCGCGGCATCCATCAGCGGGTCGGATCGGGTTGACGCGGGCGATCGCCCAAACCTGGGGATTGATATTCGATCCGTTGACAGGGGAGATGGCAGAACGTTTGTCGCTAGAGGATCAAGCGTGTTTGGCGCAGCAGGGCTATGGGAACTGTCGGACAGTGGGAGATGCGATCGCAATTCTAGAGTCAGTAGCGGCGGATTTGCTCGATGAATTATTGGCCAGTGAGAAGGAACGAGAAGTGAGGAACGAGAAACGAGAAGTGAGGAACGAGAAACGAGAAGTGAGGAACGAGAAACTCAATACTCACTCCTCTTCGCTCACTCCTGGCATAGAAGACACCCAGCAAGCCCCCCCTCTCTTGTGGGATGGGCGTCTCGCCCGTCAATCTTGCTCAGTCGAACCCCTCCAAAAGGAACTCAATTGGATCGCCACCTGCCTACTGCCAGCCTTAAAACAAACCGATCGCGAATTAACAAACCTGCTGCGGGGCCTCAACGGTCAATTTGTCCCCAGTGGCCCATCGGGGGCACCGACACGGGGGCGATCGGATGTGTTGCCGACGGGGCGCAATTTCTACTCGGTGGATCTGCGCGGGTTGCCAACCGAAACCGCCTGGTCCGTGGGCCGCAAAGCCGCCGAGGCGTTGATTGAGCGCTATACCCAGGACAACGGCGAGTATCCCCGAACCCTGGGCCTGTCGATCTGGGGGACAGCCACGATGCGCACGGGCGGCGATGATATTGCCGAAGCCTTGGCCCTGCTGGGGGTGCGTCCCGTCTGGGAAGGACCGTCGCGGCGGGTGGTGGATTTTGAAATTTTGCCCCTGTCGATTTTGGGACGGCCACGGGTGGATGTAACCTTGCGCATTTCCGGGTTTTTCCGCGATGCCTTTGCCAATTTAATTGACCTGTTCGATCGCGCCGTGCAAGCCGTTGCCGCCCTCGATGAACCCGCCGCTCAAAATCCCCTCGCAGCTCAAGTGCGCCAAGAAACCCAACACTGGCAGGCGATCGGGCTTTCCCCCCAACAGGCCCAAACGCGAGCCAGCTATCGGATCTTTGGTTCCAAACCGGGGGCCTACGGAGCCGGACTCCAGGGCCTCATTGATGCCCAAAATTGGACCGATGACGCGGATTTGGCCCGGGCCTATATCAACTGGAGCAGCTACGCCTATGGCAGTCGTCCCGGCGATCGCGACGGCATGGCCGCCCCCGAAGCCTTTGCCCAGCGTTTGGGCCAGATGCAAATCGTGCTCCACAACCAGGACAACCGCGAACATGACCTGCTCGACTCCGATGACTACTACCAATTCCAGGGGGGCCTGATGGTAGCGGCACGGGTCACCCAACAGCAATCCCAATCCCGACGCCCGACGCCCGACTCCCCCCCGGTCCAAGCCTATTTCGGCGACCATGCCCGTCCGGAAACTCCCAAAGTGCGCCCCTTGCGGGAAGAACTCCTGCGGGTGTATCGATCGCGGGTGATCAATCCCAAATGGATCGCTGGTGCCATGCGCCACGGGTATAAAGGAGCCTTTGAAATGGCCGCAACCGTGGACTATCTCTTCGCCTACGATGCCACTACCCATTGCGCCGAACCCTTTATGTATGCGGGGGTCGCTCAAGCCTATCTCCTTGACCCAGCGGTGCAAGCCTTTGTCGAAGCCCAAAATCCCCATGCGTTGCGGGATATGGCGGAACGGTTACTAGAAGCCGCCCAACGGGGGCTATGGACCGATGCCCCGGTGACCCTGTTGGAGCAACTCCGGGCGATCGTCCATCAAGCCGAAGCCGCGATCGAAACCCGCAGTTGGTGCGAACCGTCACCCGATGAGTCCCGATCAGTCCCAGCAAGTCCCGATCAGTCCCGATGAGATTGATCGCCAAGGGGATATCGCGGGAAGCCTAACAAAATCTGCATAAACCCACGAATCCGACGATCGCCTGCTAGCCTGGGAACAGCTTTTCACGATTTGCAGCGTGCCCATGTTAGAAACCCTTGACCTGAGCCTGACGCTGGACAAAGACAGCTACCGCCAGCAAATTGAAACCCTCATGCAGCAGTTGCATAACCTGCAAAGCGCCTGTCGGGATCAACAATTGCCGATCGTCGTGGTCTTGGAAGGCTGGGCGGCGGCGGGGAAGGGCGCACTGGTCCGCAAGATGGTGCAATACATGGACCCCAGAGGGTTTACCGTCCACCCCATCTGGCCCCCCACGGAGCAGGAACGCTACTATCCCTTCCTCTGGCGCTTCTGGCAACGGCTACCGGCACGGGGCAAGCTAGGGGTGTTTTACCATAGCTGGTACACCCACGTCCTGGAGGATCGGCTCTTTAAGCGGGTTTCCGAGAGTAAGATTCCCAATTTGTTTCGGGACATTAATGCCTTTGAACGGCAGTTGTTCGACGATGGGGTGGCGATCGTCAAATATTGGATTCACCTCAGCCGCCAAGAACTGAAAAGCCGCCTCAAGCACTATGCCGAACATCCCCTCGAATCCTGGCGCGTGCGGCCTGAAGACTGGCAACAGCAGAAACACTACGACCATTACTGCACCTTGGCCGAGGATATGCTGCTCAGTACCAGTACCGGCCAAGCCCCCTGGACCCTGGTGGAAGGGGACTGTGAACGCTGGGCACGGGTCAAAGTCTTGAGCCAAATGGCCGCGACCCTTACCGAAGCCCTCGATCGCCGCAAAATCCAACCGCCCCCGGTGCTCTATCCGCCCCAGGAAAAACTCGAACCCACGGAACCCGATCTCCTCGCCCAGGTGGATTTGACCAAATCCCTGAGTGCGGATGCCTATAAAAAGAAATTGCGCGAGGAACAGGTCCGCCTCCGCCAACTTCAGATCAATATTTTTAAGGAAAATGTCCCCGTCCTGATCCTGTTTGAGGGGTGGGATGCAGCGGGTAAAGGGGGAGCCATTAAACGGCTCACGGATATTCTCGATCCCCGTAGTTATTTTGTGTATCCCTTTGCCGCCCCCACCCATGAAGAGAAAGAGCACCACTACCTCTGGCGCTTCTGGCGACGCTTGCCGACGGTGGGCCAGATTGGTATTTTCGATCGCAGTTGGTATGGGCGCGTATTAGTCGAACGGATTGAAAACTTTGCCACGGATGAGGAATGGCGACGGGCCTACCGAGAGATTAATGAGTTCGAGGCCCAACTAACGGGAGCGGGGTATGTGCTGGTGAAATTCTGGTTGCATATTAGCCCAGAGGAACAGTTACGGCGCTTTGAAGAACGGAAAAACGATCCCTTCAAAACCTATAAATTAACCGATGAGGACTGGCGCAACCGCGAGAAATGGGCATTGTATGAGGTAGCCGTGAACCAAATGCTCCAACGGACCAGCACCTTTACCGCCCCCTGGACTCTGGTGGCCGCCAATGACAAGTACTATGCGCGGGTGAAGATTTTGGATACGGTCTCGGATGCGATCGAGCGGGAACTGAAGCGTCGCAAATCGACCAAGTAAGGTTCAGCCGCTTAAGGTTCCGCCACTTGATGACAGGCAGGATGCCTACCCCACCCATAAACCCCACCTTGGGTGCGATCACCAGGGCAGTAGACGATCGAGATCCAAGCCACCCACCGCCTGCACCCGCTTTTCGGTATCCGTTGGTACCGGTAGATAGGGCAGCGTCCCCAGGACCCGCACATTGGTTAGGGATTGGATTAACTCCACAGGCATCCAGGTTTTCACTTGGGTCATGGCAGCGGGCGTTTGGCAGTTGAGCACAATACCCCGCAAATACACCCGACACTGGCGGGCAAGAGCCACCTGGGCCACCACCTGGGCGATCGCGCCGGGAGCTACCGGGGCTACCAATAGCGTCGGCAACCGCCAATCCCAAGCCAAGTCCGCTAGCGTTGTTTCCTTGGTCAAGGGTGTTCCCAAGCTGCCAACCCCGTCCAGCAGTAACCAATCACAGCTTTGCTCCCGTTCGCTGACCTGTGCCCACAGGCGATCGCAATTCAGCCCAACGGGCACCCCGATCGCCGGGCTGGTCTCCGGGTCTTGCGCGTGATCGGGTCCGGCCCATAACGGCAACGTGCTGATGCGGCGATCGGCATAGAAGGTTTGCCCATAGTCTGCCAAAGCCGTTAACAGGAGCGTCTTGCCCACGCCCGCATCTGTCCCCGCTATTAATAACGTCTTGTTCAAAGTCTCATACTCTCCCAGTCCTATGCCATTGAGCGATCGTGCCTGAAAGCTTGACTAAACCTGATGTGCAGAATTATTCTAGAATGCCACAGCTAAGATGATCACGCTTGCAAGGTTGCACCCGTTCATTCAGGGTAGTGATGCATAGTAATGTTAAGATAACATATGCTGTCTTTCAGAGATCTTAGCTACGGTGATGAACTGCCCCAAATGCCAGTCTAGTCAAATCATCAAGTATGGACACAAGTATGGACATACTCACTATGGGAAGCCCCGCTACCGCTGCCAGGACTGCGGGCGACAGTTTGTCGAAAATGCCAGCCGTCAACCCGTTGATGCCGCAACTCGTCAGTTGATCGATCAGCTGTTGCTCGAACGACTGGCACTCGCAGCGATTGTACGAATCACCGGTGTTTCCAAACGTTGGTTGCAAATGTACGTCAATCAAAAATACTACCAAACTCCCCAGACAGTGACAACGGCAAAAAAAAGGTCGCCTGACCCTACAGCTTGACGAGATGTGGTCTTTTGTCGGCGCGAAGGAAAACCCACAGTGGTATCAAGGTCAAGGTTTCTACTTTTTCTAAAGCCAGTAAGAACCATGATCCTCAGATACTTTATGATCTCTTTTTGGCGCTGAAGCGGGAACTTCACAAACGGCAGAAGATTGATGCTGGGAAGCTGGCTTTATTTCCGCTGGATTCAACCATTGTTAGCTTGACTAGCAAATTGCTCTGGGCGCAGGGTATTTACCAAGTAAAACTAT